>Ga0136621_1000538_pt1 | contig 15052 bp, 17 predicted proteins | sample AntDryUQ445A2306_FD_104673 | JGI IMG/M metagenome (GOLD analysis project Ga0136621, IMG submission 104673) | Polar desert sand microbial communities from Dry Valleys, Antarctica - metaG UQ445A (23.06) | ecosystem: Environmental > Terrestrial > Soil > Desert | place: Antarctica: Dry Valley...
ACAGGATGGCCGCGCAGGTCACCGAGGCTCACCGGACGTCCTTGCAGATCTCTCAGCAGGAGCGACGATGCGTTGTCCATGCATCGATCATGGACTAGATCGTGAATCCTGGTCGACGAGTGATCTCAACGGTGGGAGAAGGTGAGTGGCCTGACAATCTTCCTGGCTGGCTCCGGCGATTCATGTCGTGGGTCGGAGCTCCGACATGACGGGAGGAAAATGGGCGACCGCTACGACATGATCGTGATCGGAGCCGGCGCGGGGGGATTGGCCGCGGCTCGATCCGGTAACAGCATGGGCAAGATCGCGCTCGTCGAAGCGAAGCGCCCAGGAGGAGAGTGCACCTTTACCGGGTGCGTCCCATCCAAGACGTTGGTCGACGTCGCCGGGCGCGTCGCGAGGGTTCGGGACCGAGGGCATTTGGGGATTAGGGGTGATGTCCAGGTGGATCTGCTCACAGTGCTACGCCACGTGCGGGAGGTGGTGGAGGAGATCGCGCAGGACGAATCTCCCGACAAGCTTCGGGCCGAGGGCATCGACCTCGTCGAGGGACGCGCCCATTTCCTTGACCCACACGCCGTCGAGGTGTCGGGTCGCGTACTCCGCTCCGAGAGGTTCGTGATCGCAGTCGGAGCGCGTCCGGAGATCCCTGCAATCGACGGCCTGCACGGTCTCCCCATCCTGACCAACGAGACGATCTTCGCACTCGAGGAGACGCCCCGCCACCTGGCCATTGTCGGCGGGGGCGGCGTGGGGTGTGAGCTGGCGCAGGCTTTCGCGCGTCTCGGAGTGAGCGTGAGCCTGCTCGAAGTCGAGGAGCGCGTCTTGGCCGTAGAGGAGCCGGAGGCCTCGGATACCGTGCGTCGCGTTCTCGAGCGGGACGGTGTCGAAGTGCGTACCGGTACCCGACCGAGCCGAGGCTTGCCCGGTCCCACGCTCGAGCTGGGCTCCGGCGAGCGCATCGATGCGTCACACGTCTTGATCACCGCAGGACGCCGGCCACGTACCGAGGACCTGGGCCTGGAAGCGGCGGGGGTGGATACCGACGAGCAGGGATCGATCGTTGTCGACAACCGGTCGCGCACGAGTGCAAAGCACATCTATGCGGTGGGAGACTGCGCTCACGACCTCAAGTTCACCCACGTCGCCGACGAGCAGGGCCGCACGGCGGCGCGCGACGCGTTCTCCCGAATGCCCCATCGCCTGGACAACTCGGCACTGCCCTGGGTCACGTTCACCGATCCAGAGGTGGGTCGAGTCGGGATGACCGAGCAGCGGGCCTACGAGCGCTTCGGGGAGCGAGCCCGGGTGGCGGTGATGCCGATCGGACGCACGGATCGTGGGCGCTGCAGCGGAGAGCGAGACGGTTTCGTGAAGCTGATAGCGGCTCCCGGGAGGTTCGTGAGATCGCTGGGGGGCGGGCGCCTGGTGGGCATGACCGCAGTGTGCTCAACGGGTGGGGAGCTGATCGCAGAGGGTGCGCTTGCGATGAGAGGCGGCATGCTGCCAGGGCGCATCGCCCAAACGGTGCACGCCTACCCGACGTGGTCCATCGCCGTCCGGCAAGCGGCGGCGCAGTGGTTCGTGGGGCTCGCCCGGCCGGCCGGGCCCAATCCTAGTAACTTCGGCTGAGCTCCTCATCGACATTTCGTTTCTCCAGATGAACCTGCCATCCCACGAGCCTGTTAGCGCGGGGGGAGAGGTCGGATCGCGGCTGCAGTCAGAACCTGAGGAACGGCTCCCTGGTCCCGGTCTCCCCTAGCTTACGATGCGGAGTATGAGCCCGTGCTGATCGATGGTGAACTCGGTGTGGCCTACGGGCGGACGATGTTCTTCAACGAGGATGGCTCGCGGACAGGTGAGTTCCGAAAGCCTCGCCTTCTCGCTTGGTTGATCTGATTTACTTGTGCGAGTACCAGGGCTCGACGATATCGAGAAACTTGGGCTCCCCGTCCGAGAGTGCTTGCCACTCGCTCATGAACTCCTCGAACTCAGGCGAAGACGACGACTCCTTCTCTTTCGCGCGGGCCTCGGCTTCGGAGGCGAAGTAGACGGCGTTCGTGAAGCGACCGTTCTGCGGATGCCACGCGACGATCCCACCGATCACGTCGGGCCGCATCGCATTCATCTGGTCGCTCATGGTCTCGTCGAGAGCCCGGGCCTTACTCACGTCGGTCACCTTGCCCTGAATCACCTGTACGAAGCCGGCGTCGTCTGAACCGCCATCCTTCATCAGGTCGACCAGTGTGCAATCGTGGAATAGGGGGTCTACGAGGTACTGCGAAGTTTCTTCCCACCACGCGCTCTGCTCGCTGCTACCACTGTTCGCGCGAGCCGCATCCTCGTTCTCGAAGCGAGCAAGCGCGATGAATTCTCCTTCGCGCGTCACTCCGGCCGTGCTGCCGAGGAAACCTTTCGCGCTCGGCTTGAGCTCTTGGTCCCACCTCTCCCACTGCTTACGGAGACCCGCTGCATCCTTCGCCTTGCCCTGGATCACCTGTACGAACATGGTTCCTCCCTTTCTCGCTCTCACTTCGTCCCACACCCTCTTTACACCCTCCGGCGCGTGCGTCAAGTCGATCCTAGGTGTGGCAGATAAGACTGGGCGCCTCCGCGGGCGTACGGAGCGGGGACCAGCCGGAGCGTGACGATCTCGTAGGGCCTGATCCTGAGCCCGACGTCGAGCCCCATTGACCGTGAGCTCGGAGACGTTTCTTCGAGAAGATTGGTGCGCCACGCCTCACTCCTGAAACGCGGTGCTCAGCGTAACGTCACCTCGCTGCCGCATGCTCTCCTGGAGCCGAACGATGAGGCCGCGGCCGTCCTCGGACCATTTCACCGTCTCGATGACCACACCCTCATGATCCGCTCGGATTAGCGAGGGGGGAGGCGCCGGGGGCTGAACCGGACCTCGAGCCCCGCCCTCGCACCACTGCTGCCACCCAGCGCTGACTCCAACATCGTCGATCGCCCTCACGCTGCGGGCCGTCGGAGGGCTGACCACGGCCGAGATCGCCAACGCCTTCCTGGTTCCCGAGGCGACCATGGCGCAGCGCATCAGCCGGGCCAAGCGGCGCATCAAGGCATCCGGAGTTCCATTCCGTATGCCAACCCACCGAGACCGGGGACAAAGACTCAGCGCTGGCTGCACGTGCTCTACCTGATCTTCAACGAGGGCTACACTCAGCAGCATCGGCCCAGATCTGCAGCGCGGTGAGCTATCCGATGAGGCGATCCAGCTCACTAAGCAGAGGGATCAATGACTACTGACAGAACGTGAAAGGAAGCCGAGGCCCGCGGCGATCGACCAGGCCTACCGCTTCGGCCTCATCCGACCGAAGGTCGTACTCGATGTCCATGGGCTGGGTGCAGGAATCTCCGTGCGCTGAAACGACAGACTGTGAGGATCGCTCAGGCATGAGCCGATACGGGGATGGAGACATGCAGCGAAGAGAGCGCAGGGACTTCTTCCTTAGTGTCCCCACCGCCGACTGAGGAGATCGGTTCCCACGGCGGCACCCCTTCACGCAAAGGATGCTTGTTCAAGCGGAACTGGCGAGCAGTGGGTGAGCCAAACCCGCCAAGGATGGGCCGGCGGCCTCTTAGGTCACTTGGACGGGTCCGGGCTCGCTAACCACGGACTGCTTAAATCGAAGTATTCGAGTTGCTGCGTGAGTGGCCAGACTTTTTCGAGAGCGATCTGTTGCGCAGGGCCGCGCTCGCCCTTCCGGGCTTCCTCCTCGGACGTGAAGTAAACGAATTCAGTGAAATGGCCCCGTCCCACGCGTTCACGCTACCGATGACGTCATCCCTCGGGGAGGCGGCCATGCTTCCAGCCATCTCCCTGAATCGTTCCCGATCAAGCACTCAAGCCTCGATCACCTGAACGAATCTCTCCTCGTCCGAACCCCCGGCCTTGTACTCGTCGACAAGAGCGCAGTCCCGGAACCTCGCCGCTGCCAACGACCGCCCGCATAGACATCGTCGGCCCGAGTAGCGTCAGGTGTGAGAACCTGTTCGGAGCGGCGCAACTCGGTCTCCTGAAGATCTTGCCGTCGAGGGCGCAGCTCCGCGTGCAGCGGAGAGACGGACCGAAGACGGAACGGCCGTCACCGATCAGTCAGCTCAAGTCTGGCGCTGAGCACGACGAAAGAGCCAGCGAAAACACGGCGCATCCAGGTCATTACCCGAGGACGTGAGATGACGTGCTTGCGAACCAAGGCGGCGAATACCCCATAGGCGACGAAGACGACGAAGGTGAGCAGCATAAAAACGGCGCTCAACTCCAACATACGTAGGGATGCACTCGGCTCATGGGCGCTAACGAACTGAGGCAAGAATGCGAAGAAGAAAAGGGTGAGTTTGGGATTGAGGATGTTGATCAGGATGCCGGAGCTGATCACCTTGGCTACTGACGGTGGGGCGGTCTCCTCCTCCACAGTTAGCGCGCCCTTGTCCCTTAGTGTGCTCCACGCCATGTAGAGGAGATAGGCCACACCCAGATACTTCAGGATCTGGAATGCCAGCGCGCTCGTGTGTAGCAGTGCCGCGAGACCCGTGATCGCCGCCACCATGTGCGGAACGATGCCAAGAGTGCATCCGACCGCGGCGACGGTGCTTGCGCGGGCGCCGCGCGAGAGCCCGGCCGCCAGCGTATAGAGAACGCCGGTGCCAGGTGTAGCAACAACAATGATCGAGGTCAACAGAAACTCGATGCTCACGGCGACCCTCCTAGTACGGCAGCATTGTATAGGTTGACATCAACCGCGTCTCCGCAGTGCGAATCACATTACTCCGACACCAGCCGGGCCGGGTGAGCAAGCCCGTCAACTCGGGCAGCGTAGTAGAACGCGAACAAGGACCTCGCGCCGGCGCCGCAATGGCTCAAGCAGCCGGAGGGCACGTTGGTTGAGCTGGAGGCCCCGGGACCCGTCGAGTTCGTAGGCGACGGCATGCCTTGTGGTCTCACGGTGCTGCGCGACGAGCTCGGTCGAGTCCGCGCTGCGCAGGTTGGCATCTGCAATCATCAGCTCAACGCAGATTCCGCTTGTTGCCAAACATCTGGGGCTCATACCTGTGCCTTTACCCGGAGGAAACGTCATTGGTGGGATCCGGTGGGTTCAAGGGGAATCCGCTGGGGGGCGGCGTTGAGATCGGCTACGAAATCGCCCCGGGTGTTCAGAAATCGAGGGCTGGCTACCGAAGCAGTTGAGGGGATGATCTCGCTTGCGTTTTCTTTTCCTGAGATCGAGATTTCATCGTGCAAGTAGAAGGGGTCAGAGGGCACTGGGCGGACGATTGTGGGGATGACGGTCCTCCCCTGATATCGAGTGTCGCCCGCCTCACCATCGCCCTTTAGCGATGAACCCCTCTCATCGCCGGCGGCCTTTCTCCTTAGCCCCGGCCGCTTCGGCGTCAAGGACGCGCCGCTCCTCGCTGCGCTCCAATTGACAGCGTGGACGCGGTTCTGCGGAGATACCTACCCCGTCCGCTATCGAGATCTCAGACCGCCGGGCTCTTCGACAGGTCGCGGCACCTGGACGTTCACATTACTTTCGTGGTTGCCTTGTTCCCTTTTAGTTCCTCAGACGAGCGCAATACTAGGCAACACCACGACATCTCACGACGCCTCGGAAACCAAGCGTGAGCAAGGGAGATTGACCGTTTTCGCAGGTAGTGAGTATGCGCGAATCCTCGCTTGCAACGCAGGGGTCGGCGGTTCGAACCCGTCACCGCCCACGACGCGAACGAGCAGGTCAACGGTTGTTTTCATCATCTTTCCGGATGCGAACATGTGTTCAAGCAGACGCGAAATCCAACAAAAATCCAACATGCGAATGAAGTTTTGCGCGCGATCTGGAGCAACGCGAGATGGAAATCCAACAAATCCAACGGGGATGGCCTGGGGTGCCGGTGCATGATCGGTCGCTTGCAGGAAACCAGCGCCTCAGGAAGCGGATAGCAATCAACGAACCCGCTTAAGGCCATGAGCTACCGAGTTGAGCTAGGCCTCTACGGGCAGACCCGCTGCCTCCCAGTCGGGCAGGCCCGCATCCAAGACGCTGGTCCGAAACCCTTTCTTGTCCAGGTAACGCGCGGCTTCCGGGGCGAAGGCGCAGAAGGCGCCCCGGCAGTAAGCCACGATCTCCTTGCTCTTGGGGAGCTCCTTGAGCCGCCTCTTCAACTCGGCGACCGGGATCGAAACCGCGCCGGGAACGTGGCCTGCCGCGTACTCCTCTGCCGGCCGCACGTCCAAGACCAGTAGGTCGTCCTTGCGACGCAGTCGCTTGGAGAGCTCTTCCTTGGTCAACAGCTCTATCCCGTTCAGCTCGCCCGTGTATGCGCGCGCGAGGCGATCGACCTCTGCCACTCGTTCGCTCGCAACGCTCTGCAACGAGCGCCACAACGCGACGACGTCAGGCGAGGCGAGGCGATAGAAGATCGAGGTTCCCTGCCGGCGGGGTGAGACAAGGCCGGCTCGGCGCAGGATCTGGAGGTGCTGGCTCGCGTTCGCTATCGACATCTCAATCTCGGTAGCGATGCTCTCGACGCTGCGTTCGCCGTTGGCCAGGAGGTCGACGACCTCGGCCCGTCTCCCGCTGGCCAGGGCTTTGGCTACGCGGGCGAACTCGTCGAACAGCGCTTCCTTGGAGGCTCTGTCTGCCATGACCCTCATCCTAGAGTATTCAAGTCATCACTTGAAGAATCGAGATTGGTCCAGGCGTCCAGACCCGACAGAGCAGTTGCGCCCGCCACAACCACCAGGGCCGTGCCCGGACTGAAGAGATCGGCAAGGACCCCGGCGGCGATGGCGCCGACGACGTAGCCACCGTCGCGCCAGGTGCGGTAGACCCCGACCGCGGCGGCGCGCCACGATGGTGCCGCCAGATCCCCGACGGCCGCTAGGAGCGCGGGGTAGGTGAGAGCGGTCCCAAGCCCGAGCAGGACCGCGGCACCGACCATCTGTGAGAACCCATCGGCCGACCAGAACCACAGCAACGCCGCGGCCTGGGTCCACATCCCGGTCGCGACCGGCAATCGTCTCCCGACCCGGTCGCTCCACGCACCGGTAGCCAACTGCGCGACGCCCCACACCGCCGGATAGATAGCTGCGATCGTGCCAATCTGCAACGTGCCTAGGCCTTGAGCAAGCATCAAGACGGGAAGGAGGCCCCACGCGAGCGCGTCGTTGGCGTTATTTACGAGACCGGTACGAGACACCGCGGCGAGGCCCCTATGTCTGTAGCTGCCGAGTGCCGCGACCTCGGCGAAGCTCTTGCCGGCGGTAGATCCGTTCTCGAGCTCCATGTGCGACGACGTCTCTTTTACGAAGAACGCCGAGAGTCCCAATCCGAGGCCCGCTATCGCGAGGCCGAGGAACAAAGGTTCCGGTCGCAGCCCGTAGCGTGACGCGAGCCACCCCGATGCCGCTGCGGATATGGCCACGGCGAGGTAGCCGGAGAACTCGTTGAGACCCATGGCCAGTCCTCGCTGGCGCGGTCCCGCGAGGTCGATCTTCATCACGACCGTCGATGACCATGCGAGGCCCTGGTTGATCCCGAGAAGCACGTTCGCCGCGATGATCCAGCTCCACCCGGGCGCGAGCATCAGAGCGATCGGAACCGGAACCCCGAAGGCCCATCCCAGCAGCAGCACCTTCTTGCGTCCGATGCGATCCGCTAGGTAGCCGGCGGCGAGATTGGCAGTCGCCTTGGCGAGCCCGAAGCTCACGATGAACAGCATGAGAGCAGTGCTCGAGCCGACCGCGAAGACGCGTTCGCCCAGCAGCGGAACGAGGGAGCGTTCCTGGCCCACGAGCGCTCCGACGAGGCCGTTGACCCCTACGAGGAGGGCGAACTGGGCGAGGTTCGCCCGGATCCCCAGCGAGATGGAGGAGGGACGAACGGGGGCCTCGGCGATGTCCACGTTCCTATAGTATTCAAGAAAGTACTTGACAAGCAAGGACGTACCTGAAGAGAATGGCGACAGACCAACAAGGAGGGTGGGATGGAGGACACGCAAGTCGCTACTCAGGTCGACGCTCGAGGTCTCGTCTGCCCGATGCCGACGATCCGTCTCGGGCAAGCGATCCGCAAGGTCGAGATCGGCGAATTGGTCGAAGTGTGGACTGACGATCCCGGCTCGAAAGAGAACATGGCCGCTTGGTGCAAGAACACCGGCCACGAGCTCGTCGCCAACTCGGCCGACGAGACGACCTTCAAATACACGGTCAGGCGCAAGCGATGAAGGCAGACATCGCCGCGGTCCCCGATGTGCAAGGGACTCCCGAAGAGTTTCCCCAACCCAAGCGTCTCGCCCTGATCGTCTCTAAGGGAACGCTCGATCAGGCCTATCCGCCGCTCGTGATGGCGACCACTGCAGCGAGCATGGGTTGGGAAGTAGCGATCTTTTTCACGTTCTACGGCCTCGACATCGTGCACAGGGACCGGATGCCGAAACTGTCAGTGAGCCCAGTCGGCAACCCTGCGATGCCTCCTCCCATGAAGAGGGTGCCGGTCCATATCCCGACGCTGGTGGGTGCGCTTCCTGGGATGAAGTCGGCCGCGACCAAGATGATGAAGAGCTGGATGGAAAAGGCCAACCTCGCATCGATCCCCGAGCTGCTCGAGATAGCGAACGAGTTGGGCATCCGGATGTATGCTTGTAACACGACGCTAAACGTCATGGGGGTTTCGAAGGAAGATCTGATCGATGGGGTCGAGTTCGCTGGCGCACCTGCGTTCCTCGACTTCGCCGGCGAATCCGACGTGCAGCTGTTCATCTAGGAGAGAGCCATGTACTTCCGCCAGGTGTTACACGACGACCGCTCCTGTGCCTCCTACATCGTAGGGTGCCCGAGCCTCGGTCTGTGCGCGGTCATAGACCCTCAGGGCGAATCCCCGCGCTACATCGATGAGGTCGAGGACAACGCGATGGTTATCAGCCACGTCATCGACACCCACGTCCACGCCGATCACGAGTCGGGTGCTCGCAAACTCGCGGCCACTGCGAACGCTCCTTTGTATCTGGGCGCCGGCGCCGAAGTCGACTTCGACTTCACCCCACTGAACGACGGCGATGTCCTAGAAGTGGGGAACCGCAGCGCGCGTGTGATCCACACACCGGGCCACACCCCAGAGCACGTCAGCTTGTTCTTCGACGACTGGTACGTACTCACGGGTGACACCCTTTTCGTCGGCGATGTCGGGAGGGTCGACCTGTCGCTGATTGAAATCGAGGATGCGGAGCTTCGCTCGCGCGCCAAGGAGTTATACGAATCCCTCCACACCCTTCTCTGCCTGAGGGACGACGTCGAGGTCTATCCAGGTCACTACGCGGGTTCCACTTGCGGGCGTGGCATGGACGGCAAGACGATCTCTACGATCGGCCGGGAGCGCCGCACCAACCCCGCGCTTCAGCTGGACCAAGAACGATTCATCGATTACCAGCTCTCCAACACGCCACCGCTCCCTGACGACTTCGATGAGATAAAGAGAGCCAACGTCGGCCCGACGCACTACGTCGAGCCGTTCCAACCACCGTCGAGATAAGCACCCAGCAGAGTTGTTGCAGTTGGCAATCGAGCAAGGAGGAGCAATGACAGGGATCGAGAACAAGAGTTTCGATTCTCCGGATGAGACCCGGACACCGGACAAGACGACTATCGCCGTCGTTAACCTCGGGGGCGTCTCTGCAGCCCGGATGCAGTTTGAATCGGGATGGAAATGGTCCGAGTGCATCAAGCCCGTCGTGGGCACCGACTCCTGCCAGGTACGCCATGTCGGCACGGTCCAGTCCGGCACGCTCCATGTTGTTCACAACGACGGCAGCGAGGCGGATCTCGGACCCGGCGACGTCTATGTCATCGAGCCGAGCCATGACGCTTGGGTACAAGGAGACGAATCGTTCGTAGCTTTCGAGTTTGAGAGCAAGACGGCCCAGGAGTACGCAAGCTCATGACCGAGCGAACCCTCGGCGCGGACATCGTCGACCTAGTCGACGTCGATGCGTTGCGCCGAGAGGTTCAGCACAAGTACCGAGAGGTGGTCGAGAACCCTTCAGCGGATTTTCACTTCCACACGGGCCGTAACCATGCCTTGCGGATGGGCTATCCATCAGACGCGCTCGATCAATTGTCAGATGCTGCATGCGAGGCTTTTGCTGGAGTGGCGAACCCTTTCTTTTGGGGATTGCCACAAGCGGGCGAACGGGTAGTGGACCTCGGATCGGGCGCAGGGATGGACTCCTTCATCGCAGCACGAGCGGTGGGGCCAGGCGGTCAGGTGATCGGGATCGACATGACGGCCGAGATGATTGAGCGCGCCGAGGATCTGGGTCGCGGCGAAGGCTTGATCAACCTCGAGTTTCGCCAGGGCTTCATCGAGGATCTACCGATCGAATCCGGCTGGGCCGATGTCGTGATTTCGAACGGCGTCATCAATCTCTGTCCCGACAAGCTCGGTGTCTACCGGGAGATCGAGCGAGTCCTCAAGCCGGGTGGAGGCATGACGATCGCCGACATTTGCGTTGAAAAACCCGTGCCGGCGGGCGCCCTCAAGGACATCGACCTCTGGACCGGCTGAATTGCGGGTGCCCTGCCGTGTGCAGGATGGGAGACAGTGATCCGGGGCGCAGGTCTCATCGACGTCGAGCTCGCGGGCGAGGTCGACACGTTCGCGGGAGCAAGCGGCGAAGAAAAAGCTCGCCAATTCGGCACTACCGGCTACTCGATCCGCGCCCGCAAGTCGGGATAGCCTAAGTCCGCGCGCTCGGCAACCAATTGCGTCGCGTCGGGGCTGGGACCGCGACAGGACCGCGGGCGACGACAATTCACGGCAATCGACGGCGATATTGCGTTGTGCCAAATCAAGCGGCTGGACTGCACAAACGCGGATTTGCCCTGGTAGCCCGTTTCCTATGTTCCTCACTTACAACAAGGAACCGCCCCGAATGACCAGGGCGGTTCACTCAGTGGTAGAGCGTTCGGTTTACCCCCGAAAAGCGTCGGGTCCCAAAACATCAAGTCATGTCGGAAGATCGACGCAACGAGAACAAGAGCGCACCGATCATCCGGGCAACAAGATAGGCAAATGCCCAGGTAGGAGAAACGAGTGTCCACAGCGCGCCAGCAATGCTGCTTGCCAGCAGATTCCCGAAGCTCTGCATGGCGGCCAGCAACCCGAATGATGATCCCCTGACTTCCGCACGTGCTGCTTGCGCGACCGCCGCGTGCTCGGCCGTTTCGACGAAGCCGATCCCTATGCCGGCTAGAGCAAAAGCTCCCGCCAATGCAACTACCTCTGGCCCCACCGCGGCGAACAGTCCGTAGGCGATCGCGAAACACAGGAAACCGCCACGCAGAACGGAGCCGGCGCTCCGAGCGTCGAGCCACCGTCCACCGATGAAACTCGCAGTGGTCGCTGCAATGTTGTAGCCAACGTAGAGCACTAGGGCTGTTGTCGTGGCCGTGGTGGTCGGCCATCGTTGGTCGAGTAGCTCCGTCGCGCGCAGGATAAGAAGCGTCGCAGCGACATTTCCAACCTCGAAGGCGCCGATCGATAGGAACAGAGGCTTGATGCCCGAGAATGCGACACGGAATTGGAGCTTCAGTTGCGGGTGACGCTTCTCGCTCCGAGGGATGTGAGCGACGGCGTATGCCATGGCGACGACGGCAAGCAGTCCCGGGACCACCGACAGGAGGATGGCGGTCCGGACCGAAAGAACAGAGACGAGCGCGATCGCGAGCAATGGCCCTGCGATGGCACCGAGGTTGTCCATCGCTCGTTCGAACCCATAGGCGCGTCCATAGACCGACATCGGAACCGCGTCGGCGAGCAGGGCGTTCCGTGCGGGCGTCCTTAGTCCTCGCGAAGCCCATCCGGCAGCCCGCAGCGCTCCGACCTGCCACACGGCGGTCGCCACCCCGATCAGACTCGTGAGGATCGCAGTGCTCGCATAACCGCCGACTGCTATCGAGCGGCGGCGACGCCGGTCTTCGATACTCAGGGTCAGCGATCCACCGCGCCTCGATCGTCGGGGATCGGTGGACAAGAGAAGTGACCTCGAAGCCTTGACAGCCTCGTTTAGACGGGTGTATTAGTCAAATGACTAAGAATTGGAGACGGGGGGATCGGTGAATACGAAGGCCACAGTGGAGGCTCGGCCGAGGCGGCGACCGTGATCGAAGCGAGGGTAGGGGATTGAGCGCCCGGGCGAACGAGATGTCGCAGCCGCCGATGCGTGCGGATGCGGAGACGAGACTCCTCGATGCCGCCGAGCGGTTGCTCGTCGAGGTCGGTTACGCGTCGATCACCACGCGGAGCGTCGCAGCCGCGGCGGGTCTCAATCACGGCCTCGTTCATTACTACTTCGGCTCGATGGACGAGTTGTTTGTCCAGGTCCTCGAACGGTTCACGGCACGGCTGATCGACAGGCAACGCGCCCTGTACGCGACCGACGAGCCGTTCCTCAAGAAGTGGCGAACGGCGATGCGCTATCTGGAGGCAGATTTCGCCTCTGGATATCAAAAAGTGTGGCTCGAGCTACAAGCGATGTCGTGGAACCACAAGAGCTTGAGAGATCGCGTCGCACGAGTAACACGCGAATGGCGCACAGTCCTGACGGACGCGTTCACGGACGCGGCCGACGAGTATGGGGTTGACGCGAAACGTTTCCCGGTGGACGCGCTCGTCTCGCTCGTTGCGACCTTCAACCATGGAATCATCCTGGAGCGCCATTGTGGGATTACCGAGGGCCATGGATCGCTGTTGCTGATGGTCGAGCGAATGCTCAAGGAACTCGATAAGGAGAAGAGATCATGAGGGCGCGTTACCCCGACAGCGATGGGTACGTCGAGCGAGACGGCGTCAAATTGTTCTACGAGATCTACGGGGAAGGCGACCAGACCATCCTCTTCCTGCCGACGTGGTCGATCATCCACTCGCGTCAGTGGAAGGCGCAGATCGCGTACTTCGCCCGGCACTTCCGGGTGCTCACCTTCGATGGTCGTGGCAACGGCAGGTCGGACCGCCCCGACGACCCGCTCGCCTACGCCGAGGAAGAGTTCGCGGCCGACGCGATCGCCGTCATGGACGAGACCGACACCGATAAGGCGACGATCGTGGGCTTTTCGATGGGAGTGAGGCGCGGACTGATCCTTGCCGCTGACTATCCCGAACGCGTTGAGGCGGCTGTGTTCATCGGCCCCTCTGTCGCACTCGTGCCGCCAACCCCGGAGCGCGCCGCGGCGATGGCCCAGTTCTGGCAGGAACTCGAATCTGATGATGGTTGGAACAAGTACAACGCCCACTTCTGGCTCAGGGATTACCGGAGATTCCTCGAGTTCTTCTTCTCGCAGGTGTTCACCGAGGCCCATTCCACGAAGCAGATCGAGGATTGCGTCGGCTGGGGTCTGGAGACCACGGGCGAGACACTGATCACCGGGGAGAAGGCACCGGACTTCACCTACGAAGAAGCGCTCGGGTTTGCTTCGCGAGTCGAGTGTCCAGTGCTCGTCATCCATGGGGACGACGATCACATCTCCGCTCCCGGACGAGGACGTGCGGTCGCCGAAGCGACCGGCGGAACCCTGGTGACCATGGAAGGCTCTGGACACGCGCCGCACGTCCGCGACCCGGTCAAGGTGAATCTCCTGATCCGGGATTTCGCCCGACCCTCACGTTCCACTGCCCGCACGTGGACGCGAGCCAAGAGCCGCACCAAACGAGCTTTGTTCGTGTGCTCTCCGATCGGATTGGGTCACGCGCAGCGCGACGTCGCGATCTCGAAACAGCTCAAGGAGCTCGTTCCCGGCCTGGAGGTTGAATGGCTCGCGCAGGATCCCGTGACGCGGGTCCTCGAGAAAGAGGGCGAGACCATCCATCCGGCGAGTCGTTACCTCGCGACGAGTCCAGCCACATCGAGAGTGAGTCGGCCGAGCACGATCTGCACTGTTTCCAGGCGTGGCGGCGCATGGACGAGATCCTGATCGCGAACTTCATGCTGTTCCACGACGTCGTCAATGACCAGAGCTACGACCTGTGGATCGGAGACGAAGCGTGGGAGGTCGACTACTACCTGCACGAGAACCCAGAACAGAAGCGAGCTCCCTACGTCTGGCTCACGGACTTCGTCGGCTGGCTTCCCATGGCCGATGGGGGAAACCACGAGCGCTACCTCACCGCGGACTACAACGCCGAGATGATCGAGCACATCGCTCGGTTCCCTAGCGTCCGGGATCGCGCTCTCTTCGTAGGTGCACCCGACGACATCGTTCCCGATGCGTTCGGTCCGGATCTGCCGCTCATACGACAGTGGGTCGAGGAGCACTATGACTTCACAGGGGACTACATCACGGGCTTCGATCCCTCCGAATTGGGCGATCGCGATCGCCTGCGAGACGAGCTCGGCTATCGGTCGGACGAGAAGGTTTGCATCGTGACCGTCGGCGGATCGGGGGTCGGCGGGCACCTGCTGAGGAAGGTGATTGCATCGTTCGATGCAGCCAAGGCCAAGGTGCCCGAGCTGCGGATGATAGTGGTCACCGGCCCTCGCCTCGATCCGGAATCGCTGCCGAAGGCGGAGGGCCTCGAGGTGCGTGCTTACGTCCACAACCTCTACCGGCACCTGGCGGCAAGCGATCTTGCCGTCGTTCAGGGTGGACTGACGACGTCGATGGAGTTGACGGCGAACCAGCGGCCGTTCCTTTACTTCCCGCTGCGCCATCACTTCGAGCAGAACTTCCATGTCCGGCATCGGCTGAATCGCTACGGCGCGGGGCGCTGCATGGACTTCGACTCTTGTACCCCGGAAGTGATCGCGGCCGCGATCGCCGACGAGATTGGCCGCGAAGTCTCCTACCGTGAAGTGAGCCCTAACGCAGCAAGGACCGCGGCTGAAAGGATCCTGGAAGTCTTCTGATTGCCATTCCCCCTGGGGACATCATCCCCAGGTTAGATATCCCACGCCCCCAAGCTGTCAAGCCGCCTTCTCGATGAGGGAAGGCCAGGCAATCGATTCGCCGTAGGTTTGGCCGTGACGAAGACATCCGTGA
>Ga0136621_1000541_pt1 | contig 14988 bp, 10 predicted proteins | sample AntDryUQ445A2306_FD_104673 | JGI IMG/M metagenome (GOLD analysis project Ga0136621, IMG submission 104673) | Polar desert sand microbial communities from Dry Valleys, Antarctica - metaG UQ445A (23.06) | ecosystem: Environmental > Terrestrial > Soil > Desert | place: Antarctica: Dry Valley...
CCCTATCTCTTTAAAGCCTCTAACGGAAAAAGTGTTACTACAGACAGATCAATAGGAATGAAGGAAATTCAATCGGTGTATGGAACCGGCCAATTAAGTTTTAATGACAACCTGTTTTTTGATGTAACAGCAAGAAAAGACTGGTCTTCGACATTACCCGCCAGTAACCGTTCCTATTTTTATCCATCTGTATCATTGAGCGCCGTGGTTAGTGATATGGTAAAGCTTCCTGTGTTTTTTAATTATGCAAAATTGAGAGCTTCATGGGCCAGAGTAGGTAAAGATGATGAACGCCTTTATTCATTTATTCAAACATTGAATTCAGCCCAGGGTGTGAATGGTGTTATTCTTACCAATAATTCAAACCTTGCTTTAAAAGATGTTCAGCCGGAGCAAACAACCTCTATTGAGTTAGGAACAGAGTTGCGTTTTTTTAATAACAGGCTGGGTTTTGATTTTACGTATTACAAAACCAATTCAAAAAATCAGATACTCCGGTTGCCGCTCCCATTAAGTTCTTTGTTCCAGACAAGAACTGTAAATGCAGGTAACATTCAAAATACCGGTATGGAAATTATTTTTAACGCCACGCCGGTAAGGAATAAAAAATTCCAGTGGGATCTGTCTATAAATTTTGCCAGAAACAGGAATAAGATCATTTCGCTGGTAGATAACCTTGATTCAACCCTGATCAATACAAACAGAGTCGCTGATCTTTATGCTAAAAAAGGAGATCAGTTAGGTAATCTATATGTGAGAGCATTCGAAAGAAATGCAGCCGGCAATCTTGTAATTGGTCCAAATGGTTTACCAAAAATACTGGCAGGAAGACCTCTCAATGTTGGTAACTATAACCCGGACTGGACAAGTGGTATAAATAATCCATTCCGTTACAAATCCTTTAATCTTAGTTTTTTAATTGATGCCAGGATCGGGGGTAAGGTAGTTTCACACACACAAGCACTCCTGGCCTCTGTAGGCAAAACCACCGAAACATTAAATGGACGGGATGGAACTTTAATAATTGATGGAGATCTTGCAGCCGGAGGTAAAAACAATATTCCTGTTAAAGCAAGTGATTATTGGTCAACCATTGGTGCAAGAGGTGGGCCGGTTGGTGAGGCTTTTACATACAGCGCAACAAATATCCGTATGCGGCAAATGTCATTAGCTTATCGTTTGCCTGCTGACATTCTTGGTAAAACACCCTTCACAAATATTGATGTTGCTCTTTATGGAAGAAATCTTTTCTTTCTTAAAAGAGATGCACCATTTGATCCTGAAGTTTCTTTAAACAATGGTCTCGGAGGCCAGGGAGTTGATTTCTGGTCTTTACCTCCTACCAGGTCCATCGGTATCAACCTTAATTTATCGTTTTAAAATATTTTATATGAAAAGGTTTATCATTCTTTTTTGCCTGGCAATTTTTATGCTAAGCAGTTGTACCAAGCGATTAGATAAGCTTGCCACCGATCCAAATAATCCAAGCCTTGACGATCCTTCTGTTGCACAGGGCGCAGCAAGTGGCTTATTCTCTGCTGCCATTTCCAACGGTCTGATGAGATCATTTGAATTTCAGCGCCTGCAGGCTCTGCACAGTGACCTGTACGGCGGGCATTTTGCAACATCAGCCAAATATTTTCCTACCGACAGATATGGCATCAACCAAAGCTGGTTAAATGCCGGGTTACAATTATTTTATCCGCGTGATATTGGTAATGTAGTTGCAATAATAAAGAGCGATTATGCAACTGATAATCAAAAGAACATAGCAAGAATATGGAAAGTATTCCTGTTTCATCGGTACGTAGACCTTTTTGGTGACCTGCCTTATTTTAATGTAACGGACATTACTAAACCCGAGGTATATGACAATCAGAAAGATATTTACTACGATTTTTTTAAAGAACTAAAAGAAGCGGCAAATGCTCTTGATGTTAACACAAAACTATCCTACGATGCTAAAGACGTCATTTATGGAACGGTGGCAAATGAAACGTTGGCATGGAAAAAGTTTGGCAACACGCTTCGTCTCCGCCTTGCTATGAGAATATCAAAAGCAGATCCTCCAAAAGCTAAAACTGAAGCAGAAGAGGCTGTAGCAGCCGGGGTATTTACTGATAATACCGACAATGCGTTGGCCAAGGTAAATGCAATCCTTCCCAATGCATTGAACCAGATCTCGGGATTCAATGAATTCAGGATGAGTGCCAATAGTGAAAGTTTATTGGTTGGATATAAAGACCCCCGGTTGCAAGAATATTTTTCGCCTGCTGCTGGAGGAACTGGTGCTGATGCTCCATACACCGGAGTTTATAATGGGTTAAGAAATGGTCTCAACCCGGCAGATATGGATCTGCCAGAAAATAAAAACATCAACAACTCAAACCTGGGAAAGCGTTTTAGTAAGGCAGATGAAGCAACGAACCCACGAATTGTATTAACTTATGCTGAAGCATGTTTTTTACTTGCTGAGGCTAAGCTAAATAACTGGAACGTGGGTGCTGTTACAGCAGTTGATTGGTATAATAAGGGAATTGAAGCATCTCTAAAGCAGTTTGGTATAAGTGATGCTGCTGTCATTACTGCTTATCAAAACAATACTACAGATATTGCCACAACTCCTGTGGGCACTGGTCGTCCTGTTACTACGTTATCAAAAAAGTTTTCAGCAACAGAAGCCGAACAAAGAGAACAGGTGGGTACACAAAAATGGATAGCGGTTTACCCTGATGGCTTTGAAGCATGGGCGGACTTTAGAAGAACCGGATTTCCTAAATTATATCTTCCGGCTAATTATGATGCAGGCACTGACGTACCGGTAGGAGAGTTTATACAAAGAATGCCCTATACTGATTACCTCCGGGCTCTAAATCCGCAGGAAGTTTTAAAGGCCGAAACCCGTATGGGTGGGAGAGGACAATCAATAAAACTTTGGTTTGCCGGGGGTAAGTAATTTCGACAATTGAAAACAGAGGGCAAATCGCAAAAGGTTTGTCTTGTTAATTGAAAATAAAATATATTTTCATTTTAAGTATCAACAGCTTTATTTAACTGCAATTTATTGATGAACAATAAAAAAATCCTTTTGCCAGATGCTTTCGCTTCTGCGGGCAAGACAATATGTTACGTGTTCGGGTTTTTATTATTGGCAACTTCATGTTCCACCAAGCGCTATCCTAATCCGCTGTCACCGGATGAAGCGCTTAATAGTTTTCAGTTAAACGATGATTTCACTATAGAGATTTTTGCAACGGAACCCTTTGTTCTTGATCCGGTTGATATGGTTTTTGATGATGAGGGCAAAGTTTATGTGGTGGAAATGCCTGACTATCCTTATCCGCCCAAAGAAGGCAAAGCGGCCGGAAGGATCCGTTTACTGATAGATACAAACGGAGATGGAAGGGTTGACAAATCAACTGTGTTTGCTGATAGCCTTTCTGAGGCAACCAGTATATTTCCCTGGAAAGGAGGATTGATTGTAACGGCCGCTCCAAACATCCTTTATTTAAAAGATACTAATGGTGATTTTCGGGCAGACACAAAAGAAGTGCTTTTCTCAGGTTTTTTCAAAAGCAACTCCGAAGCTCAGATTACGAGCCTTCGCTTTGGTATTGATAATTGGATATATGCCAATAACCGCGGTCAGGATGGAATGATAAATTTCAGCCGGAAAGCCGATACTTCACATATTTCAGTTCGTGGTGCTGATTTTAGGTTTCGCCTTGATCGCGACCAGTTTGAGCCTGAAACCGGGCCTGGGCAGTTCGGGCAAATAATTGATCAGTGGGGCCATCGGTTCTTTAATGAAAATAGCATACACCTCCAACAGTCGGTTATACCCTGGCGGTATTTGCATCGCCACCCTTTCCTTCCTTCAACAAACGCAGTGGTAAATATTTCGGATCACGATCCTATAATGTACCAGGAAACACCGCCTCCCTACTGGCGGGCAGAACGTACTAATAGACGTAATAAGCAATACCAGGAACAAAAGCTTAGCCGCGTTGAATATGCAGATGATCATTTTACCGGCGTTTCCGGTTCGGTCATATATACAGGTGATGCGTTTCCTCAAGAGTATTATGGGAATATTTTTACAGGTGAAGTAGCCGGTAACCTCGTTCACAGAGATATAGTTACTCTTCCAGATGATAGTACAAGGTTTGTTGCAAAAAGGGCAAACGCAGAGAAAGGCAAGGAGTTCCTTTCTTCAAAAGACCCATGGTTCCGCCCTGCAAATGTAACAGTTGGACCAGACGGATATTTATATGTAATAGACATGTACCGGCAACATATAGAAACACCGGTTTCTATACCTGAAGATCTGCAAACAGACATGGACTTTCTTAAGGGTAGTGACTATGGAAGAATATATAGAATTGTGCCGAAAAAAGGCAGGTCTGCAAAAGCTGCATTACCTAATCTGAAAAATAGGGAAAGTGTACAATTGGTTGAGTTACTTGCATCCTCCAACCAGTGGTGGGCTATACACGCACAAAGGCTTTTGCTGGAACGGCAGGATATATCCATAATTCCGTTAGTAAAATCGCTGTTTACAACACATAAAGATCCAGCCGCACGCCTTCATGCTTTATATGTTTTAGAAGGGCTTAACTCGCTTAACGCATCACTGATTAACCAGGCTGTTAAAGATACTGACCCGAACGTAAGAGAAAACGGTCTTATCCTTGCTGAACGCTATCAGGAACTTATGCCTTCAGTATTAGAGGCAACGAAAGATTCTATTGCCCGTGTTGCTTTACAGGCAGTTTTAAGTTTGGGAGAATTTAAAAGACAACAATTAATGCCAGCCTTCTCTGAAGTTTTGCAAAAACATAGCAGCGATCCCTGGTTCAGGACCGCTGTTTTAAGCGCTAACGACGGATCATCTCTCCAGTTGCTAGACTTCATTATTAATAAAGGTTTTTTCCAGGAATACAAGCAACACAAATTTTCTTTCCTGGAAGATTTTTCTTATATAGTTGGCTTTCGTAACAAGCAGGGAGAGATAAGTCAACTGCTGGCACTTGTATCTGTTCCTTCAATAAAAAATGAAAACAAGTGGCTGCTTGCTGCTTTAACAGGTTTAAACGAAGGCTTGAAGAAATTGAAAACTAAGCCGGCAACAGATCCGCAATTGGACAGCGTATTACAGAACATTCAAACAAGTTCAGGGAAAGAAATCGGGGATGCTGTTGATGAATTAAAAAGGTCATTACAGCAGTGAGGTTTTATGATTTCAGGTTAAAAAGTCAATCATCTAACAAGCCATCGCTATAACTTTTCTCCTGATTGATCAAGGATAGATAAGGTTCTAAACTAACAAAAATGAATAGCGCATATTCCAGGCGAAAATTTATTCATAAATATTTTCTTCTCGGTCCGGCTTTGTTAGGAATTGGGATTGTGTTGAATGGTTGCGACCAAAAGAAGCCAGCTACGAAAGAAGATAAAAATGCAGCGAATCCTGATTCATGCAGTGATTTTTCAGGGGTTAGTGAAAATGATTTAAAAGCCCGGGAAAAGTTGGGTTATGTAAAGGAATCTCCGATAGAAGATAGGACCTGCAACAACTGTAATTTATGGTTGCCACCCCCTGCAAATGAACAGTGCGGAAAGTGTATGCTTTTTAAAGGACCGGTCTATTCTGCCGGTTATTGTACTTATTGGGCAGCCCGCCAGGATAAATAAAATTAAACCCATTTTTAATTTTTATATGTCGGATAAGGAATATTCAAGACGCAGGTTTATAAAGCATAATTCGATTGCTTGTCTGGGAGCCTCGCTTGGCATGGCGGTTTCATCTTCACTATTGGCAAACTTGCTGCCTCAGGCACAAACCGTTCAGCCGGGGGAAAACGAACCGATTATTGATATCCATCAGCATACACATTATAGCGGACGTAATGACCAACTCTTACTGGCCCATCAACGTGCAATGGGCATCACCACCACAATACTATTGCCGGCGGGCAGGCCAGTAATATCAGCATCTACACATTACGGAGAATCTAATGCGCTGGAAGCAGAAGCCGGCGGCAATGATGCTTGTTACAAGTTTGCTCAGGATCACCCGGATGAATTTACTTTCGGCGCTTGTGAAGTTCCCGACGTATCGGGGGCTGCAGTTGAAATAGAAAAGTATTTAAAGCTTGGTGCAAAGGTGATTGGTGAGCTAAAATTTGGCGTTGAATGTGATGCTAAGCCGATGCAAAAAATATATAAGCTTGCTGAAGCTTATGATGTGCCTGTGTTGATGCATTGGCAATTTAAAAAATACAATTACAGCTTTAAGAAGTTTCACAAAATGCTGAAGAAATATCCTAAAGTAAATTTTCTTGGGCATGCACAAACCTGGTGGGCTAATGTTGACCGCGAACATAAAGATCAAAATATCCTGTACCCGAAAACAAAAGTTACTCCGGGAGGATTGACTGACCGGCTACTTAGTGACCATCCAAATATGTTTGGAGACCTTTCAGCCGGTTCGGGGTTAAATTTCTTTACAAGAGATGAAGATCACGCTAAGGCATTTCTTCAGCGTCACCAGGATAAACTTATATATGGAAGCGATTGTTCAGACAGGATAGGCCAGGGACCTGAATGCCAGGGTACCCAAACAATTGCTGCTATCCGCAGGCTTTCTGCAAACAAATCAATTGAAAGAAAGCTATTGTTTGAAAATGCTAAAAAAATATTTCGGCTATAGATGTTGAATAATAAAAATATTCAGGATCATACTCAAAGCATCATCGGCTTATATGGTCAGTGGGCCGCAGGGCTTAATGAAACCGGGTTGCCTTTTTATTCATTCCGGAGAAAAGAATGGACTGAACTGCATGCCTGGCAACAGGCTGCTAAAAAGAGGGTGATGGAAAGATTGGCAATTCCAGAAATTGGAAACACCCCGGAGATTACTGTAACACGTAAATATGCTTATGATGGTTTGCACATTGAAGAACTAAGCTGGCAATTGCCTTATGGCCGCCCAACGCAAGGCATTCTTTTAAAACCTTTAAATCAAAAAGGTAAGTTGCCTGCTATTATTGCTTTTCATGATCATAGTGCAGATAAATATTTTGGCATTGAAAAGCTAATAAAAACCCGAGATGCAAGACATCCCCATGTTGAAGCACACCAGCAGGAGTATTACGATAACCTTGCATGGGCAAATGAAATTGCCAAAAAGGGATATGTAGTTTTAGTGTATGATTGTTTTTGTTTTGGTAGCCGCAGGGTAATGTTACAGGATGTTCCTGAGCACCTCCGCCAACACCTGGATGATCCGGCTCCTGAAAGTATCGAAGAAATTAAAGCTTATAATAAATGGGCCTCCAATCATGAACACGTAATGGCAAAATCGTTGTTTAGTGCAGGCACTACATGGCCCGGAGTTTTTTTTGCTGAAGACCGTATAGCGCTTGATCTTTTGTGTACGAGAAAAGACGTTGATGTAACACGAATAGGCTGTGGAGGATTATCGGGCGGGGGCTTGCGTTCCATCTTCCTGGGGGGCTTAGATGAAAGAATAAACTGTGCTGTTTCTGTGGGATTCATGACTACCTGGAAGGACCTGGCCATCAACAAATCTTTCACACACACATGGATGACTTATGTTCCTTTGTTGCCAAACGAGCTGGACCTACCAGAGCTGTTGGCGCTTAGAGCACCGCTACCTACTATGGTACTCAACAATGAACAAGATGACCTTTTTACACTTTCAGAAATGGAAGCTGCAGATAACATGATAAAAGAAATATATGAAAAAGCAGGGGCGCCTGCCCATTACCAGGGTGCTTTTTACCCCGGTACGCATAAGTTTGATAAGACAATGCAGTCCGCCGCTTTGGAATGGTTTGATAAGTGGTTAAAATGATGCAGCAATAGGTCAATGGGGGTCAATAGGTGAATGGTCAATGGTCAATAGTCAATGAGTGAATGGGTGAATAATGAATTTGAATTACGTTTACAAAATGCGATTTTTGAAAACAAAAAACATAACTAAAATAATATGAAGCCGCTTATTACCTCTGCATAATAGTAAATTTTTTATGATCCTTTTAGGATTGCTTGGCGCCTTAACCGCTTTTGCCGATGATGTAAAAATTGGTGCAGCATCGGTAAAAATAACGCCACCAATGGGCGCAACTGTTACTGATATAATTTCGAACGCTTCAAAAGCGGAGCCTTGTTGATGATAATGCTTTGCGAACTAAATAGTCGTTCCTTAAAAAGTCATGTAATCCACAATTGGCGTGGATTTGAGGATAAAAAAGTTTGATAAAATTTGCAGGGAAATTGAAATTTGTATTCAAAACCTTGCAGATTTTATGCTTTCAAAAAAACAAGCTACCGCACAGATGGGCTTCTACAGTACGTTTGAAGAACAGCTTAGCCACAGTCATCCACTATATATTTTAGCAAATAAAATCAACTGGAACCTTTTTGAAGAAGCCTTTGCAAAACTATATTCAGATGAAGGCCGTCCGGCAAAGCCGATACGGTTGATGGTGTCCTTACTGATGCTTAAACATATTCGCAACATCAGCGATGAAAGTGTAGTGGAGCAGTGGTCTGAGAATTGTTACTATCAATATTTTGGTGGAGAAAAAATATTTGCCTGTGGTGCACCCTGTGAAGCATCGGAGTTGGTACATTTTCGTAATCGCATCGGCGAAGAAGGGATAGAATTAATTTTTAAAGAAAGTATCCGTATCAATGGTAAAGATGGTCAGGAGCAGGAAGGCACAACCGATACAACGGTGCCGGAAAAAAATATTACTTATCCTACAGACAATAAATTGCATCGCAAGATCATCAAAAAATGTACAGCCATTGCTGGTAAAGAAAACATTGAGCTACGCCAAAGCTATACCCGTACGCTGAAGAAATTATTAATGGACCAACGTTTCCGAAACCATCCCAGGAATAAAGGAAAGGCAAGGAAAGCAGATAAAAAAGTAAAAACCATTGCAGGCAGGCTGGTAAGGGAATTAGAACGAAAACTACCGCCCAGCCAGCATCAGAGCAGTCTTACATTATTCAAAAAAGTATTGGCTCAAAAGAAAACGGATAGCAATAAAATTTATTCTTTGCATGAACCGCATGTGCAATGCATCAGCAAAGGAAAAGAACATAAGAAGTATGAGTTTGGCTCAAAGGTGTCAATCGTTACAACAAAAAATACTGGAGTGATCATTGGCGCCCTCAACATCGAAAAAAATGTACACGACAGCAAAACATTATCGCCTGTCCTGGAACAACAGCAACGATTAACAGGAATTATTTTAAAAAATAATTTTGTTGACCGGGGGTTTCGTGGAGTGAAAGAAATATTGGGAACAAAAATTATAATACCCGATTCTCCAGGCAAGAACAGAACACCTTATGAAAAACAAAAATTGCGAAAAGGATTTAAACGAAGAGCAGCAATAGAACCAAAAATCGGTCATCTCAAACAAGATCATCGTCTGAGCCGTAACTTTTATGCCGGAATTAAAGGAGACAATAACAATGTAATGCTTGCAGCAGCAGCCATGAATTTTAAAAGAATGATGAACATCTATAAAAAGATGTTTGGTGACTTTTTTATTCGCCTCATTTATATCATCCAAAACGTACTGTTACCTAAAAAAATTTTGATTTAATTCCTAAAATGAGTTTTTAAGGGGCGACTAAATACATAATTCTTATAAATGATTTTAATAATGGTAAAAAACTCCACAACGTTCTCTCAAGGCTACACACACAAAAAAACGGCAATTAATATAACAACTTAACAGCATTGGGTGAGTGCTTAAGTGCTTTATCAATAAATTGGTATGCCTCCAATCTAACTTCGGGTATAAAATCGTGGCCAGAACCGGGATGCCTTACCTGGAGATTTTGCGCTGCATTAAAAAAACGATAAACTGAGGATGCATTAGCTATACCTTTTTTTACTCCATTCACATCAAAATTTGCATCATTTAATGGCGAATTAGAAAAAAAAGGCCGGGGGGCAAGGGCTGCTATAATTTCATCAAAATCAAATGGCAACTTGCTGGCATCCAGGTTATATTTATCCCGGATGAAAGGCATATACACTTCCTGGGCCCAAGGCCCCAGCGTATTGGTATTTTGTTTTCCCTTGTTATAATAATCAAACAGGGTCCAGCCGCAGCTTGATACGATTACCTTTATACGGGTATCAAAAGCTGCAACAAACAGGGCATTATGTCCCCCCAATGAATGGCCCAAAACACCAGTTCTCTTGGGATCCACATCTTTTCTTGCCTGCAACAAATCGATACACCGCATGTGATTAAAAATGGCTTTCATTGTTCCCGATTGATACCGGTCTGTTTCAAAGTTATAATCTTCCATATCTCCAAAACCCGGATAATCTGGTGCTATCACCACATAACCCCTCTGAGCCAATTCTTTTGCATAGGCTTTGTTAGGGGAGGAGCTTATGCCAGAAAGCGCTTTTTTGCCTAAAGGGTCTGTTTCGTGCAAAACAAGCATGGCCGGCAGCTTTTTTGGAATACCCTTTGGAAGAGGAACATATAAATAAGCCGGAAGCAATTCATTTTGTTCAACCGTAAAATTGATAGCGTAACGGGTATAGCCCTCTTCTTTAATGCTATCTAGGATGTTTATATTAAGAGCGGGCAGCTTTGTACGGTCGGGCAATAACCCCATCGCTTTTTGCATTCCATCAAGAATCTGAAGCCTTTTCATTTTCCATTCTGCTAAGGTTTTTACCCGTTTATTTTTTCCAAAATTAGTTTTATACACAAGCAGTTTTAAACTGTCTGAATATTCCTTACTAGGATTTCCAAATGCTGATATGGAAAGGCTTATCACCGCAAAACCAGCTAACAGCAAGGCCTTAGAAAACTTTTTAGTGAAATTATCCAGGTTCATTTTAAAATAATTTTTACCTTATTTGTATTTTATTGATGTTAATAAGGTGAAGGTAAAGACATAGGGGAAAGCATTTTTTCTAAGGTTAAAAACACCGCCTGATTTCAATCTCGTTTTATTAAATGTTATCAAGAAAATTTAGTTTAGCCATAATTAAGGCTTTTTATTTTCAACAAAATAAACATAATAGTATTCAAAATGGCCATTCCTATAATCAATAAAAACGATGTTTGAAAGATAGTATCATGATTGTAAATAAAAGTAACAGTTAATGAATTGTGCAGCGTGTATTTTCGGTTTTAAGATTTTCTTCAAGTTGTGCATACAACAGAATTGCATTTTTAAAGCCATAAACCAAAATAGTACAAGCAGTATGACAACATTTTTGCTGGCGCAAAACACGCCCTGGTTTGGTGCCAACGGCTTTGGCGTTATTATCTGGACAAAAACTTCCCCGTTGTATAAGGCATGGAATGATAACGATTTGAGAAAACAATTTAACTGGTATAATGAAACGTTTAGATTAAGCCCATGGCAGGCCGGTCAGCCTGCGTATCCTAATGAAGGGGTTATTTCCACAAAGAAATACAACAGTCCGGGTGCAACAATTGCAACTTTTAGTATGCCTTGTTACAGGTATGCCGAAATACTGTTAATTTGCGCAGAAGCTTCGGCGCAGGCAGCAGGGCCAACTCCTGATGGAGTAGAAAAGCTCAACATGGTAAAAAGAAGGGCTTATGGCCTTAACCCACTTCAACCTTTTTTAGTTGATTTCAAAGCTGAAGACTATACTACAAAAACCTTTACAGATTTGATAATACAGGAAAGAGCCTTTGAATTTCAGTTAGAGGGCAAGCGTTGGTTTGATCTTACACGTACTGGAAGGGCAAAGGAAGTTATTAAAAACAATCTTTTTATAGATGTAGCAGATAAAGCACTTTTATGGCCTATACCAAGAATAGAATTTGTTTGAACAAGGGTCTTGATCCGGTTAAAGATCAGAATCCCGGCTATTAATTCGCAATAAAAAAATTTTATAAGAGCAGCGCAGCAAGGTATACTTTATTGGAAACCTCCGGCGTCCTTTCCTTTTATCAGGACAGGTATTACAAAATAAAATGTGAGTCTGAAGCATGTGAAGGGTAATAGTGCAGGATAAATTTTAACTTCAGTATAAATACATTTAGTAATAGGTGCTGCTTTGTCTAGTCTTTTAGAAAAGTAAAAAATTAATAACCAATAGATTTATGAAGCCGCTCATTCCCTCAACAACCACTAGCAAATTTTTTCTTATCCTTATAGGATTGCTAAGTGCGATAACTGCTAATGCCGATGATTTAAAAATTGGTGCTGCATCGGTAAAAATAACACCACCAATGGGCGCATTAATGGCCGGGTATTTTCACGAAAGGCCGGTGGCTAAAATCCACGATGAGCTTTACGCAAAAGCCCTGGTTATTGAAAAAGATGGCGCTAAGATAGCCATTGTATCCTGCGATCTTATCGGTATATCGGCTGGCATTGTAGCTGAAGTGAGAAAGTTGGTAGAAAAATCTTTAGGCATTGATGCCGCTCATGTAATGATAGGCGCAACACATTCGCATACCGGCCCGGTAATCCCTTCGTTTCGGGAAAAATATGGTACTAAGAGCAAAAATGCAGAAATCCTTGCAGACTATATTTCAAAACTCCCTGGCCTTATTGCCCAAAGTATTCAGCTGGCCAATGCTAATTTAAAAACTGCTAAACTCTCCTTTGGATTAGGGCACGAAGAGACGATTAGTTTTAATCGCCGTTTCTTTATGACGGATGGTACCGTTGGCTGGAACCCGGGAAAATTGAATCCTAAAATTGTGAAACCTGCAGGCCCCATCGATCCCGATGTATCGGTTTTGTATGCAGAGACTATTGAGGGGAAACCCATTTCCACCTATGTAAATCTCGCCCTTCATTTAGATAATATAAGTGGCAATGAAGTTTCTGCAGATCTCCCTTTTACACTATCTACAATTCTTGGTAAAGTAAAGGGAGCTGAAATGGTTACCGCCTTTTCCCAGGGATGTTCGGGAAATATCAACCATATAAATGTAAAAACCAACACCCCACAAAGTGGGCATTTTGAAGCCGAAAGATTGGGTACTGTCCTGGCAGGTGAAGTAATTAAAACATATACCCGCCTATCTCCTTTAGAGATTAACAAAATAACTGTAAAAAGTGAAATGATAGATCTTCCGCTGGCTCCGATTTCGAAAGACGAATTGCCATGGGCACGTGAAATTGCAGCCAAATATGGTAAACTTGATGCGGCTCCTTTCCTGGACTTTGTAAAAGCATTTAAATTATTAGAAATTGATTCAAGAAATGGTAAGCCAATAGATGCAGAAATACAGGTGTTTACTTTAGGGGAGAAATTTGCCATTGTAAGTCTCCCTGGTGAAGTATTTACTGAAATTGGGCAGTACATCAAGAGCAGGTCACCTTATCCATATACCATTATAACAGAGTTGACCAATGCTGCCCTTGGATATTTTCCTGATAGAAAAGCATATATCGAGGGAAATTATGAAGTGATTACTTCAAGAGTTGCTCCCGGGTCTGCCGAGATATTGGCTGAAAATGCGCTAAGGATGCTGAATCAATTAAAAAATAAATAGTTTGAAAAAAATATTCACCTGGTTGTTTTTGCTGGTTACAATTTCAGCAATTGCTAAAGACCACAATCCGATCCTTCCTCAGCCGCAAAAAATTTCTTATGGTATTGGGGAGTTTCTGATAAAAAATGTAACCATAGGCTTTGCATTCAAACCTGCTGCAGAGGACAGATTTGCAGCACAGGAGCTTGCACGTATTTTAGCTGATGCCGGTTCAGGAAAAGTACTAATCAAAGAAGGCATAATTACTGCCCCCACAATTATTTTTAAAAGAACAGGTGGTGTTGATCCATTACCTGCAGTTGGAGAAAAGCCTGGTGCTTCTTCACGCGAATCTTATATAATAAAAGTAACGCCAAAAAACATTTCTATTACGGCAGTATCATCTGCCGGGTTGTATTATGCCGTTCAAACATTACGTCAGTTAATTGAAGGCTTGGGCGACAAGGCAGTAATACCTGAAGTGGAAATAGAGGATTGGCCTTCGCTTGTTTACAGGGGCTTTATGATGGATATGAGCCACATGCAATTTCCAAAGGTGGAAGAAATTAAAAACCAGATAGACTTCCTGGCTCGATGGAAGACCAATCAATATTTTTTTTATTCTGAAGCCAGCATTGAACTTGAAGGCTATCCCTTGCTAATGGCAAATGCACGGTATACGAAACAGCAGATTAAAGACATCATTGCTTATGCGAAAGCCCGCCATATAGATGTAGTGCCAAATATGGAGTTATACGGTCATTTACATGACTTATTCAAGTTAGAGCATTACTCAGATCTTTCAGTTAATCCGTATGGCGGAGAGTTTAAACCTAAAGACCCGCGTGTTAAGCCCTTATTGAACGATTGGATCACCCAGATCTCAAAACTTTTTCCCAGCCCATTCTTTCATATTGGTTTTGATGAAACCTGGGTAATTGAACTGGAAGCTAAAAAACTAAATCAAACGGCTGATGAGCTTTACCTGGAGATGCTAAATCAAACGACGGATATGGTGGAAAAGCAGGGAAAACAACCGTTGGTGTGGGCAGACATGCTGCAGAAATTTCATAGTATTATCCCAAAAATGTCGCCTAACGTTACTGCGGTGCCCTGGCATTATTTTCCTTTAAAGGAGGCGGAATACGATACTTTGCTAAGCCCCTTCTCAAAAGCAGGCATTCCTATGATGGTACAATCCGCCAGCATAAACTGGCATTGGTTCTATCCAGCCTTTGAAGTGTCTTTTCAAAATGTTGACTTGCTGATTAAGGCCGGCCGTAAATACAATGCAGTAGGTTATATTCAATCCGGATGGACAGATGATCCGCAAACCCTAATGCGGTTATCGTGGCCGGATATGGCTTATGGCTCAATAGCTTCATGGCAAAGCGAACCAATTAATCAGCCTTCTTTCTTTCAAAAATATACTAAGATTATTTAC
>Ga0136621_1000545_pt1 | contig 14965 bp, 25 predicted proteins | sample AntDryUQ445A2306_FD_104673 | JGI IMG/M metagenome (GOLD analysis project Ga0136621, IMG submission 104673) | Polar desert sand microbial communities from Dry Valleys, Antarctica - metaG UQ445A (23.06) | ecosystem: Environmental > Terrestrial > Soil > Desert | place: Antarctica: Dry Valley...
CGCCCAAGCCGCCGCCGCAGCGCGTATCGTTGAGCGCAACGCGCTTGAGCCGCGCGCGTGCGGTGCTGTTCTTGGTCGAAGGCGAAGCCAAGCGCGATGCGGTGACGCGCTGGCGCGTGGGTGAGCGGTTGCCCGCCGCTGCGATCCCGCCAACGGCCCGCGTCAACGTACTCGTTGAGTCTGCGCTACTGACGTCACCTGCCGGATAGGCTGCACATCTCGGTGAATCGGCCATTCGTCCAGTCAAACCCGCAAGCGATTCGTAGCCAAAGTCCGCCACATGCTTCGTTTCAGGGAAATGTGCATGCGAGCCGATGAAGGTCGCAAATCGACCCCAAAGCGGACATTTCTCACGGACTCGGCCGTTGTCGGTCCTGCAAGCCTGTCGCCCCGGGTAGGCCCGTTGTCGATTTTGGGCTCTGCCAAACGACTATAGGGTGTCCACAGCTGCAGGCGGCAAGATCATGGTCGACGACCAGGAGGTCCCTGGCAGGGGTCGCCTCTGCCTGTTCACCGACCCGGAGGGACGCATGCTGGGTCTGTGGCAGCCGCTTGACAGCCAATCCCCCTGAGCGCAACAAAGAACCTCGAAGAGAGATGACCATGACCGAAACGAATATTCCCCATCCCAAAATCGTGTTGCGGCACGACTGGCTCGCCGCGCGCAAGCAACTCCTCGCAAAGGAGAAAGAGCTCACCCGTTATTTGGACACCGTCAATGCGGAACGTCGCAGGCTGCCGATGGTTCGCCTGGACAAGGACTACGTATTCGAGCGCGCCGGCGGCAAGGCGCGGCTGCTCGACCTGTTCGAGGGCCGCTGTCAACTCATTGTGTACCATTTCATGTTCGACCCGAATTGGGATAAAGGCTGCCCGGGCTGTACGGGCCTTGTCGACGCGCTGGGGGATCTGTCGATGCTGAGCGCCCGCGACACGTCCTTTGTGCTCATCTCTCGGGCCGCACTGGCCAAGCTCGAGGCCTACAAGACGCTCAGGGGCTGGCGCTGGCCGTGGGTTTCGTCTTACGGCAGCCCCTTCAACTACGACTTCCACGTAACTCATGACGAATCCGTCGCCCCTCCCGAGTACAACTACCGCGACAAGGCGGAGCTTGAGCAACGGACGCACGAGCCTTATCTCATGTCAGGCGAGTCACACGGCCTGAGCGTCTTCTTTCGCATCAATGACGACGTCTTCCACACCTATTCGACCTACGCCCGAGGCTGCGAAGGACTCACCGACGCCTACAGCCTACTCGACAGGACCCCATACGGCCGGCAGGAGGACTTCGAGAACTCGCCGCCCGGGTGGCCTCAGAAGCCAACCTACGGGTAAGAATTCGAGGCCGGCCTTTCCACTCTCAAGGCCATCACTGAAAAATAGGCGATGGCATAGCTAACCCAAAGGAGCAAAAATGGCGACGAAGAATTTTCGTGAACCTACCGTAAATTGCGGATTGAACGTGTAGCCAAGCTTGGTGCAGAACTCGATGGACTTGTCGAGGTCCTTCACCCCGACGAAACGGCCACCTGCATGATCGTGGGCGGGGACATCTTCGTTATGCTGTTGACCCACGCGAAGTTCAAGACTTTTGCGCCCAACGAAATCTGCGATGCAAGGAAGAGCACGGAAGTGCTGGTTTGTCTATCTTGCGACAGCCGGGAGAACGTAGATGAAATGGTACGCAAGGCCGTCGCCGCCGGTGGAAACACCTACAATCAGCCCCAGGAGCGCGGTTTCATGTATGGACATGGCTTCCAGGACCTGGACGGCCATCTGGGAAATCATCTGGATAGACCCCGGCACGATCAATCAAGGTTAAAAAGGAGGTTTGACATGGCTCGTTATGTTGACGGTTTCGTACTACCGGTCCCGAAGAAGAACGTGCAGGCCTACCGCCGCGTCGCGCAGTTGGCGGGCAAGGTCTGGCGCGAGCAATGGCGCGCTCGAGTACATCGAGTGCGTTGCCGACGACGTGAAGCCGGGTAAGTACACGGTCGTTTCCGCAGAGCGTCAAGCTCAAGCGCGGGGAAACCGTGTTCTTCTCGTGGATCGTGTACAAGTCGCGCAAACACCGCGATCGCGTTAACGCCAAGGTGATGAAGGACCCGCGCCTTGCTAAGATGATGGATCCGAAGAAGATGCCTTTCGACGGCAAACGGATGTTCTGGGGCGGGTTCAAGACCCTGGCCGAACTCTGAGGCTAGAACGCATGGTCTACAAAGGCAGCTGCCACTGCGGCAGGGTGCATCATCGATGCGCCGAGCGCCACAGCTCGGCCAGAAGCCGCGCTTCTTAGATTAAGGACGGAAGCACCCGCGGTGGAGTTTAGTTATCGGCGAATGTCGATTTAGAGATGCTCAGAACGACTAATTGATGAACCAGCCTAATCTACAGAGCCGAACTCTATCGGTATAACGTGAAAGGAGATTGTTTATGACCTACATCGATGGATTTGTGGCCGCCGTGCCTACAGCCAACCGAGCCGTTTACAAGAAGCATGCTGAAGACGCTGCTGTTGTGTTCAAAGAGCACGGCGCGCTGAAGATGGTCGAGTGTTGGGGAGACGATGTCCCCGAGGGCAAGTTGACGTCTTTTCCGATGGCAGTCAAGCGCAAGGATAATGAGACCGTCGTCTTTTCCTGGATTGTCTGGCCTTCTCGTCAGGTGAGAGATGCGGGCATGAAGAAAGTGATGGCCGATCCGCGGCTGCAGCCTGATACTAATCCGATGCCTTTTGATGGCAAACGGATGATATACGGAGGTTTCGAAGTGATCGTGGATGTTTGATAGCGCTGTCGCACTAGACACCGTTACTTAAGAGCCATAAGCGATCGGGTCGGGACCTATCCTGTGATGGGAGAAACGACAATGCGATTCATGATTATCGTCAAGGCCACCAAGGACTCGTTCGCGTCGTCAAGAAGGCAAATCATTCGATCATGGGTCAACCATGACTCGATAACGTTTATACACCACATTCTATAAGGAGGAAAACTATGCGTCACATACAACTCGCTCTCACCGGTCTCTGTGTTGTGCTGGTGGCATCCGCCGCCGTCGCGAAGGACAAGAAGGTGGAGAAACGGATGGACCCGCAGGCGATGATGGAGGTCTATGCGAAGCTGGCCAAGCCTGGCGAGCCACACAGGCAATTCGCGAGCCTCGCGGGAAGTTGGACGACCAAAACCAAGGAATGGATGGAACCCAACAAGCCGCCCATGGAATCGACCGGCTCCGCGGAAATGAAGATGTTGCTGGACGGGCGCTTTCTCCAGCAGGAATTCACCGGCGATATGATGGGACAACCCTACTCCGGGGTTGGGATCAGCGCCTACGACAACCTCCGCAAGCGATATGTTTCGACGTGGATCGATACCATGGGCACCGGGATCTTCATGATGGAAGGCACGGCGAGCGCGGATGGCAAGACCATCACACTGAAGGGGCAGCATGCTAAGCCGGGCGGAGGACACATGACGCATCGCGCCGTCTGGAAGATTGTGGACAGCAATACCCAGACGTTTGACATGTATGGACTCACCACGGCGGCAAGGAAATGAAGATGATGGAGATCACGTACACGCGAAAGCAGTAGTCCGCAGGGCGTGCATCGCACCCCGATTCTCGACGGGCGTTAAAGGCGTGCGGCGGGCGCTGCCCACCCTACTCGGCTGACCGGATAATCCATAATTGAGTTAGAAGTCAAGAGGAGCTTCTGCAATGAGTCAAAATCAAAACGGAATCCACGAAGTATTCCCATACCTGCGAGTCAAAGGCGCGAAGCTGTGGTGTCCACTACTGCCAAGGGTCAACGCACGCTGCTGCAGCAAATCGATCGCCGCGTCGATGGCTTCGGCACGCAGTTCGGTGCCCTGCGGCATCAGCACGTCAGCCACCCAGGCGAGCATATCGGACACGCGATGTTGGAAGTCCTGAATCGCCAGCCCTCTGCCCGGTCGGCCTCGCCCACGCTCGCCAGCCCGCGCTTCTTGAGAAGCTCATCCAAGTTCGCGTGCTCTTCTTCCCAGTGGGTCACATAGGGGTCGCGGTCACGAGCGCGGGCGCATTGGAGTTCACCAACGACTAAGTCTGGTCTCGGTCCGTGGATGCTGGATTCGCCGACGATGGGTGCGTTCTCGGTCTTGGTGGGGATGTCGGCGCACTCTCGACGATCTCAAGCGCCACCGACGGACATGCATTTCTCCAGCAGTAACGAGAACACCCTGACGACGGCTCGGCGGCGTCGCTTAGGCCGTGGCCGCCTGGGCCGATACCGTGGTGATGCGATCACACGAGAGGGTGCAGCAGCGCTCCGCCTGATGCCCGACAAGAAGACGTATCCGCATGCGCTGAAGCCCGGCCATGAGCTGCTATGGTACCGGATCAGGGAAGTGCTGGGACAGGGTTCTTTCGGTATCACCTACCTATGCCAGGATCTGAACCATCATCGTCTCGTGGCGATAAAGGAATACGCACCCGAGTATTTCGCGCGACGGGAGGATGGTCATAGGATGGTGCCCGGGTCCGACACGGATGCCAGCGATTTCGTTCGGGGACTGGAACGATTCGTCCATGAGGCGGAAACCCTCGATCGATTCCAGCACCCGAACATCGTCCGGGTCATGGACATGTTCGAGACCAATAACACGGCCTACATGATCATGATTACGAGCGGGGCGAGAGCCTGGGTTCGGTGCTCACGCGTCAGAAGACCCTGAGTGATCTGGAACTGTGTGGCCTCCTTCTTCCAGTACTCGACGGGCTGGAAGCGATCCATCGGGCGGGGATGGTCCATGGCGATCTTAAGCCCAGCAAAATCTATATCCGGACGGACGGAAGCCCGGTTTTGCTCGACGTCGGCTGTGCGCGGCAGGCAATCGGTACCCAAAGCAAGAACGTCACCCTCCTAGCATCGCCCGGCTACGCCCCGATTGAGCAGTACACTCAGGGACAACCAGGCCCTTGGACGGATCTACGGGCTCGGGGCGACCGGCTATCGGGCGGTCGTGGGCTCCGCTCCGATCGACGCAGTGGCCAGGGCCGAGGCTATAGAAGCGGGGGCGCCTGATCCGTACGAGCCGCTAGGCCGACGCACAAAGGCACCCTATTCCCAAGCCCTGCTCAAGGGCATAGACCACGCGCTCGCGTTCGAATCGACGCGCCGTCCACAAACCGTGAGCGCATGGCGCGAAGATCTCAAACTACATGCCACGCATACCTGGGCTATCAAGGTGAAGGACAGCTCCCGGGCTTCGGTGAACCTGGAGGATGTGCCCAGCCTGCCCTCGACCCGCCAGCGCGGCTCGCTAGTCAACCTGGGTCAGGACCGCGGCGGCGCGGTTTCGAGTCCACACTCCTCTGGCGCCACGGAGGAGATCCCACCCGCGACGGCGGGGCACGTCAGCCGGTGGCTCGACCGCGGCAGAAACGTCGCGCTCGGCATGGTCACCGCCTTCGCTGGCGTTGGGTTGATGTTCGTGCTATTGGCGGACAATTCGGACCCCGCAACGCGAACCGATCGTGACATTGCCTACACGCTACCGACACAGCAACCCGCGGCGGTCCCAAGTAAACAAACGACGCGCAAGCCGCAGCACACCCGACCCGGTCAGCCATCATCGGCTGTCCGAGTACCCAAGCCTCAGCTCCTCGCCGGAGGTCAACCCGTGACCAATGCGATCCAGATCCCGGTATCGACGGACACCCCGGCATGGGCGGTCGACGCCAAGGAATCGGCGGCAGACATCCGGGATCGAAGCGAAGGGGAGCCGCTGCGAGTGCGCGAGTTGCCGAGCGCTCTATCATCGCCGGTCCAGGTACAGGCCGATCCACCGGCGGTCGTGAATTTGCCCGGTGCTGGACAGCCGCAAAGCCAGGTGTCCCAGGATGGTCGATTGCCGCGGGTCTCAGATCCCCGAGCAACGGACGTGCGTCGGCGTCATCGGAAACAAACGTTAGGACGTTCGATACCTTGATGACGACCAAGCCACCCGTCGTAGCAACGGACGAAACCAAGCCATCGGCCCAGCGTACGGCCCAAATCGCACAACTCCTCGCACAAGCCGGGCGAGATGTCGCGGCCTTGCGGCTCACGACCCCTGCAAGCCGAAATGCATTTGCCAAGTACCGGGAAGTGCTGGTGTTGGATCCAAAGAGCTCCCGAGCGCTAAACGGGATTGCATCCATTGTCTATAAGTATGTTCAACTTATTGACCGCGCCACTGAGACGGACAGATTCGATCTCGCGGATCTCTATCTGCGTCGAGCAGTCACGGTTTCGCCGGAGGATCGGAACCTTCGCCGGGCCCGGGAAACCCTGGTCGCTAAACGCTATCCACGAGGGGCGGAGGCAGCTTCACGTAGGCACTGACGCGGGTTTTCTACTTGTGGGCTGCCTACAGCTATCATTACTAGTAACGTTTAGTCACAGGGTAGTAGCAACCATGGCGACCAACGCAGAGCGACAAGCGCGATACAGAGAGCGCCAGCGCAGCGCGGGCATGCGGGGGTTCCTCGTGTCCGCCACACCGGAACAGGCAGAGCGCATCCGTGCTTTCCTTCGAGGTGGAGTCTTACCCGTTACGAGTAACGGTGCGGTGACATATCACGCGCCGGCGTCCCAACCGCTACGGCGCAAACGGCGGAAGCTCGATCCGGTGCAGGAAAAGAACCGCGAGATATTCGAGGCGCACCGGGCCGAGATCCGGCGGCGGTTGGCGTCCGGCAAGAAGCCGAGCGCGATCGCGGCTTGGCTGAACTGTCTGGGTTTCGTCGGCACGGGCGCGATGCTCAATGGGTTCCTTGTAGGTTGTTCCAGGGGTGTTCAAGTTATTAACTATTTGAAAATGAGGAAAGGATGTAATGAATAATCTTAAGTTTTTGTTTTGTTCTTTGGTTGTCGCCTCACTACCGGTTCTTGCTACGCATGAGCGCGCTGAGATCCCCGTGTCCCCGCTATATGAGCCGCAGAACCACGCGGCGGAGGGGTTAAACCACGCTGAAGCGAATCGCATCAGGGCGAATGCCGCACGGAACGCGGCCCGGATGGAGCAGCATAAGCGTGCGGTGGAGCGGTACAACCGTGAGGTTGAGCGGGTGAGGGAGCACAACCGCTCGCTGGGTAAGGGGACCGACTAAAAGGGGATAGACCGTATGAGCACAATACCTGACACTGCATCCCCCTTACGCTGCGCGATCTACGCGCGAAAATCCAATGATGACAGCGACCGCAACCCGCACAATAAGTCCGTGGCTCGCCAGGCAGCGGCAAATCCGCCCCAGCCAAGGATGGCGAGCCCGAGATAGGCAAGGGTCGCCACTATGGTGATGAACGCTAATTTGGGTGTGGGCATCATGGCCGCCTCGCTTAGACGATCTCTACTTTATACCAGAGGACTTTCCCCAATGGCCGCTTTCCAGAACGTCGCTTTCTGACCGGCAAGCGACCGCTCTGCGCGGCTGATTCCGGCTGCGATAGACTCAGACTTCCGTCTGCTCTGACATTCTCCAGGGCATCGTCAACCTCAATCCCCAGATAGCTGATGGTGCTCTCGAGCAAGCCCATGGACGCTTGTCGCCCCATTCCGAACATTCACAAGTACGTTAAAGCGATCGATTGATCGGCGAACGCGGTCATCCCTCTCACGTACCACCGGGTCCCCGACATCGCGTAGCGGAGCGCGAGTGGCAAGGGTTGATAGCCCTGTTCCTCACGGCTTGCCGCGGCGTGGAGCCGCACGGCAAGGGGGCCACTTTGACGTAACCGGCATTGCGACGCGGGCGGCCCGAAAGCCAAAATGACTCCGCGCGCAAACGCTTAAGCCCCAAATCGGACCGGGATCAGCGCGAGCGGCGCGGGTAAGCGACAAAAGCGGGGTCGATTTTTCTATCGGTTTCTTGTTGCGCCGAAAGGGTCGTCGAGTGGCGTGCCACGACGTTGTACACGGACCAGCATTTGTTGGAGACGCGCGGACGCATCTGATTGATCACGCCGGTGATCTCTACAAAGTTGCATCCTTGCGCACGTTGACGCCGCGGTTTATAAGTACTCAGTTCCCGTACTCTATGAGCCAGCCTTGCTTGTATTCTCACCCCTCGCGTTCAGACTCCGTGGATACGAGCGCGTCGAAGATAGGGCTGGATATTTCGCCGTTGTGCGGGAATGGCATCGCGAGGCACCATAGGCAAAACGAAGTAGACTGACCCCTGCTCTCAATGAATGACGATGGCTCCGCGCACAGGCCGTTGCCGGGTGACCCGGCTCGACAAGCCATTCCAAGCCTTCGCGGGTATGCCTATCAAATCTGGCGCACCATCGATCGATGGTTGAGGCTTAAGCCTGGCGAAACACTGTATATCGAGTGTGCCGAAGACATGGACATTGCTGCGGCAAATGGAACGACCGCAGTTCAAGTCAAGAACACAGAGATAAGAATATCGTTGGCAAGCCAAGACGCCCGCGACGCGATTATCCACTTTTGGGAACTCCAACAGCGCTCATCAGGAAACGTGCGGTTCCAGTTTCTGACTCGCGCTGCGATCGCAACCGAACAGGGCACCCTTCTCGACCGCAGACCCGGAATGGAGGTTTGGAAGGAGGCCGCAACAGGCAGTGCCGAGTCTTCCGAACTGCTCCGGGCGTTCCTGTTGGACCAAATTCGCAGGCAATCCGAATTTCAAGTCGTATCTCGAAACTCGGACTTCGCAAGAATTGATAGTCGGTCTCTTTTGTCCGTTCGAGTGGATTACAGGGGAACCGGACGCACAGATCATCCAAGAATTCATTCGCAGGAGGCTTATCCAGCACGGCGAGCAGCACGGATTTAGCCCCTCTATTTCAGCCCGCGTTATGGGTGAACTTTATCTCCATTGCTGGAAAGTCGCAGAGAAAATAACTCCGGAAGCGCGATCTATAACGAGAGAAGATTTTCTTTTCGTCTTCGAGAAAGCGACTTCTGTCCTCGTTCCACTACGCGCACTGGCTAGTGCAATGGTCCCCGCAACCGGCGCTGCAGCTTCGATGTCATTGGCCGATGCCATTAGACTCTGGACTGAGGGTGTTCCGCCGCTCCCCGATTCCACGTTGCCAAGGCAGCAAGCCGTGGCAACAGCCGTTGCGGGCTTATCTACAGGTGCACCAATGGTCTTGGCCGGTTCAGCAGGAAAAGGGAAAACAACACTCGCCAAGCTGGTGGCATTCACAGCGCTCAAGGACTGCTTATGGATAGATCTCTCGGGCCGCGAAAGTCCGTTCACTGAGGCTGCGCTGGCCGCCTTAGCGCTGATCCTGGAGGATCGCGCTCGTCCCTCTCTCGTCGTCATCGATGATTTTCTCATCGAGCCAAATTCCACCCAGGGAGTTTGGACGAGCTTTGCAATGCTTCAACGGGCGTGCAGGAGCTCCGGTAGCCAGCTCTTAATTACCAGCAAAGGCATTCCCCGCGAACGCCTCGATGCACGATTGATTTCTGCTGGAGCCAACGTTCAGCAAATAGAAAATCTTTCAAGCGCAGAGGTAAAAGAGTTCTTGGAAAAGCTAGGCTGCCCCACGACCACGTCTCTCGCGCCCTGACCGCTCAGATCCTTTCAGGAGGAAGTGCGGACAATCTGATTAGCGTCTGGAAGGAACGCAGTGAGAAATCGCACACCGTGACGTATACGAATGCGATTAACAACTTGATTCAGGCGATAGGTGCGGCGTCGGAGAGTGCCGGCTATATCTTGCGGAACGCAAGGCGTGATGTGTTTTCGAGGATTGTGGCTGCTCACGTCATTCTGGTCTCGCCGCCCACGGCTCCGGACCTATCAGCCTATGCACAGGCGGCCTACATCACTTGGCTTTCGCCGACCGAAGTTAAGACTGCGTTGAGAGAAATCCTTCCCGTTCTAAGCGCTTCTTTCGCGAAGACCTGGGAGTATCACCTTTCGCAGACAGCCCTCCTAATCAACCCCAGACTAACCGTCCCCGACATTCAGGCAGTGGTGGCGTATCGCCCAGATGGCCCTGAGAAGATTCGGCAGATCCTCTGTGCTGCCAGCGCGGCAACAGGGGTGCGTGTTCCACCCGAAACACTAAAATGGCTGCAAGACATCGAGGTTAGTCTTCGGTGAACTCGCGGCAGATTCTTGCCACACTTTCTTGCAACGGTCCCGATGCGCATCATCGCCCTGATCGACGATCCGGCTGTAGTGCGGCACATCCTCGAGCACCTGTGGCACTGCGCGCCCGAGGCAGCCGAGGCGTCGATGAAGGAGTTCGCGGTACGCACCAAGGCCGCCTGAACGTCGTTAATCCGGAACGTGTATGAACGCGATACCCTTGATGGTCCGCTCTTGGCCGATTTTGTTGAAAAATGTTCCGGAACTTCTGCTCTTGGTGCGGCGTGCGAAGAACCTTCGCGCCGTTCAACTCCTCCTCGGGTACTACACCCGGCCTTCGGTAGCGCTTCCTTTTGTAACTTGACATTGCAGGGTTGATCTCTATACTTACCATCTATATGGATGGTAAGGAGATGGATATGAGAGTACTTAAATTCCGGCCAAAGACCGGCGAGGCCACCGAGAAGATCACGATCAACCTGGGGGTTGTCGACCTCGGGCAAATCGATTTACTGGTGCAGGAGGGGTTCTATTCCAACCGCACCGACCTAATCCGAACGGCGATCCGCAACCAACTGGCAACCCATGCCGAGGTGGTCAGGGACACGGTGGCCCGCAAGACCTTGGTCCTCGGTCTGCAGCACTACACCCGCCGCGATCTCGAGGCGGCGCAGACGGCCGGGCAGACGCTCCAGATCCAGGTGTTGGGCCTGGCCAGCATTGCCGAGGATGTGTCGCCCAAACTCGCTCGCGCCACGATCGATTCCATCGTCGTGCTGGGCGCCCTGCATGCCAGTCCGGCGGTCAAGGCCGCCTTGGCGGATCGAATCCACTGACCGGGCATTGGTTTGAGCAAGAAGATTCAGGTGGTGAACGCAACGATGAATACTGTAATCCTGGAAGCCGCTCGCTTGACCCGCGCAGGGCAGTTGCGTGAGGCGACCGAGATCATTCAACGCAGGCTTCACGGCGTGCATGAGTCGCAAGTCGCCGCCAATAGCGCCAGCGGCCTCCCAGAGACGCCGATCGAGGGCGACTTCCACGTCATTGACGCCGAGCCGGTCGCGACGCGGGCGTCTGCTCGCGAGCCGAAGTGTCGCCCACCGGCTCGGCCCAGGGCGGCGAGCCATGAACGGACCGACAGTCCGCGCGTTGGCATTACCGCGCTACACGAGCAATGGCGCGGATTTCGTGGGCCAATGCCGCTGTCCGACGCCGTCCTGCAAGCCCCCGACCCGCTGCCCGACGGGGCGCGGTTTGTCACCGGTTCTTACACCAACCCGGCCGGCACGCGCAGCTATAAGCTGTATGTCCCGAGCGGCTATCACGGGCAGTCGCTCCCCTTGGTCGTCATGCTCCACGGCTGCACGCAGAACCCCGACGATTTCGCAGTCGGCACCCGCATGAACAAGCTCGCCGAAGATCAGCTGTGCTTCGTGCTCTATCCCGACCAGACGCCTGCCGCCAACGGGTCGAAATGCTGGAACTGGTTCAAGACGACCGACCAGCAACGCGACCGGGGAGAGCCGTCGATTATCGCCGGCATGACTCGCCAGATACTCGGCACCTACCGCGTTGATGCGCGACAGATCTACGTGGCCGGACTATCGGCCGGCGGGGCGATGGCCGTAACCATGGCGATGACCTACCCGGACCTTTACGCCGCCGTCGGTATCCATTCCGGCCTTCCGTATGCGGTTGCCCGCGACCTTCCGACTGCACTCACCATGATGCAGGGCGGGATGTCCTCGGAGGGCCGGCAAGCCACAGGGATTTCCGGAGCGCACCCATTGCCGGCGATCGTGTTCCACGGCGACCGGGATACCACGGTCCATCCCTGCAATGGCGACCAGGTGATCGCGCAATGTGCCCCGCCTCCTTCCGGACGACGGGCGCAAGCTGGAACCGATCCGTTCGTAACCGTGCAGCGGGGAAAGGTGCCAAACGGCCATGCCTACACGCGCACCACTCACTATCACGTCAACGGGCAACCCGTCGCAGAGCATTGGTTGATCCACGGGGCCGGCCATGCATGGTCGGGCGGGAGCTCCCGCGGATCGTATACCGATCCCAAAGGGCCCGACGCTGCGCAGGAGATGCTCCGCTTTTTCTACGAACACCCTCAACGCCAGGCATCTGCAAGCACGTCCTAGCCGCCCACCAATCGTGCGCACGACCGCTTCAGGAAATTCCAACGTTCAGCGGGGAAAATCACCGGTGGCAAGCCGCCCCTCATATGCCCTAAGCAATCGACAGTGATAGTCGACTGAACGGCAGCTCCTGACCGGTATGCGACCGGGGTGTCGAGAAGTCGGTACCCGACCCATTTGAGACATTCGAGTGTGGCGACAAGAACCTCAGCAGACATTCACTCCTATCACAATCGGCCAATGTGCATCCTTTGACCGAGCGATCAGCCTGGTTGCAGTGGACCGGTACCAGCCGCGGTAGACTTTATCGCCTCTGTGGTCTCGGTAAAATCAGCGGGAGTCAGTGTCAGTCGAGCAGCGTCGATCCAGCCGTCGATTTGCGCGGGAGAGCGGGCTCCAACAATGGCGCCGCTTACTCCCGGCCAGGCCAGCGTCCAAGCCACGGCGATGGCCGATACGGTGGTGCCGTGTCGCTTGGCAATGGGGCGCAGCGCGTCCCGCAGCGCGAGATTCCTTCCGAGCTTAGGCTCCTGGAATTCCTCCGCGCGCCGCCGCCAGTCATCCGACGGAAGTTGTGCAACGCGCCCGGCATCGAAGCTGTCGGTCAGCAACCCGGACTGCATCGGGCTGTAGACGATTACGCCCGTACCGTGGTCCGCGCACCAGGGGATCTCGCCCCCCGCGACATCGCGTTTGATCATCGAGAACGGCGGCTGTAGAGAGTCGACATGCCGGCGCCGCTCGCAACGCTTGAGCAAACCAGCGTCAAAGTTGGAAACGCCGCCAGCGCGGACCTTCCCCTCTTCGATGAGGCGGATCATCTCGCCCCAGGAATCCTCCACGGCTGTTTCCGGATCGGGCCAATGAAACTGGTAGAGATCTATCCGCTCGACCCCGAGGCGGCGTAGCGAGGCTTCGCATTCGCGTCGGATGGACTCGGGCTTGAGTGATTGCAAGGGCGGCTTCATGCGGTCTTTCTCGTCCCACAATAACCCGCCCTTGGTAAACACCAGCGGTCGATCGCTCAAGGGGACAGCCCCAAGCGCGCTCCTGACGACTTCCTCTGAATGTCCGAGGCCATACACCGCAGCGGTGTCGATCCAGTTGATACCTCGGTCGAGCGCGTGACCGATGGCAGCGATCGAATTGGCGTCCTCCTGGGCGCCCCAACCAAACGACCAGTCGCCGCCGCCGATGGCCCAAGCGCCGAAGCCAACTGCAGTGATCCGAATACCGGTGGTGCCGAGTTCTCGGGTGGGTAGCAATGCGTGTACGGACATGGATTTTCTCCTGACTCAGTATTTGTGCGCGGCACGTCCGATGGTGACCTATTTTCACCGGTCCCGGCCCCGGATACTACGACCGAGTGAAATTTGTTCGGCGCCCGCTTATTGCCAGTACAGGAACCGACCCATTGCTGCCGTTCGCTGCTGCGGTGGCGCTTTCTACTTAGCGGACGTTCAAGAATAGCGCAAAAGCGGTGAGCCACGATGCCGGACGCAAAGCGCTGGTGCGGTTTCGGCGCGGGGATTCAGGTCGTCAATGTGCGAGGTGGCAGCCTTTTTAACCGCAAGGGTACCATTTCGTTGGGTTTGGGGAAATGAGGTAGATATACAGAACCACATAATCCCGTTAGCGCTTTAGATCGCATTTAGACCAAGCGGACTCGATGAAGGACGACCAACATAGATGAAATTCGTGGCTCCTGAAATGCTCCGAATTTTCCTGTCGCAAAACGTATTATTGTCGCGGTCATTGGTGGGACCGTGACTCTTATCGGGATTGCACTGATCGTTTTGCCGGGGCCAGCGTTTGTTGTCATTCCCATTGGCCTTTCCATACTTGCGACGGAATTCCTTTGGGCCAAACGCTGGTTACAAAAGGCTCGTCAGATGGCTACTCGTTTGACATCAAAACCACCGTGAAGAACCGCGATCTCGCAACCCTTGGGAATGAACGCCGGGCAGGGACCCCACTTGAGCTGAGCGTCCTTGAACGTCAATGCAAGCGCGGGCTCCTGCGCTAGCCCTTCGGCGACGGCACAAACGAACTCAGAAGAACTAACAACAACAAGATGGCACGCTGAAAAGAACGGCCCGTGCGATTGGAAAGACATAACTCATCTCTCTTGCGTGTTGTGAATGACAGAATTGCTGTCCAAGGAGACCAAGATCAACTACGGTACGACGAGAATTATTTAGCGTCGCTAGTAGTTCTTGCCCTTGTTGTCGGTCGGCCGCTCGGGTCCCACGTCCAAGGACGGTACACGGTGCCGGTAGCTGGGATGCGGGTGTGGAGGACGGAATAAAGGCCAAGCCTTATCGCGTGCCACCATTCGAGCATGAGAGTGCCGGATCATAAACCAACCCCGAACCCGAGGCCCGAAGCTGGGGGAACCAAGTACCGTCTTCGTAGTCACGCTGCTACACAACGGCATCGAATACGGCCCTGATGCAGGCTTACGCCGAAGGCTTCGTCATCCTGCAGCACAAGCGTGAGTTCGAGCTGGACCTGCACCCCAGGTCGCCGAAATCTGGCGCTACGGCAGCGTGGTGCGCTCCTGGCTGCTGGACCTCACGGCGGCGGCGCTGGAGAAGAATCCGGCGATGACCGGGATCGCTCCTTACGTCGACGATTCCGGCGAAGGGCGCTGGACCGTGACCGAGGCGATCGACTTGGATGTGCCCGCGCCGGTCATCACGCTGTCGCTGATC
>Ga0136621_1000546_pt1 | contig 14957 bp, 19 predicted proteins | sample AntDryUQ445A2306_FD_104673 | JGI IMG/M metagenome (GOLD analysis project Ga0136621, IMG submission 104673) | Polar desert sand microbial communities from Dry Valleys, Antarctica - metaG UQ445A (23.06) | ecosystem: Environmental > Terrestrial > Soil > Desert | place: Antarctica: Dry Valley...
AATCGATGAACATCAACGCGATCCGCAGCAAACACACCGCAGCGGCTGTTCTCGCCCATCGGCAAAACCCGTTCAGATAGGTGGTTCATCGCATTTCAGAATGATTTTCAACAGCCTGCTAGGGGACCGAAGAAGCGGTCGAGCCCATTGGAATCCGGCGCGTACACCATGGCCATGTAAAAGCCCAGCGGCCAGGCCAGAGCGAACGCGGTCACGTACATGAGAATCACCTCGTTCATATGCGATCCTCGTATTCGATGAACAGATAACAGAGGCCCATGAGGGCGGCGAATATCGCGATGCCTACCAGCGCCATGGTTAGAATTTCTCCGGGCGCAGCAGCGCGACGATCAGGTAGATCATCACGAGTACGGATAACAACAACAGGATGAGCGACATTGCAAACCTCCTAAACCGATGCGCTCAGGCTAGGACGCAGCCGCGTAAAAACGCTATGCGGAAATGGGGGGAAGGTGTAAAGAACGCGTAAAAAGTCGGGATGCGACAGGACGAGTCTGATGCAGACGCTTTTGATGAGAGAAGTACCGTCGCGCGCTAGTGCGACAACCGTTGAACCCACGCCCGTTTAAGCAGGCGAGGCTAGGACTTAGGCGGAGGGAAGCTTATTCGTCAAGCAGTTCGAATACAGCGGTAACCTGGGCGCTGACGTTGATCTCGCCGGTCTGGTATGTCTCGGCGGCGCTGGCTGTATCGGCGGTCTCCATTTTCGCCATGGCGTAGGGCATTACCGGCGATACGTAACCCTGCTGTCCGGCAGTGATCCGCCGCAAATTCCCCAGCTTTATACCCAGCGCACCGCTCAATGCAATCGCGCTGGCGCGGGCATCCAGCGCCGCGCGTCGCAACGCGTCAAGTCGCAGCGCATCTTCGCGGCTGGAGCCGAACTCGGGACCCGACACAATATTTACGCCGGGCCGAGACGGCTCGCTCCATCAACAGCCCGAGCTTATCCAGTTCGCGCAGATCCACCGTAAGCTGACGCTCCACGAAATAGCCAATCTGTCGTTGCCGCTGTGTTTTCGGGTTCCATACGTATTCCGGCCGTACAGTGAGTTGCGAGGTCTGAACATGTTTATCGGCGATGCCCAGTTCGGTGGTGAGATCGAGAAACGCCTGCACCGCTCGGGTAACTTTCTCGCGCGCGGCATCGAGTTCCGGCTCAATGGCCTGCGCGCCCATGGCGATGATCGCCTTGTCCGGCGCCGCGCGAACTTCACCGCTGCCCGTCACGACTACCACACGTGGGCGCTCGTGGTCATCGGCTGCGGCAAGACTCCCGGCCACGCCTGCAAGAATACAAACAACCCCCACCAGCAAACGCTTCATCCCACGGCTCCTTGATTGTTATCGACTAATTCGCGCTCAAGGGGCGACTTTTCTCAGCCCGCGGCCGGATACGGGACGCCCACGCCGCCTAGACCGCAGTAACCACCCGGATTCTTCGCCAGATATTGCTGATGGTAATCCTCGGCGTAATAAAACTGCGGCGCCGGCACAATTTCGGTCGTGATACGGTTCCGACCCGCCGCTGACAACGCCTGCTGATACTGATCACGCGAGGCTTCCGCGTCTTTATGTTGCGCGTCGCTATAAGTATAAATTCCCGAGCGATACTGAGTACCGACATCATTGCCTTGGCGCATGCCCTGCGTGGGATCGTGCCCCTGCCAGAAAGCGCGCAACATTTCCGCGTAAGAAATTATGGCCGGATCGAACACCACCCGCACCACTTCGTTGTGGCCGGTGCGGCCTGTGCACACCTCGCGGTAATCCGGATTCGGCGTTATACCGCCGGCGTAACCGACCGCGGTGGCGTACACGCCGTCCATTTCCCAGAACGCGCGCTCGGCGCCCCAGAAACAGCCCAGCCCGAACAGCGCCTGTTGCAGGTTGTCCGGAAACGGCGGCTGCAAAGGATTGCCGTTGACAAAGTGTTTTTCCGGCACCGGCATTGCGTCCGCGCGTCCGGGCAGTGCGTTTTCAGCCGCGGGCATGGCGACAGTTTTTCTGAATATGGACATCATATTTCGACTCCGGCTCGTTAAAAAGATATGCATAGACAGCGCACAAACGCGCTCACAAACTCAGCTCGCGCGTAGCTTGCCTGTCGTAAGTCAGACCGCTTTCGGTGATGCGCGCGTTCATGCTGATGCTATGCTCCCGGGTCAAGTCGCGATCGAGCAGGTGCGTGTCCGGATTTCCACCCATCGTCAGGTAATCTGCAAGCAGCCATCGATGACAATGCTCGGGCATTTTCTCCGCGCACATTACTGCCACCTTCGATGCCTGTTGCGCGAGTAACAGTAATTCGTCGGTTGCTGTTTGAAACCTGGCGCTCTGCATGTGATCCGCGAAACCGCGCACGCCGACGGCGAGCGCTATATGCGGCGAATTGTCGCGTGGCGCGCGCCGTCCCCCAAGCTCGTCGCCCATCCATCGATAACCAACGCTGTGGTCCTCTGTGCTTGCCCGCAGTGCCTCGCGCCGAAATTGCGGATGACGCCGCGAACCGGGGAAAGCGCGAATATCTACCAACAGTTCGATACGCGCGGCTGCGAGCAATTCCAGAAACTCTCCCACGCCTCGGTTGCCGTGGCCAATGGTGTAAATTGTCGACATCGGGTGCCGCGCTATTCCCAGCCGATGGGGTCGTAACCCTGCTCCCGCAGACACCGATCCACGAAGTTCTGATACACCGGATCGGCTTCGTTCGAGTCGAACAGAGCGCTAATCAATCCTCTAGATACACCGCCGGCCGCGCCCGCCGCGGCACCAGTGCCGGCATCGCCCAGCACCGCCCCTACCGCGGCGCCCGAAGCCGCGCCCACCGCGGCACCCTCGGCTGTGCGGCGCGCGACATTGCCGCCCGGTTGCCCTGGGCCAGCGCCGTAAGATTGCGCAAGTTCAACGCAGTCGTCGATGGCGCGTTCGGCCTGCTCGGGGCCTTCGGCGCGCAATCGCTCATTCGGATACAGTAACGGCCGCTCGGTAGCGCAACCGCCTGCTGCCGCGACTATCAAAATCGCAATCATTAATGTTGTGGACGTCTTCACCTGCACCAAACCGTAAGTCCGCGAATTTGCCGTAGCGGATCAACATCGACCATCGATAATCTAGTTGTGACCGCGACGACCAGCAAATGTTTGGCAGCGCGAGCGCAAAGTACTTCGCACAAAAAATGGCGGCCCGCGGGCCGCCATCACACTGCCATAGCGACTGCTATGTGAGTGAGTACGAAGCGCTTACGGATTCGCGCCGACTGGGAAGTCAATTGGAAGGTTCGGGATGAGCGCTTCTTCGCCAAAGCCGCACGAAGGGTGCTCGAAGCTGCCAGCAGTCGGAGGATCGTTGAGGATAAGGTTATCGGTTCCGCTCGCGACGCCGTTAGGGACATTATCCAGCCCCAGCGCGTCACGTGTTTTCCATGCAACGATATGGTCGGTACAGGACGTGTCGCCGCTGACACCGAGCGCACCAATCACACGGCCGCTTACAGTATAAAGCGCTAAACCACCGCCGAACACATTGACGCCGCCTACGAACTCACCGGTCAGTGGGTCGTTTGGCTGTCCGTACTGTCTGGCGTTGCCGCCGTCGTGCTCAGGGTCACCGTAGGCGACGCCGGTATCGACCGGATTGCTTTCCTGCAGACCAAACAGGCTACCGCCCGGTTGTACCGTACCATTGAGGTTGCCGGTCGAAAGCGCGAAACCGTCAAGACTCAAGCCGTTTGCGGTGTTGGCTTTCTGCGCCGAGATGACACGGCTCAACGGCCATTGATCATCGCGATCCGTGCCCGAGAACACAACCGCACAAACCTGTCCATCGCGGTTAACCACAGTCCCCCACATATTATTTGCCAGACCGGCGTTACCGCCGCCTGCCACGACGCTGCTCACAGCCAGCCGCAACTTGGCATGCGAAGGCAGACCCTTACAATCTGAATTGGCGGATGCAACGGCCGATGCCGATAGCAGGCCCCCTGCCAGTACAACACTCAACGTACGCGTATTATTTTTCATCGTTGCCAGGTTCCTCAGGACATGAAATGCACGGCACAAAGGCCGTGAGTAAAACCGAAGGCACGGGAACGCGCCCGCGGGCGGAGCCGATACTGACTCCGCCCGCGAGTGTACCTTGATTACCTTACACAGAATTGACAATTTTCGCGCTCGCGGGCGTGGCGCGGAAAAATCCGGACCGATAAAAACTTACCAGACGGCTGCTTGCGACTCGTTTACCAGTTGGTGATTCGACAAGGTCAGCTCTCCGGTTGTAATTACTTTATTGCCGGTTGTGATCACGCGCCGCCACTGCGGAATATTGTACCCGCCGAGCCGCACGAAGCGGCTGCTGACCGCCTCGACGCCAGTGAGCTGGTCTTCCGCGTCGAGGTAGTTGATCACATATTGAATGGGTAACACGCGCCCCTCTGGTGTGCCGGCGGTGGCGAGCACGTTGATGCGCACCCGTTTCGGCCCGCCGACGGGAGATGCACCTTGCGGTGCCAGGTTGCGATTGACCTGCCGGATCACCTTGCCATCGACGCGGAAGCTGGAATCGAATTCGTCACTGGTCGCCAGCATCGGTCCCAGCGGATCGTTCCTGTGCCCGACGAAGCGGATGTCGCGATATTGATCGGCCGCGGACTGTCCGCCAGCCCTGTGAAAAACCATTTCGCCAAACCATTCATAAGCCCAGGCGCGCGCGGGGTCGCCGTCTAAACCCGAAAACTTTATGGCGCCTTCGCGGGAGACCTGCACGGTACCGCGCTGCACTTCGCCCTGATAATTGAGCTGGACATCGGCTGTGAAGCCTGGAAACGCCTCATCCCACGTCGCGCGTGCCTGCACCGCGCGGTTCATCAGGCGATAGGCATCAGGATCGGCCGGCGCCCGCTCGGCGGCGAGCGTGACTGTTGCGGTTACGCCGTATAAAAAAAGGCCGGCCACGACGAGACGCGCACCGGTTGTGTTCAGGTTTCCAAGCATAGGTTTGCCTCTAAAGGTGGATCGAAATGCGAAATTATGGAAACGTGGAGGGCGTTGAGTGGCATAGGTTCAGCCCCGGCGATACCCACGCAAATTCAGGCGCTTCGAGATTTCGTTGCGCCCGCGCGTTCAGCAGGGCGCGCGAAAGTCCGCGGTGCAACGTCCGCAAGTGTCGTCGGGACTTATAAACAGTCCGACGATTCACCTTACGCTCAAGCATCATCGACGGTGACCGGTCCCGGCTCACGCCTCCGCGCGCCGGATCAGTTCGTTAAAAGGCAGCGCCGGGTCCATGAGCTTGCGCGCGCTCTCCACACCCGTCACAGGCAGCGTCGATGCTTCGAGCAATCCGATCTGCACCATGACCGACGCCTGATCCCAATAGATGCGCTCGCGAGCTATTTCGTCGCCCTGCAATTGCACAACGACCACCAGCGCCACCTCGACCCGCCGGCCGGTCGGCGCCACACCCGGCAACATCCAGTCCATCTCAATGTCGTGCGTAAACTGAAAAATAATCTCGTCGATTACGCGCGCCTGCCCGACTGTGCGGCAAACGGGCGTGATCTTTGTGTCCGCCGGCATCTTCGGGATGAAGTGCTGCCCGTAAAACTCCAGCAGCTCGTCGGGACCACGGCCGCCGGTCATCACCGGCACGTGGTTGACATAGTTATCGCGCGACATTAGTCGCCACTGTAGCGACCGGATCGCGGTCCGCGACCTGTAACGCATGTGCCGCTCCCAGAGCGAGATCAAGTGCTGTTCTTCAGCGGTGAAAGATTGAATCATGGCCGTGCACCTATAAATGGTTTATGCCGGACAGGCTCCCGCGAGTGACGCTCCATGACGCCACACGTGAAACAGCATCTCATAACTAATGCCAGGATTGCCGCGATCGCGTGCAACGTCGCGTCTGATGCCGCAAACGCTCGGCCAGGACCGAGGGTAGTTGGGGGGACTGCATTTGGGAAATCGGCGAGCGTATCGATAATCCGCGGGTCTCCGATTACGGGATCCGGAGCCATACGCTTTCTCCGAACCCGCAACTGAAGCCCTCGTAAATTTGGCGCGCCCGGAGAGATTCGAACTCCCGACCACCAAGTTCGTAGCCTGGTACTCTATCCAGCTGAGCTACGGGCGCTTTGATTAACCTTTTTAGTAGCCATCCCTGGCGATGCAAAAATGTCGTTAGACGATCCGGCCACGCCATCCGTGGCGTGTCGCTCGCAGGGAAAATGATACATTAGGTATCATTTTCTTGATTCTGCTCGCCCAGCGGAGCTACGGGCGCTTTGATTAACCTTCTTAGTAGCCATCCCTGGCGATGCAGGAGACTGGCGGAGAGGGAGGGATTCGAACCCTCGATGGAGCTATAAACCCCATACTCCCTTAGCAGGGGAGCGCCTTCAGCCACTCGGCCACCTCTCCATATTTATGGCTTAGATAATTCTGTGCATAAAATTGGTCGTAATGATTCTAAGCTCAGCTTCCTGCTTCGCAAAGAATCCCGGTGCGCACCTTCCATGGCGCGCCCGCGCGGCGGGACGCAGCTGCAATGCGCCGCTTTCCGCCTCGCCCCTTAGCAGGGGAGCGCCTTCAGCCACTCGGCCACCTCTCCATATTCGTGCAGCTTGCGTAGCCATCCACGGCATAACTTGTTGACTACACTAATCATCAGCCCCGCCCTCCGCGGCGGATCGCGTGCCGGGGCAAATGTTCACTGGGCATTACCTTTTATCGGCTCGTCCTCCCGGACACGTCTTTTAAACTCGTCACTGCTGATTCGCCTGATGGGCACGTGGCACTTGTTCAGCCGGTTTGCGAGTTGCTCTGAGCCTGCTGTTCGCGCTCTCGCCTGATGCGCTCGTATATTTCTTCACGATGCACGGCGATTTCCTTGGGCGCATTAACACCGATGCGCACCTGGTTGCCTTTCACCCCGAGCACGGTGACGGTTACTTCGTCACCGATCATCAAGGTCTCTCCTACACGACGTGTCAAAATCAACATTCCTGGCTCTCCTTTCAGCTTTCGTTATTTTTATTATGGATTTGACTCCCCCTGCGACTCATTAACCGCCTACGCAACGCTCACTACGCCGCAATCCGGCTCCCGCGCATTCTATGCGTTATTGATACGAATCGACACCACCTGTGTCCATCAATTTCGGTGCTGTGTGGGCGGGCGGCGCGCTCAATTCGAATGCATCGTGCAGCGCGCGCACACCGAGTTCCAGATATTTTTCGTCCACCACGACAGAGATCTTGATCTCCGAGGTGGAAATCATGCGGATATTAATACCTTCCGTGGCCAGCGTCTTGAACATGGTGCTGGCGATGCCCGCATGCGAACGCATGCCCACCCCTACCAGCGAGATCTTGACGATCTGCTGATCGCCGTCCACCGTACGCGCACCCAGTGTCTTTGCGGTGCGCAGCAGAATCTTCCGCGCACGGCCGAAGTCGTTGCGATGCAGGGTGAAGGTAAAATCCGTAGTGCCATCGACACCGACGTTTTGCACGATCATGTCCACTTCGATGTTCGCCTCCGAGATCGGTCCAACGATCTCGTATGCGATGCCGGGCTGATCGGGCACGCCGGCGATCGTAAGTTGCGCCTCGTCGCGATTGAACGCGATCCCGGAGATTAATACCTGTTCCACTGCCGCTGCGTCCTCAAAGGTGATCAGCGTGCCTTCGCCAGCCACGAAGGTTGAAAGCACGCGCAGGGGCACGCTGTATTTGCCGGCAAACTCCACGGCACGGATTTGCAGTACTTTGGAGCCGAGACTCGCCATCTCCAGCATTTCTTCAAAGGTGATTCGCTCCAGCCGGCGGGCTCGCGGCACCAGGCGCGGGTCGGTAGTATAAACGCCATCGACGTCCGTATAGATCTGACATTCGTCCGCTTTGAGGGCGGCGGCCAGCGCAACCGCGGTGGTATCCGACCCCCCTCGACCAAGAGTGGTGATGTTGCCATGTTTATCCACACCTTGAAAGCCCGCGATTACCACAACTTTGCCAGCGGTCAGATCGCGCTGCACGAGCGCTCCATCGATCTCCACGATTCGCGCCTTGTTGTGCATGCTGTCGGTGCGGATATTCACCTGCGCGCCGGTGTACGAGACCGCCGGGCAACCGATTTTTCCAAGCGCCATGGTCAGCAGCGCAATGGTCACCTGTTCGCCAGTGGAAAGCAGCATATCGAGCTCGCGCCCGCATGCCTGAGGGTCGATCTCGCTCGCCAGCGTTAGCAACCGGTCAGTCTCGCCCGACATGGCAGAAGTCACGACGACTAACGCATGACCTTCGTCACGCCAGCGTTTCACCTTGTCGGCGACGTGTTCAATGCGCTCAGCGGAACCCACGGAGGTGCCACCGTATTTCTGGACGATCAGGGACATAGGGTAACTTTGTCGGCGGCGCGCATTTAACAATACTTTGGCGTATCAGGGAATATCCGTAAATGCGCGCGAATCCGCCGACGTCTGCTCTTGTGCTTACTTCAAGATCGACGACGCGATATTCGGGCTGTCAGGGTTAACGTCCAAAGTGCGCGTCTTCGGAATGACGATCAAGTCCATGTCCTCCATCGGAATTGCGCCCAGCAGCACCTAGTCACCCATCACCCGCGCGCCCGCGAAACCTATCCGGTTTTTGAAGCGCAGCTCCAGCGGTCCGACGTAAGGCACGAGTTGCTTGGATCCATCGGCAAGCGTTACTTTTTTGGAATCTATCGCCTCCAGTTTCAGTTGGAGCTGGATATGCCGGGGAATGCATAAATGCAACGCCCCAGAATCCGCAAGCGCGGCCGTCTCGATCGCACCGAGCTCCGCAATTCGTGGATTCTTCAGCAGCAATTTGGCGGTTACGAGTCCCATAGCTACAGCGTTCCGAATACGGAGCAAACGATCGCGCGGTCTCTATTCGACGTGCGATCGCACCCACTCCGGCACGGAGCGCAGCGCTGCGTCCAGCGCCGCCGGATCATTGCCGCCGGCTTGCGCCATGTCAGGCCGGCCGCCGCCCTTGCCGCCGACCTGGACTGCGACCATGTTGACGAGTTCGCCCGCCTTGATCCTGTCCGTGTGTTCCTTCGTCACGCCGGCTACCAGTGTCACTTTATCGTCGTTGACGGCCGCCAGCACGATAGCCGCGCTAACCAGTTTGCTCTTCAGTTGATCGAGAGTCTCGCGCAAGGATTTTATACCGGCATCGGGGATTACGGCGGTGAGCACTTTAACCCCGTTGACGTCCAGCGCCTTTGAGGCAAGATCGGCACCGGCTTGCACGCTAAGCCGGCTTCTCATCTGCTCCAGTTCGCGCTCGATCGCGCGGTTGCGCTCCAGCAGCGCACGCACTTTGTGCTCGACATCGACGCAATTGCCTTTCACCAGTTCAGCGACCCGATCCAGCCGATCCTCGTTTGCGTCTTGCCAGGCCAGCGCGCCGCGGCCAGTGAGCGCCTCAATGCGGCGGATGCCGGACGCGACACCGCTTTCGCCGACGATCCTGAACACGCCGATGTCGCCCGCGCGGCGCACGTGCGTGCCGCCACAAAGCTCGGTGGAAAACTCGCCGAGCTTGAGCACCCGCACGCGCTTGCCGTATTTCTCGCCGAACAGCGCCATCGCTCCTTCGACCAGCGCCTCGTCCTTTTCCATTATGCGAATTTCGGCCTTCGCATTCGCGCGAATCTGATCGTTGACCAGGGTCTCGATCTCGTCGAGCTGCGTCGGGTTCACAGGCTCGGGATGCGAGAAGTCGAAACGCAGCCGATCCGGCGCGACCAGCGAGCCTTTCTGCGTCACATGCTCGCCCAGCACCTGACGCAACGCGGCGTGCAGCAAATGCGTGGCGGAATGATTCAGCACGGTCGCCTGACGGCGCTGGGCATCCACCGTCGCGGCAAGCCGGTCATCGATCGCGATCGAGCCTTGCACAAGCGTGCCGAGGTGCGCGTGCGCCCCGGCGTGCTTGCTTGTATCGCGCACATTGAACTTTGCGGCATTGTTGTCCAGCACGCCCGCGTCACCCACCTGACCGCCGGATTCGGCGTAGAACGGCGTGCGATCGAGAAACACCGCACCTTCCTGCCCCTCGGTCAGCCGCGCCACGGCCGTACCTTCGTAAAGGAGCGCCGTTACCGCACCTGCATCCGTAAGGCGATCGTAGCCGGTGAATTCGGAGGCTTTGATGTCGTCCGCTTCCCACGCATCAGTTGCTCGTGCGCCGAAATGACTGGCAGCCCGCGCACGCTCCCGCTGCGCGGCCATGTGACCTTCGAAACCTGCCATATCCAGAGTCAGGCCCCGTTCGCGCGCGATGTCGTTGGTCAGGTCTACCGGGAAACCGAAGGTATCGTAAAGCTTGAATACGGTATCGCCGGGCACGACAGCCCCAAACATGCTGGCGATATCGTTTTCCAGAATCCGCATGCCCTGCTCCAGCGTCTCGGCGAAGCGGGTTTCCTCGTTTTTGAGCACGCGCTCGACGTGCGTCCGGGCCTTGGCCAGCTCCGGAAACGCCGCGCCCATTTCGGCAACCAGCGCTCGTGTCAGCTTGTAAAAGAACGGCTCGGTCAGGCCCAGTTTATGCCCATGGCGCGCCGCGCGTCGGATGATGCGCCGGAGCACGTATCCGCGCCCCTCGTTGGACGGCAGTACGCCATCGGTGACGAGAAACGCGCAGGAGCGGATGTGATCCGCGATAACTTTGTAGGATGGGCCGCGCGGTTGCCGATCGCCAGTGAGCTCGGCAATTGCGCGAATCAGATGCTGAAACAGGTCGATCTCGTAGTTGTCGTGCACGCCCTGAAGGATGGCGGCCAGCCGCTCCAGCCCCATGCCGGTATCGACCGAGGGTTTCGGCAGCGGCTCCAGATTGCCGCGCTGATCTCGGTCATACTGCATGAACACCAGATTCCACACCTCGACGTAGCGATCACCCTCGGCGTCTTGCGAACCCGGCACGCCGCCGGGAATTGCCGAACCATGATCGTAGAAGATTTCGGTGCACGGACCGCACGGACCGGTGTCGCCCATCGACCAGAAGTTGTCCTGGGCGCCGATGCGACTGAAACGCGCGGGATCGACCTTGATGTCCTTGAGCCATAAATCCGCGGCTTCATCGTCTTCCTCGAACACCGTCACCCACAGGCGTTCAGGCGGCAGCCCGACCTCTTCGGTCAGGAACGTCCACGCATACCGTATCGCTTCACGTTTGAAGTAATCGCCGAAACTGAAATTGCCCAGCATCTCAAAGAAGGTGTGGTGCCGCGCGGTATAGCCGACATTCTCCAGATCGTTGTGTTTGCCGCCGGCGCGCACACAGCGTTGGCTGGAAGCCGCGCGTGGGCAGGCGCGCGACTCGCGGCCGAGGAAAGTCTCCTTGAACTGCACCATGCCGGCGTTAGTGAACAGCAGGGTCGGATCATGCGCTGGCACCAGCGGACTGGACGGCACGATCTCATGGTCGCGCGCCGCGAAGAATTCGAGAAAGCGCGAGCGCAGCGCGGCGCTGCTGTTCGGGTTGGACTTATCTTTCGGGTTGGACATAGCAATTGATTGATTGCACCGCCGTATCATCAGTCGTCCGGCAACGTGAAGCTGTACTGTCGTGTAATCGAGCACACCTGGATCTGAAACTGCGCGTAAAACGCCTTGCGACCGAGTTCTTGCGCTTCCCGGTGGTGCGGATGTTCCCGCCACGCACGCAGCGAACGCTCGGACTCGAATTCATTTATTGAGACCCGCTCGCCGTCCTCTGCGTGAAACGACTTGAAGCTCAGAAACCCGGGCATGCTGGCGGCGAGCGTTCGCATCCTCGCGGCCATTTCGTAGTAAGCAGCTTCATGCTCGGCTCGCAGTCGAGAGCGGAAGATGGTCACAACCATATTATTGTTCCTGCGCCGCCGCCCGTTCGCACCAACATCCGCACTGCCATTCAATCGCTGAGCAGGCGATGGATCATCTCCGCCGGAAACCCGCGCTGCTGCAGGAATCGCCCACGCTCCGCGCGCTCCCGGTAATCGGCGATCGCACTACCACCGTAGCGCTTGCGATACTGCGCGTACATAGACTCGCGCCAGTGATCCGCGCCCTTGTCCAGATGCGCGTCGATCAGCGATTCATCAACACAGCGTTGCTGTAGTTCCAGACGAATGCGCACGGGCCCGAAGCCTCGCGCGCGGCGCACGTTCACGTAGCTCTCTGTGAACCGCGCATCGCTTTGCATGCGCTCGGCCGACAGTTCTTCGAGCAACGCATCGATGGCGAGTGCCTCGAAGCCGCGGCTGACGAGCTTGACGCGCAATTCGCTGCGGGAATGTTCGCGCCGCGCCAGCAGCGCCAGCGCTATCTCGCGCGCGCTGCGCGCCTTACGCGCCTGCCGGCTCGGTCTCACTCGCCGCGACAGCGCGCTTGGGCAACAACTGCGCGCGCAGTTTTCCTTCGATGTCGGAGGCCATATCGCCGTGCTGCTTCAGGAACTCGCGCACGTTGTCCTTGCCCTGACCAATGCGATCCTTGCCGTAGCTATACCATGCGCCCGCCTTGTCGATGATGCCGTGCTTGACACCCAGATCGATCAGCTCGCCATAACGCGAGATGCCTTCGCCATAGAGAATTTCGAACTCCGCCTGCTTGAACGGCGGCGCCATCTTGTTCTTGACCACTTTTACGCGGGTTTCGTTGCCGATGATCTCGTCCGCCTTCTTGATCGAGCCGATACGGCGAATGTCCAGCCGCACCGAGGCGTAAAACTTCAGTGCGTTGCCGCCCGTGGTCGTTTCAGGGTTGCCGAACATCACGCCGATCTTCATGCGGATCTGATTGATGAAGATCACCATCGTGTTCGACCGCTTGATGTTACCGGTCAGCTTGCGCAGCGCCTGCGACATCAGCCGCGCTTGCAAGCCCATATGCGAGTCGCCCATCTCGCCCTCGATCTCGGCTCTGGGCGTGAGCGCCGCCACCGAATCGACCACGACTACGTCCACAGCGCTTGAGCGCACCAGCATGTCCGTAATTTCCAGCGCCTGCTCGCCCGTATCCGGCTGCGAAACGAGAATATCGTCCACGTTGACACCCAGCTTGCCCGCGTAATCCAGATCCAGGGCATGCTCCGCATCGATGAACGCCGCCGCACCTCCCAGCCGCTGGCATTCCGCCACCACCTGTAACGCAAGTGTCGTTTTTCCCGAGGATTCCGGCCCGTAGATCTCGATAACGCGGCCCCTGGGCAACCCGCCGATCCCTAAAGCGACATCCAGCGCCAGCGAGCCGGTGGAGATTACGGCCACATCGCGCGCGGCGGTGGAATCACCCATGCGCATCACCGCACCCTTGCCGAAGTGCCGCTCGATCTGACCCAGCGCTGCGGTCAAAGCTTTTTGTCGATTTTCATCCATCCACGAACCCCCTGAGAAATCGGCGGAAAAGGATTCCGCACGTCGTCGCATAACATCAGCTTAATGGCTTAATTATCGCATACAAGCGGGCGGAACCAGAATCCCGCCTCGATGCGTCGCCCGTGGAGTGTCAATCGCAAACTCACCCTGCGCGAGCCGGATTGCGGCGCGGCGACTATCCACGCAGACGCAGCACGCCCTCCAGCGCCGCGACGACAGACGCGCGGCGCACACGCTCTCGATCGCCGTCGAAGCGATAGTGCGCCGCGCCGGCTTGCGCGCCGCGGCGCTGCCACGCGATCCACACGGTGCCGACGGGTTTGTCCGCGCTGCCGCCGTCGGGCCCGGCGACGCCGGTGACGGCAATGGCGAAATCACCACGGCTGTTGCGCAACGCGCCTTCGGTCATCTCGAGCGCCGTTTGCTGACTGACCGCGCCATAGCGATCGAGCGTTTCTTCACTGACCCCCAACAGTTCGCGCTTGGCGTCGTTGCTATATGTCACGAACCCGCGCTCGAACCACGCCGAGCTGCCGGCGAGATCGGTATTCGCTTTCGCCAGCCAACCGCCGGTGCAGGATTCAGCGGTCGCCAGTTTCAGGTTCAGATTCTCCAGCAGGTGGCCGGCGTCTCGCGCCATCGCCAGTATTGAAGCATCGGAGTAGGAATGGTGCGTGCCCATCGGCCTTCTCAGTCGCTTACGTTTCGAAACGCCAGCGCCTGGCATGGAAAGTGACTCGTCACTGGCGGGCGTCTAATCGATATGGCGCGTTTACGCTTATACCCCAGCAACGACGGGAGAGGCAACCATGGCCTACGATCGCATCACGCAACTACCTGCATCGATAAAAGATAATCTGCCAAAGCACGCGCAGGAGATTTACAAGGAGGCTTTTAACAATGCCTGGGAGCAATACAGCGACCCGCAAAAGCGGCGCGGCGATGCCTCGCGCGAGGAGGTGTCACACAAGGTCGCGTGGTCGGCGGTCGAGAGCAAGTACGAGAAACACGATGGGCGCTGGCGGCGCAAGCAGAGTTAAGCGCGACCATCGCCGATCCGTTCTGCAAGGAACCAAAGCGTTTTAACACGTCGGGCACCGCGCTCCGCGATCATACGCACCGACCTTGCATGGCTCGGTTATCGGGTGTAGGGTCGCATATGTTGCACATCACACATAAGAGAAGAGGACATGGTCGATAAAGATCGCAGCGCGGGCGCGGGCAGAAAAGTCACCGGCTCCATCAAAGAGGGTGTCGGTAAAGCTACCGGCAACAAGCACCTGGAGAACGAAGGCAAGGGCGAGAAAACCGCCGGCAAGGTGCAGAACAAGGTGGGCGGCGCCAAAGACAAACTGCGCGACGCGACTAGATAAACACCCTGAGGCAGGCGCTACAGCGCCTGCCTAATTTGCAGTAACCAACACTTTATCTGACAGTCAGTGTAGAGATTTCAGGGTCACTTCAGTGTCAGATGTCGCTTAAGCGGCGATCGATTTCTCCTTGGCCAATGGCAGACTATCCTTGAAGGTTTGCATC
>Ga0136621_1000548_pt1 | contig 14882 bp, 13 predicted proteins | sample AntDryUQ445A2306_FD_104673 | JGI IMG/M metagenome (GOLD analysis project Ga0136621, IMG submission 104673) | Polar desert sand microbial communities from Dry Valleys, Antarctica - metaG UQ445A (23.06) | ecosystem: Environmental > Terrestrial > Soil > Desert | place: Antarctica: Dry Valley...
CCCGCCGACGCTGGCGATCTGCATCACACAATCGACGAACTCGCAGTGTCTCTCGATGAGGTGCGCCAGAACTTCCGGCGCTACAACCTGCTGGACGACCAGGTGCGGTTCATTCCGGCGTGGTTTCGCGACACGCTGCGACAAGCGCCGCTGGAGCGCCTCGCCGTCATCCGGATCGACGCTGACATGTACGAATCGACCACGCAGGTGCTCGAGGCCCTCTATCCCAAGCTCTCCCCGAGTGGCTACCTGATCGTGGACGATTACGGGGGGATCCCTGCCTGCCGCCGGGCCGTCGACGACTACCGGATGACCATGGATATCACCGACGAGATCCGGCAGATCGACTGGACGGGCATCTACTGGCGATCATCCGATGTCGTCTCCCGCGACCGGCGCCCGGAGGCTCGGCGCGCCACGTGAGGGTCAAGGCGTCCCGTGCCACGGCCGCAGCCAGACAGCCCGCGGCGCCCGTCGTCTCGGTGGTGACGCCGCTGTACAACTCCGCGCCGTACAGCGACACGACGCTCGGTACATCGATTGGACGCGCGATCCGCCACCGGCGATCTTCGGCGTGGAGTTCTTCGAGACGCTTCGGCGCTCGCCGAAGCTCATGGCACGGAAGTTCGACTCGGGAGTCGACGCCGAGATCCTCGACCTCGTCGACAGCAATCTGCTGGGGGCGTCCGAGGGCAGGTCGTGAGCGGTCGCCGCGCATCATGCGCGATCCGGGCCAAGCGAAGATTCCGTTCTGAGCCAGTCGATATATTCTGTCAAGCCGTCCGCGAGACCAACCACCGGTTCATACCCCAGACCGCTTCGGGCAGCAGAGATGTCAGCGCGGCTATGGCGCACGTCACCTTTGCGCGGCGGACCGTGGACGATGCTCGGCTCACGTCCGCTGATCGCAGCCACGAGTGCGACGAGTTCATTGACGGTGAGTGCGTCACCAGAAGCGATGTTGAACGCACCTGACACGTTCGTCACGCGCCCCGCCAAGAGGTTCGCCCGAGCGATGTCACGTACGTTGACGAAGTCTCGCGTCTGCTCACCGTCCGAAAATATGGTGACGCGTTCCCCGCTCAGTATCTGATGTGCAAATATGGGAATGACATTCCCGTAGGCGTCGTAGCGCTGGTTCCTGCCGTAGACGTTGAAGTAGCGCAGGCAAACAGCCTCTAAGTCGTAGAGCTTCGCGTACGCGAGACACATCTTCTCGGCAGCAAGCTTGCTTACGCCGTAGGGAGAATCGGGCTCAACCGGATGATCCTCGCGGATAGGCAGGTGCCGCAACTCTCCAAAGATCCCAGCGGAGGAAGAGTACACGACCTTTCCGACGCCGTTTGTCCGGGCGGCCTCCAGCACGTTGAGCGTGCCGAGGACATTGACCGAAGCATCCTCACGTGGATGATCAATCGAGCGTTTGTTCCCAACCGAGGCTGCCAGGTGAAAGATGATGCTCGCTCCCGCAGCCACCTCGGCGACGTGTTCGGCGTCGCGGACATCGCCTTCGACGACTTTGAGCTCCGGCGTGCTTGCGACATTGGAGCGATAGCCGGAGGAGAAGTCATCGTACACAGTCACCTCATATCCCTCCTCCAACAAGAGGTGGGCCAGGTTAGAGCCAATGAAGCCACCTCCTCCGGTTACTACAACTCTGTCCACTGATGAACCACCTCTCTCAGCCTCTCTCCACGCGCGCCTTTTGGCGATCCTAGCGGCGGCCGCGTGCCGGCCGTGCGAGCACGTCGACGTGAGGGTCGAGGCGCGCGTCGGGCTCGAGATGGAAGGTGAATGGATCGAGCGGCCGTGTACCGCTCTCGTCGATGAGGGAGAAGGAGTACTCGCCGAGCGAAACCAGGAGCTCGGCCGCCTGCGCCAGTGTCCAGCCTGCGACTCTTGCCGTCCGCTCGTTGAGCTCGAACACGATCGCCGGCAGCGCCTCGGCGATCGTCTTACTCGCCCCGCGCAGCACGTCGAACTCGTGTCCCTCGACGTCGACCTTCATCAGGTCCGGTCGCCCTCCAACCTCACCGGACGAAACGAGCTCGTCGAGCGGCCGCAGCTCGACGAGCCGGGTGTTTCCGGCGACCTGATCGGCATGCATCGTCGCGATGCCGGAGTGCCGGTTGTCGTAGGTGATCTCGATCGAGCCGTGCGTCGCCCCCAGCGCAAGGTTGAGCGGGGTGACCTGCGTGTAGCCGTTGAGTGACCTGCACAGTTCCAGCAGCTCGAAGGTCTCGGTCACCGGCTCGAGCGACCAGACGCTCCCGGAGGGCCCCACGCATTGCGCCATCACCGCCGTGAAGTATCCGAGGTTCGCGCCGACGTCGATCGCGCAGTCACCCGGTCGCAGGATCGTTCGGATGCACGCCTCGATGTGCGGGTCCCACGCGCGCCGCGTGAAGCATGTCCAGCCGACGGTCTCCGAGACGAGGATGCCCTCTTGCGGCCGGATCGCCAGCCAGGCTCCGTTCGTCATCTCACACGCGAAGGGCCTGCCCGACCGGAGGCCGACCTCGTGCAGCAGGCGCAGGAGCCTGCGCTTGCCCGGATGATCCGGAACCGCCCCCGAGTATCCGCGGTAGGCGCGTGCCCAAAGCGGCGACACGCTGACATTCGAGCTCGACCTGGCGTGCTTGGCAGCGCTGCGGCGAGCGCCCTTCAACGCGCCGATCACCCGTCGGGCAGCCGCAATGCGGTGATGACGTCGTCATTTGCACGGACGCCGAAGTGACCGTTGCTCCAGGAGTCGAATTGGCGCTCGACCTCCAGGCCCTGTTCGCGCGCGAGCTGCGCGAACAGGACCGCTGTCATCGGGCTGCGCCAGCCAAGCGAACGCCGCCATGCGCCGGAATGGTGAATGACAGCGCTGCCTCCCGGGCGCAGGACACGCGCGATCTCCGAGACGTACGAGGCGACATCCAGCGGGGCGATGTGGACGAACGCGTCAAACGACCAGACGAAATCGATCGAGGACGCCTCCACGGCCGCAAACGTACCGCCGTCGCTCAGGATGAACTCGACGCTGGCGACATCCCCAAGCCGCTCCCGCGTGAGCTCGAGGGCACGCGGCGTGACATCGACGAGCACCAGGCGCTTGGCACGCGGCTGGAGTACCTCGCTCCAGCGGCCGGCGCCCGGGCCGATCTCGAGCACGGACTCGGCGTCGCCGAGCCCGGCGAGCAGGACCTCGTCGATGAGCGTTGCCTTCCAGCGCTCCGGTTCATCGGAGTCGTTCCATTCATCGCCACCCTGCGCAAACTCCCAGGACGTGAACACCGCGCGATTCTCATCCGATGAATGTCCAGCGTAGGCCCGGTGCGCGGGGCCGAGGATGCCCTGCGCGCCTTCGATCTTCAGCAGCTGACCCTCGATCAGCTCCGACGTCTCGCTCAGCCGCCGCCCCGCCATCTCAGCAAGTGAGCGCATCGGCGCCAGCGCCATGTAGAGGAGTCCGAACTGCTCGTAGCGCGAACGGTAAGCCCGTGCACGATCCGCGATCGGTGTGCTCATCGGTCGCAGTATGGCACCGCGCATGGCGCAGTTCGACATCGTCAAGCCGGTTTGCGAGACTGGCCCGGTTCTGACCACGGCGAAGACAGCAACCGAAACCGAATCCGAGGCAGAGGGACGACTTGTAGGCGCGGACGCCGATTCGGCGGCCGTCGCCGACATCCCGCCGACCACGGTCATCGAGCCCCCGGGCGGCTGGGACTTCTTTCCGGTGCGCGAAGTGTGGGCCTATCGGGAGCTCTTGTACTTCCTCGTGTGGCGCGACGTGAAGCTGCGCTACAAGCAGACGGCTCTGGGCATCGTATGGGTCGCGCTACAGCCGATCGCGCTCGCAACGATGCTCACGATCGTCTTCAGCCGCTTTCTCTCGGCGCCTTCGGGCGGCCTGCCGTACCCCGTCTTCGTGCTCGCGGCGCTCGTCCCATGGCAGCTCTTCGCCGCCGCGCTCGGACGCTCGAGCCTGAGCCTCGTCGCCAACGAGCACCTGCTCACGAAGATCTACTTCCCGCGCATCCTGATTCCGTTGGCGTCGGTGCTCACAGCGTCGATCGACATGTTCTTCACGCTCGTCGTCCTGAGCGCCGCGCTGATCTATTACGGCATCGGCGTCGGCGGGTCCTTGCTGATCCTGCCGCTGCTCGTCGTGCTGCTGCTCGTGGCAGCAATCGGGATCGGCCTGCTGCTGTCGGCACTCAACGTGCGCTATCGCGACGTCCAGGCGATCGTCCCGTTCCTTACGTTCATGTGGCTGTTCGCGACGCCGATCGCCTACTCCGTGACGCTCGTGCCTGCCAGCTGGCGCTGGCTCTATGACCTGAACCCGATGGTCGGCCTCGTCGAGGGCTTCCGCTGGGCGATCGCCGGTGGCAGCTTCCCGCACTCGCTGTTCAGCTCGGTGGCCGTGATCGCGGTGCTCGGCCTTGTCGCGGTCGTCTACTTCCGGCGCGCCGAGCGCCATTTCGCGGACATCGTGTAGACATGTCGACCACCGTCGTGCGCGCATCCGGGCTCAGCAAGCGCTATCAGCTCGGCGAACGTCAGAGCGCCCAGTCGATCAAGGAATCGCTCGCGCGGGCGCTTCGCCGCAAGGACGAGCCGATTGCGGGAAGAACCTTCTGGGCGCTTCGCGACGTGTCCTTCGACGTGCAGGAGGGCGAGGTTTTCGGCATCATCGGGCGCAACGGTGCCGGCAAGTCGACGCTGCTGAAGGTGCTGTCGCGCATCACGCATCCGACGGACGGTCGCGCTGAGATCCGCGGCCGCGTCGGCAGCCTGCTGGAGGTCGGCACCGGCTTTCACCCGGAGTTGACCGGCCGCGAGAACATCCAGCTGAACGGCGCGATCCTCGGCATGCGAAGTCGCGAGCTGCAGCGCAAGTTCGCCGCGATCGTCGAGTTCGCCGAGATCGACCGCTTCATCGACACGCCCGTGAAGCGCTACTCGAGCGGCATGTACGTGCGGCTGGCATTCGCGGTGGCCGCCCATCTCGAGCCCGAGGTGCTGCTCGTCGACGAGGTGCTGTCCGTGGGGGACATCGCGTTTCAGCGCAAGTGCCTGGGCAAGATCGAGGAGGTGGCCCACGAGCAGCGGACGGTCTTGTTCGTCAGCCATCAGATCGACTCGGTCCAGCAGCTCTGCCAGCGCGTCCTGCTGCTCAGGGGGGGTCGGGTGCAGGCGTTCGGACCGACCGAGGACGTGATCGCCGCCTATCTGAGCGACGCCGCGACGTCGGCGGACGGCGACTTTGATCTGTGGGATCACCCCACCCGCGCCGGCCATCACACGCCGGTGATCCGCAGGCTCAGGCTGTGCGCCGACGACGGTACGATGACGACGAGGTACGGGCCCTACGACGCGATGGTCGCCGAGGTGCTCGTCGAGCCGCCCCACACGCTGCGCGAACCGATCGTCGGCTTGGGCATCTCCGATCACTTCGGGCGACGCATCTTCACCGTCGCGTCGTTCTTCGAGCCCGAGGGGCTCGAACCGATCAGCGGCCTGTCACGGATTCGCTGCCGGATCCCCGAGCTTCGCCTGGGCAGCGGTCGCTATCTCGTCAGCGTGAGCGTGCAGGACAGGTACCACGGCGAGTTCGACGGCCTCGAGAACGTGGCCGAGTTCGAGGTGTACTGGCAGAACAGCTATGGCACCGGGGAGCCCTTCCGCCCCGTGTTCGGCCCTGTCTTGAGCAAGTCGCAGTGGGAGCTGCTGGAGCCGTGAATCAGCTCAAGACGATCGAGAGTGGTCTGCGCAGGCGGATCGCGGTCACCCGGGCACGCGCGGCGGCCGTTCGGCGCAAGGTGGGCAAGGCGCCAAGCCACGCGGCACGGCGTGACGAGCGGGCGTTCATCGAGCGGCTGCGGGGCGCATCGTCTCCGCGTGTCCTCGTCGTCGATCTCGCCGTGCCCGCTCACGACCGCAGCGCCGGCGGCCTGCGGATGACGTGGATCCTGCGGCTGTTGCGTTCGCTTGACTGCCACGTGACGTTGTTCCCGGCGCAGCAGCGTGAGCGTCTTGAGCCGTACGCGACGGAGCTGCAGGGCGTGGGCGTGGAGGTGAACGTCAGGTCGCCTTCGTACGCTGAGTTCGCGGCTGCCCGAGCAGGGTTGTACGACCTCGTCATTCTGAGCACGCCGGCAGCGGCTGGTGAAGTGAGCGACGCTTCGCGCCGCATCTTCCACGAAGCGCTCGTCGTGTACGACTGCGTCGACCTGCATTTTCTCAGAGTGGCGCGCCAAGCCGCAGTTGTCGGAGGGCCGTCGCAGTCCGACCTGTGGTACGCCACGGAGGTCAAGTGCATTGGCAGCAGCGATCTCGTCGCGACGGTGACGGAGACCGAAGGCGATGTCGTGCGATCGACCGTGCCGTCTGCGCGCATCGTCGTGCTGCCAACGGTGCACCAGCTCGACTCAGGCCCGCGCCTGCCGTACGGGGCGACGAGCGACCTGCTGTTCATCGGTGGGTTCCTGCACGCTCCGAACGCCGACGCGGTCAGCTACTTCGTGCGGGAGATCTTTCCGCTCGTGACGCGCGAGATCGACGTGAGGCTGTGGGTGATCGGTCAGGATCCGCCGGAGGAGGTCCGCGCGCTGGAGTCCTCATCCGTCGTGGTGACCGGCTACGTCCCGCACGTCGAGAGCTACTTCCGGCGGGCGCGCGTCTTCGTCTCGCCGCTTCGGTTCGGTGCCGGGATGAAGGGCAAGAACGGACACGCGATGGCATTCGGTCTCCCGCTTGTGACGACGCCGGTCGGTGCCGAGGGCATGGATCTCGTCGACGGCGAGCACGCGCTCATCCGCGACGGAGCCGAGGCGTTCGCCGCCGGTGTCCTCGCGCTGTACAGCGACCGCGCCCTCTGGGAGCGGCTCTCGACGAACTCGCAGCAGCTCGTGAACGAGCGCTGGAGCCCCGATGCGATGCGCGAGCGGCTCAACGCGCTGCTGGAGACGGCGGTGCGCCGGCGCAGCGGAGCGCAGCGATGACGGGCGGCGACGCGCCCGGGCACGCGCCCGTCGTCTCGGTGGTGACGCCGCTCTTCAACTCCTCCGCGCACATCGACACGACGCTCAACAGCCTTCGCGAGCAGACGTTCACCGACTGGGAGGCGATCCTCGTCGACGACGGCTCGACGGACGCCACCGCCGAGCACGTCCAGCCGTTCCTCGACGACGAGCGCTTCTCGTACGTCCGCCAGCCGAATCGCGGGATCGCCGCCGCGCGCAACCGCGGCATCGGCGCGGCGCGGGGACGCTGGGTCGCGCTGCTCGACCATGACGATCGCTGGAAGCCCGACAAGCTCGCCCGCCAGCTCGAGGCGGCCGCGCGCCACGACTGGCAGATCGTCTGTAGCGACGCGATCGTCGTGCGCGATGGCGAGTCCGCCCGCCGCGACGGACCAGTGCCCGCGCTGTACAGCGAGTACCTGCTGCCGGAACAGCGGCGTGCGCTCGAACGCCCCGAGGATCCAACCGTCGACCTCTTCGCGCACCTGATCAGGATGAACTTCCTCTGCGCCTCGACGGTTCTCATCAGGCGCTCGCTCTTTGCCGAGCACGGCCTGCTCGACCCCGCCGTCGCGCCGGCGGACGACTACGACATGTGGCTGCGCTGTATGCCGCAGGCGGCGATCGGCTTCGTGCACGAGCCGCTCGTTGAGTACGTCCTGCACGCGTCAAACCACTCGTGGAAGGCGGTCGAGATGCGTACGGCTGCGATTCGCGTCGTGTTTCGAACGCTCGAGCGCTGCGCCGGAGACGAGCCGCGCACCCGCGCGTGCGAGTATTCGCTGACCGTGCACTACGCCGTGCTCTTTCAGGATCTCCTCCGCGTGCGGGACTACGCGGCGGTTGCCGCCCAGGCGTGCCGACTCGGCGCGCGCGGCACCGGCGGGCTGCGGATCCTGAGGCGGTCGTGGAGGATGAGAAATCAAGTACGCGCTGGTTTCTGAGGTCGTCCCGCCCTCGTGGTCGGCGCAGGCGGTGCTGATCCGCCGGCTCCTCGCGGGCCTGGATCCGCACGCGTTCTGCCTGCTGACCTCCGATCAGGGCCGCTATCGCGGCCAGTACACAACGCCGCTCGCGAGCCGCTGCTACCGTCTTCCCGCCGCGCGGGTGCGCTACCTGAGCAGATCGAACAGGTGGCTGCTCGGCGGTTCCGCGTTCGCCTGCGCGGTGGCCGGGATCCTGCTGCGTGCGCTGCACATCGGTCGCGTGACCCGCCGTGAGCGGTGCGACGGGATCATCACGTTCACGGGCGACTTCCACGATCTCCCGGCGGCGTTCCTCGCAAGCCGATCGCTGCGCCTGCCGCTCTACGTCTACATGACCGACTACTACTCGCACCGTGAGCCCTTCGACCCGGCGCGACGCCGTCTCTCGCCGTACATCGAGCGGGTCGTCGTCACGGGCGCGGCGGGCGTCGTATGCGGGGCCGAGCCGCTGGCAGGCGCGCTCCAGGAGCGCTACGGCATCGAGCCGACGCTGATCAACTTCCCCGCCGAGCTCTCGCTCTACGGCGACGGCGCCCGGCCGCATGCTGTGCCTGCGACGCGCGAGCTGCGCATCGTCTACACCGGGACGATCTATCACGCGCAGCTCGACGCCGTCGAGAACCTGCTCGCGGCGATCGACTTGCTCGACGGGCGGCCAGCCGTGCTGCACGTCTACGGCGGCCAGTCCGAGGACGAGCTGCTGGGCCTCGGCCTCACGGGGCGACTCGTGGTCCATCCGCACGCGGCCGCGCAGGCGATCGCCGATGCCCAGCAGGCGGCCGATGTTCTGTTCCTGCCGCTGGCCTTCCGGTCGCCGTACCCCGAGATCGTGCGCACGTCAGCTCCGATGAAGTTCGGCGAGTACCTTGCCGCGGGCGGCCCGATACTGGTGCACGCGCCTGGCGACTCCTTCGTGGCGGGGTACTGCGGTCGGCACGACTGCGCCGCGGTCGTCGACAGCCCGGATGCCGGGCGGGTCGCACAGGCGCTCGAGGAGCTCGCGAACGACGAGCTGCTGCGCACGCGGCTGATCCGCAACGCTCGCGACCGCGCCACGACCGAGTTCGGCGTGGACGTAGCTCGCGCGAAGTTCGCGCAGCTGCTCAACCTCGAAGACGCTGGACGCAGCGGCTCGAAGCATCAGGCCCTGTGAGACGCCGCCGCAGACCGCTGCGCATCCTGCTCGTCGCTATGGCGGAAAGCGTTCATACGGCGCGCTGGCTCAGCCAGGTGCGAGACCAGGGCTGGGACGTGCACCTGTTCCCCGTCTGGGAGCTTCCGCTTCACCGCGACCTGCGCAGCGTGACGGTCCACAGCGCGGTTCGCCGGCCGCGGCCCGACCTCGATCCGAGCGTCCGCGTGAGAGGAATCCCGTGGCCCCTGCCCAGGGGCTCGGTGCGGTTGGAGCGCGCCCTCGAAAACGTGCCGCGGATGGATCGAGCGGCGCGACTCGCGCGGGTCATCTCGTTCCTTCGCCCAGACCTCGTCCATTCCCTCGAGATGCAGCACGCCGCCTACCTCACGCTCGAGAGCAGGCGCCTGCTCGGCGTCGCTCGCTTTCCGCCCTGGATCTATTCCTGCTGGGGAAGCGACCTCTTCTTCTTCGGCCGCCAGGACGACCACGTCGAGCGCATCAAGGCGGTGCTGGACGCGTGCGACTACCTGATCACCGACTGCGAGCGCGACCGCGACCTCGCGACCGAGTTCGGCTTCGAGGGCACGTTCCTCGGGGTCCTCCCCGGCCCCGGCGGGTTTCAGATCGAGCACATGAGACGACTGCGCAGCCCCGCGCCGGTGTCCGAGCGGCGCGTGATCGCGCTCAAAGGCAACCACGACGAGCGCTGGGTCGGGCGCGCGCTCGTCGCCCTCGAAGCGCTTCACCGCGTCGCCGCTGGGCTTACCGGCTACGAGGTCGTCATCTACTCGGCCGAGCCCAACGTCCGCTATGCCGCCGAGTACCTCGCGAGGATCACAGGCGTTAAGTTCACCGTGCTGCCGTACAGCCCGCCCGACGAGATCGTTGCGCTCATGGGTCGTGCGCGGATCGCGGTGGCCGTCAACGTCAGCGACGGCACGCCCAACTCGATGCTCGAGGCGATGATCATGGGGGCGCTGCCGATCCAGTCGGACACGATCTCGACGCGGGAGTGGATCTCCGACGGCGAGAACGGCCTGCTCGTCGCTCCCGAGGATCCCGACGCGGTCGAGCAGGCGCTGCGCAGGGCGCTCGCCGACGATACGCTGGTCGAGCGAGCCGCGCGTCACAACGCCGAACTCACGGAGGCCCGTGTCGCCTATTCGGTGGTCGCGCCACACGTCGCCGCGCTGTACCGGCGCGTGGCGCGCGAGGCTAAGGCCTCCCGCGTGGGGATCGAACGATGACGCCGCGCACGAGGATGGCCGTGATCCGGGCTTCGGGGATAGTACTCGGACGATGACCGTGGGCGCGCCGCCAATCCCGCCGAGGATGATCTCGAAGTGACGCAGCCGCGCGTTCTCGTGCTGGGCGGATCGGGCATGCTCGGGCACAAGCTGTGGCAGGTGCTCAGCGCGCGCCTGGACACATACGTGACCGTCCGGGCGAGCGATCCGGCGATGGCGCCGCTAGGGCTCTTCGAATCAGCCCGCACCGTGCCAGACGTGTCGGCTGACGCGTTGGACTCGGTCGAGCGGGCTGTCGCCTCCGTCGGCCCGGACGTCGTCGTCAACTGCATCGGGATCGTCAAGCAGTCCAGCGAGGCGCGCGACCCGATTACGAGCATCTCGATCAACTCGCTCTTCCCGCACCGACTGGCCCAGCTGTGCCGCGCAAAGGACGCGCGCCTCATCCAGGTCAGCACGGACTGCGTCTTCAGCGGCCGGGCCGGAGGCTATACCGAGAGCGACATCCCCGATCCCGTCGACCTCTACGGCCGCAGCAAGCTGCTCGGCGAGGTCGCGGACGGCGACGGCCTCACGATTCGCACGTCGATCATCGGGCGCGAGCTCTCGGGCGCCAACGGGCTGCTGGAGTGGTTCCTCGGCCAGCAGGGAAGCGTGCGCGGATTCCGGCGCGCGATCTTCAGCGGCCTGACGACCCAGGCGCTGGCCCAGGTCATCGCCTCGATCGCCTGCGAGCACGGCGCGCTGACCGGGATCCGTCACGTGGCGTCCGACCCGATCAGCAAGTTCGACTTGCTTTGCATGATCAAGGACGCGTACCGTCTGGACGTGGAGATCGTTCCCGATGACGAGGTCGTCTGCGACCGGAGCCTCGACGGGGCGACGTTCGAGCAGGAGACCGGGGTTCATTCCCCCTCATGGGCGGAGATGGTCGCACAGCTCGCAGGCGACGAGACCCCCTACGAACGGCTGAGGCGCTGACCGATGCTGACCGGCAAGCGCATCGTGATCACCGGCGGGACAGGTTCGCTCGGAAGCGTGCTTGTTCGCCGGTTGCTGTCGGGGTCGCTGGGTACTCCCGAGCGGGTCACGGTCTTCTCACGCGACGAGGCCAAGCAGCACACGATGCGCCTGGCCTACCAGCGCCTGGAGTCGGCGACCGACGAGGTCATCTACCACAACTTCGAGCGCCTCCTGCGCTTCCAGATCGGCGATGTGCGCGACTACTCCAGTGTGGCGTCGGTGCTGCGCGACGCCGACATCGTCTTCAACGCCGCGGCGCTCAAGCAGGTCCCCACCTGCGAGTACTTCCCCTACGAGGCGGTCAAGACGAACATCGCCGGTGCCGAGAACATCGTCCGGGCAATCCGCGACGGCAAGCTCGCCGTCGAGACGGTCATCGGGATCTCGACCGACAAGGCCGTCAAGCCCGTGAACGTCATGGGGATGACGAAGGCGATCCAGGAGCGGATCTTCATCCGCGCCAATCTGGACTGTCCCGACACGCGGTTTGTCTGCGCGCGGTATGGCAACGTGCTCGCATCGCGCGGCTCGGTGATCCCGCTGTTTCATCATCTGATCCGGCTCGGGGGGCCGATCACGATCACCGAGGTCGACATGACCCGCTTCCTGCTCAGCCTCGAGGAGGCCGTCGACACCGTCCTCGCGGCGCTCGCACATGGCCAGCCCGGACAGACGTACATCCCGCGAGTGGCTTCGGCGCGCGTCGTCGACATCGCGGCCGCGCTCATCGGCGACCGCCCGATCGAGACGATCGTCACGGGAATCCGGCCGGGCGAGAAGCTGCACGAGATCCTCGTCTCCGAGGAGGAGTCGCATCTGACCGTCGAGCAGGACGAGTACTACGTGATCCTTCCGATCCTGCCGGAGCTGCGCCCCGCCGAGCTCGGCGTGCCGACCTTGAAGCAGGAGTACAGCTCACGAGACGACCTCATGTCCACAGAGGACGTGGCCGGCTTCCTCGCCAAGCACAAGCTGCTGCCCGACCACGAGCTTGTGCTCGACGAAGACATGCTCGCGTGAGAGAGCCCACGTGATGAAGGTGATGACCGTGCTCGGGACCCGGCCCGAGATCATTCGGCTCAGCCGCGTAATCGAGAAGCTGGACGCGGTCTGCGAGCACGTCCTCGTTCACACGGGCCAGAACTACGACCACAGCCTCGCCGGTGTCTTCTTCGAGGAGCTCGGGGTCCGCGCACCAGACCACGTGCTCGCCGTGCGCAGCGCCACCTTCGGGCAGCAGATCGCCAAGGTGCTCGCCGAGAGCGAGAAGGTGCTGACGGCCCACCGTCCGGACCGGCTGCTCCTGCTCGGCGACACGAACAGCTCGCTGTCGGCGATCGTCGCCAAGCGCATGGGCATCCCGGTCTTCCATATGGAGGCGGGTAACCGCTGTTACGACGATCGCGTCCCCGAGGAGGTCAACCGGCGCGTCATCGACCACTCGAGCGACATCCTGATGCCGTACACGGAGCGCAGCCGCACGAACCTCCTCCGCGAGGGCATCTCGGGCGATCGGATCTTCGTGATCGGCAACCCGATCCTCGAGGTGATCAGGCACCACGAGGACCCGATCGCGCGCTCGGACGTCCTGTCGCGCCTCGGCCTGGACGCGCAGCAATTCTTCCTGGTCACGATGCATCGGGAGGAGAACGTCGACAACGCAGAGCGCCTGCGCTCGCTCGTCGACGCATTGCAGTTGCTCGAGCGCGAGCACGGGTTTCCGATCGTCGTCAGCACCCATCCCCGCACGCGTGATCGCATGGCGCGCTTCGGACTGGATCCCGAGAGCGCGCTGCTGCGCTTCCCCGAACCCTTCGGCCTGTTCGACTTCATCGCCCTGCAGCGCAGCGCCCTCTGCGTCCTGAGCGACAGCGGGACCGTGCAGGAGGAATGCTGCATCTTCCGCATCCCCAACGTCACGATCCGCGACGTGACCGAGCGGCCGGAGACGCTCGAGTGCGGCAGCAACATCCTCAGCGGGGCCGACCCGGAGGCGATCGGCCGGTCCGTTCGAGTCGTGCTCGAGCAGCGACCGGACTGGCGCGTTCCGCCCGAGTATCTCGTCAATGACGTGAGCGTGGCGGCGACCAAGATCGTGGTCGGCCGCCACGAGCGTGCCACGAGCCGCTGCCGGACCTGACCGACGCCCGATGAAGTTCGCATTCGTCTCCGAGCATCTCCCGCCCTCCGCGCAAAGCCCGGGCGAGGCCGGGATGATCTACCGGCTGCTCGCGCCTCTGGACCCGGCTCAGTACTGCCTCATTTCACGGGTCGACTACGACTCCGACCGGTATGCCCAGGCGCCGAACCGGCTACCCGCGACGTACCATCGCGTCTCCTCCGGAGTGCTGCCGGCGCTGGACGGCAGCGGCCGCCGGGCGGCGCGGCGGCGGAGCGCGCTTGCGATTCCTCGCAGGCTCGGAAACGTCCTCGGCCGGGCCTGGAAGATTGCCGCGATCCTCAGGCTCGAGGGGTGCTCCGCGGTTGTCGCCTGCCCCGATCGGGTGGGTGACCTGCCGACTGCGTTCCTCGCGAGCCGACTCGCTGGTGCGCGCTTCCTCCCGTACTTCTTCGACTACTACTCCGCGTGGTTCAATCGCGGCCCCAGCGGGCTCGTAGCGCGGCGGCTGGAGCCGGTCATCATCAAGCGCGCCGCGGCTGTCATCGTCCCCAACGAGGGTCTGCGCGACACGCTCGCGCGCCGCTACGGTGTGGAGGCGGCGGTGATCCACAACGCATGTGATCTTTCGGTCTACCAGGGTCCGACCGCTGCGGCTGCCCTCGACCGGTCCGCTGAGCTGCAGGTGCTCTTCACCGGCGCCGTGTACGACGCCCACTACGACGGCTTTCGAGCCTTGCTGGCGGCCTTCGAACGCGACGCGCGCCCGTCGCGGCTGCACGTCTACACGCCGATGTCGCGAGCACGGCTCGGCGAATGCGGGCGCGACGAGCGGCTGGCCTACCACGGTTACGTAGATGCGACCGAGATGCCGGAGGTCCAGCAGGCGGCGGACATCCTGTTCCTGCCGCTCGCGTTTGACTCGCCCTTCCCCGAGGTCATCCGGACGTCGGCGCCGGCGAAGATGGCAGAGTACCTCGCCGCATCCCGACCGATCCTCGTTCACGCCCCAGCGGAATCGTTCGTCGCGCAGTACTTCCGGCGCCACGACTGCGGCCTCGTCGTCTCGACGCAGGACCCAGACGCGTTGGCGCAAGCCGTCGGACGACTGCGCGTGGACACTGCGCTGCGCGAGCGACTGTCCGTCAACGCGTGGGCACGTGCTCGCGCGGACTTCGATCTCGCGAGGGCCCGCGCGGACTTCGCCGGGCTGTTCGGCATCTCGCCCGCGGGCGCCTGACGTGATCGAGCTCAGCGTCATCATCCCGACGCGCGACCGCGTCGACATCCTCGTCGAGACGCTGCGGCGCCTGATGGCGCAGCAGACCGAGCTGTCGTTCGAGGTCGTCGTCG
>Ga0136621_1000550_pt1 | contig 14845 bp, 9 predicted proteins | sample AntDryUQ445A2306_FD_104673 | JGI IMG/M metagenome (GOLD analysis project Ga0136621, IMG submission 104673) | Polar desert sand microbial communities from Dry Valleys, Antarctica - metaG UQ445A (23.06) | ecosystem: Environmental > Terrestrial > Soil > Desert | place: Antarctica: Dry Valley...
GGTAATACCTGGATAGCATATCAGGCGGGGTTGCGAAGCAGACCCTCCCTACCTTCGACTTCACCCGGCCGCCTTCTCCCTACCCGTTACAACGCAGGGAGCACCCAGAGGTTGTCGGCAAGGTTGCGGCTCAGAGCGACGGGGGCCGGGTCGGTTCCGGCCCGCTGCACTTCGAGGAGGATGGTTCCGTCCGGGGCCGTCTCCACGACGGTGAGATGGGAGCCGGGCATGAGGCAGTGCTCCTCGAGGAACTTGAGCACGTCGTGATCCAGCTCGACATCCTCGAGCAGACGCGTGAGCACCCCGCCGTCGCCGGCGTCCAGCGCGGCCACGGGTGCGAGCGACGACCATGGGATCCCCGAGCTCGTTCCGGGGATGGGGTTGCCGTGAGGACAGGTCGGCTCTCCCTCGAGCTTGGCAAGGATCGCCTCTTCGACTTCGGGCGTCATGACCTTCTCCCAGTCCTCGGCCTGTTCGTGGCAGAGATGCCACGCCATCCCGAGGATGTCTGTGAGCATGCGCTCGGCAAGGCGATGCCTGCGCACCAGTGCCTCGGCGATGAGGTGTCCCTTCTCGGTCAGCCGGACGTCCCGGGCCCCCCGGATCTCGACGTACCCCTCGGCCACGAGTCGCTTCATGCCTTCGGACACGGTTGCCGGAGCAAGGCCCAGTCGTTCACCGATGCGCGCCTGCACCACCCTTCGGCCCTCTTCCCGGAGCTCGAATACGGCTTCGAGGTATTCCTTCGAGGCGGGATTGAGGGAGCGGAGATCGGGTGAGGGGGGGTGCATGAAGCGGATTGTAAGCTCGCAATCGATGCCACCCAACAAGCCGAAGCTGCTGTTGTTAGACGGACACTCACTTGCGTTCCGGGCCTTCTACGCGCTGCCCGAAGACCTCACCACAACCGATGGAACCCACACCAACGCCGTCTACGGCTTCACCTCGATGCTCATCAAGCTGCTGCAGGAGCAGCGCCCCGACTTCATCGCCTGCTGTTTCGACATGGGCGCGCCGTTGGAGCGCACCGAGGCCTTTGCCGAGTACAAGAGCAATCGAACCGAGGCGCCCGACACCTTCAGGTCGCAGATGCCGCTTGTCGACGAGGTCCTGCGGGTGATGCGCATACCGGTCTTCAAGTTGGCCGGCCACGAAGCGGACGACATCATCTCCTACTTCGCCAAGCGCTCGGCCGCCTCTGAGGTGGACGTGCGAATCGTCACGGGCGACCGTGACTTCTTTCAGCTGGTCGGGGGCAACATCAGGGTGCTCTACAACCGCCGGGGGATCAGCGACATCGTCGAGATGGACGCAAAGGCGGTCGCAGAACGTTATGGGGTGCCCCCCGCAAAGTACGTGGATCTCAAGGCGTTGGAGGGTGACACCTCCGACAACCTCCCGGGTGTTCCCGGTGTCGGGACCAAGACCGCTGCGAAGCTTGTGCAGAAGTATGGGAGCGCCGAAGAGGTCGTCGCACATGCCGCCGAGCAGACGCCGAAGCTGGCGAAGAACCTCGCTGCCCACGCCGATCAGGTTGCGATCAACAAGAAGCTGTCGACCCTGGTCGAGGTGCCGCTGGAGGACGCCTCGCTCGACGACCTCAAGATGAGCGCGTGGGACCTCGAAGAGGTGCGGGAGCTGTTCGGCTCACTGGAGTTCCGGTCGTTGCTCGAGCGACTGCTCGCCGATCTTCCCGACGCAGCCGAGGGCGAGGGCGAGCCATTCGAGCTGGAGGTCGAGGAGTTCGGCGCGCCGGACCGCCTGGAGGAGCTGGCGCGCCGGCTCGTGTCGGCAGGTGGCGGCTCGCTTGACCTCGTGCCGTCGTCGGCGCGCGGGGGGCCGCGCTCCCTGGCCTTCTCCTGGGGTGCCGGCCAGGTGGGATGGGTGCCGCTGGGGCCGTCGGGCGTGGCCCCGGAAGAGGTGCGCACGGCCCTGGGACCGGTCCTTGCGGACCCCGAGCTCCCACTGGTCGCACACGGCGCGCGCGCGGTGATCCTTTCCCTGGCGGCGATCGGGGTTCCCTTGGGCGGGCTGCGCCTGGACACCCGGATAGCCACCTACCTGCTCGACCCCGGGGCATCCGGCTATGCGCTGGAGGAGGTCGCCCGCAAGTACACGGGCAGGGAGTTGAAGGCGATCGAAGGAATCGAGCGCCCCGAGGCCGGCGCTCAGGGAGCTCTGGACCTTGACGGCGCGCCCCAGGAGATCGAAGCAGAGGACGCCTGCCTGCGTGCGCTGGCCGTCGCCGAGGTGGCGCAGGCGGTCGAGCCGGAGCTCAGGCGCCTCGAGATGGCGGACCTGTACGTGGACATCGAGCATCCCCTCGTCCCCGTGCTGGCTCGGATGGAGCAGGTGGGGGTCGGAATCGACCTCGATTACCTCGCCGAGATGGCGCTCGGTCTGGACAAGCGCGTCGCCGAGCTCGAGGCGGAGTGCTACGAAGCGGCCGGGGAACGGATCAACCTTGGTTCCCCCTCACAGCTGCGGGTCCTCCTCTACGACAAGCTCGGCCTGAAGACCACCCGCCGTACCAAGACGGGGCTTTCGACCGACGCCCGGGCACTGGCGCAGCTCGTGGACCAGCACCCCTTCGTCCGGAGCCTGCTCGAGCACCGCGAGCTGGCGAAGTTGAAGAACACCTACGTCGATGCGCTTCCCCCGCTGGTCGACCGCGCCGATGGGCGGGTCCACACCACCTATGACCAGACGATTGCCGCCACGGGACGACTCTCGAGCACCAACCCGAACCTCATGAACATCCCCATAAGGACCGACCTGGGACGTCAGATCAGACGGGCCTTCATCGCAAAGCCCGGCCACCTGCTGCTGTCGGTGGACTACTCACAGATCGAGCTGCGGGTGATGGCGCACCTCTCGGAGGACCCGGTGCTCATAGCGGTGTTCGCCAACGACGAGGACGTCCACTCTGCGACCGCGGCGCGTATCTACCGTCTGCCCGCCGAGAGCCTGGAGACGAAACATCGCGTCGTGGCGAAGATGGTCAACTACGGGCTCGCCTACGGCATGGGCGCGCCGGGCCTGGCGGAGCGGCTCAACGTGACGGTGCCCGAGGCGCAGGAGATCATGGACGCCTACCTCGAGCAGTTCGGGGGGGTCGCCAGGTTCCTCGATCGGGTGGTGACCCAGGCCTACGCCGACGGATTCACCACCACGATGTTCGGGCGGCGCCGTTATCTGCCCGAGCTCGGCAGCGGCAACCCGCGGGTGCGGGCGATCGGAGAGCGTCAGGCGCTCAATGCCCCCATCCAGGGTTCGGCGGCCGACATCATGAAGCTCGCGATGATCCGGGTGGATCGTGAGCTGAGGGCGGAGGGACTCGGGACCGAGATGATCCTCACGGTCCACGACGAGCTCGTGTTCGAGGTTCCCGAGGACGAGAAGGGGCGCGCCGAGGCCATCGTGGTGGCCGCCATGGTCGGGGTCGCCGAGATGAAGGCGCCGCTGGGGGTCGAATCCTCCTGGGGCCGCAACTGGGCCGAGGCCAAAGGCTAAGGGCGCCGAAGCCGTCGCCGAGGGGCCGGTGCAGCCCTATCCCAGGCCGCAGAATTCTGATCCGGGCAATCCGCGAATGGGCCGGGATGCGTATGGTGAAAGTCGGTACCGTGGCTGTTGTCGCCTAGGGAGGTCGATCTATGAGCAAGAAGTTCCTGGCAGTTCTCTGTAGCGCCGGCTTGATCGCTTCGATGTTGGTGCTGGGAGCCGTTGACGCGTCCGCCGCCGTGGCTCGCCGGGAGGCGACGCTAACCGGCGAGAAGGAAGTTCCCGGTCCCGGTGACCCGAATGGTGCCGGCAGCGCGTCGATCAAGCTCAACGCAAAGAAGAGGAGGGTTTGCTACCACCTCTCGTTTCACCGCATCGGAGGCCCCGTGGCGGCGCACATCCACGAGGCGCCCAGGGACGAGGCGGGCGACGTTGTCGTCGAGCTGTTCGCCGCTTCGGAGCCGCTGCCCGGCAGCTTCACGGCGGTGAAGGGCTGTGTCGGCGGAGTGGCAAGAGGCGAGATCCGCGACATCAAGGAGCATCCCGGCCGCTACTACGTGAACATCCACAACGTGAACTACCCCGATGGAGCGATTCGAGGCCAGCTCCACAGATAGGTTCCGCGTTTCCGTTCGACCAAGGGCCCCCTCGCGCGAGGGGGCCCTTGCTATGTGCCCCCTCCTCGGGGCCGGTGATAGCGGCCTCCGGCGGCCGCCGTATACTTTTCCGGCCCCCAGGGGCGAATCTTTGCGAGGAGGAACCCAACTCATATGACCCAAGACACCACCGAGGCCCCGGCCTCCCCGACGCCACCGGCGGCGCCGGAGCAAGAGCAAACTCTCCCCGACGGGCAGGGTGGGCTGATCACGCGCACGGCGCCTTCGACCTCCGGCGAGACCTTCGCCGGCGGCGTCATCGTCGAGAACGATGTCTACGGCACCGAGGAGGAGCTCATCGCCGCCATCGAGGCGACGATCAAGCCCTTCGAGGAAGGCGACCTCGTTACCGGCACGATCGTCAAGCTGGACAAGGACGAAACACTGGTCGACATCGGCTACAAGTCGGAAGGCGTCATCCCCGCCCGGGAGCTGTCCATCCGAAACGACGTCGACCCTTCGGAGGTCGTGTCGGTGGGTGAGACGGTCGAGACGCTCGTTCTGCAGAAGGAGGACAAGGACGGGCGCCTCATCCTGTCCAAGAAGCGGGCTCAGTACGAGCGGGCATGGGGCCGGATAGAGGAGATCAAGTCGGTGGACGGGACGGTTACCGGCCCCGTGATCGAGGTCGTCAAGGGCGGGCTGATCCTGGATGTGGGTTTGCGGGGATTCCTGCCGGCGTCGCTCGTCGAGATGCGCCGTGTCCGGGACCTCCAGCCCTACGTGGGCACCGAGCTCGAGTGCCGCATCATCGAGCTCGACAAGAACCGCAACAACGTGGTCCTGTCGCGGCGCAAGTTCCTCGAGGAGTCCCAGGCGGAGCAGCGCCAGGACTTCCTCACCTCGCTGGCGAAGGGCGAAGTACGGACCGGCACCGTGTCTTCGATCGTGAACTTCGGCGCGTTCGTCGATCTCGGCGGTGTGGACGGCCTCGTCCATGTCTCCGAGCTGTCCTGGAAGCACGTCGACCATCCCAGCGAAGTGGTCGATGTCGGCGCGAGCGTCCAGGTCCAGGTGCTGGACGTGGACCTGGAGCGGGAGCGGGTCTCCCTTAGCCTGAAGGCGACGCAGGAAGACCCCTGGCTGCAGTTCGCCCGGGCGCATTCGGTCGGCGACGTCATCGAGGGGCGCGTCACCAAGCTCGTCCCCTTCGGCGCTTTCGTGGAGGTTGACGAGGCGATCGAGGGCCTTGTCCACATCTCCGAGCTCGCCGAACATCACGTCGAGAGGGCCGAGGACGAGGTCGGCGTCCAGGACCGCATCCCGATAAAGATCATCGACATCGACCTCGACCGCCGGCGAATCAGCCTCTCCCGCAAACAGGCGTTGAGGGAAGAGGCCCCTCCGGTTGGGGAGCCGTCCTCGGACGTCCCGACGCCCGTGGACGAGGATGACGACATGGAGCTCGAGGATTCCGGTGTGGAGGTCGAGGCCAGAGCCGCATCGGAGAGCGTAGGCATGCCGACCGAGGACACCGTCGATCGGCCGGAGAGCGAAGCCGAGGTGGGGTCGGCCGCCGAGGCGATGCCCGAGCTCGCCGGTCCCGGCGCGCCGGAGACGCTCGGCGACGCCGAGCTGGCGGGGCTGGCCGCCCCGCCGGAGGAGCGTGAGGAGGCCGAGCAGACCGCCAGCCTGGCACCGGACCGCCCGCCCGAGGGCCGCGAGCACCTGACGGCGGCCGAACGCGACACCGACAACCTCGACACCCGCCTCTTGCGAGAGGAACCGGACGCCGGCGCGGTGCCGGGAGAGACCGTGGACGAGGTCGCCTCCGAGCTCGATCCGACTCCGGTGGCCGAGGGAGACGAGGCGGAGGTGGGCCCGGGGGCCGGCGAACAGCCGCTCGAGCCGACGGACGCCGGGGACGCCGAATCGATCGAGTCGATCATGAAGGACCTGAGGCGCGAGCGCGGCCAGACCTGATCTTCGGAGCGCATCCCAATGCTGGTCGTCGGTCTAACGGGGGGCATCGGGTCGGGCAAGTCGACCCTGGCTGCTCTTCTCGAGCAGCGCGGCGCACAGCTCGTCGATGCGGACGAGCTCGGGCGTTTGGCGCTCGAGCCCGGACAGCCTGCGTGGCACGCGGTGGTGGGCCAGTTCGGCCGGGAGATCCTCATTCCCGGAACCATGGACATAGATCGGCGGAGCCTTGCCAGGATGGTCTTCGGGGATCCCCACAAGCTTGCCGTGCTCAACGAGATCGTCCACCCGGTCATCCTCTCCCGGATCGCCGACGTCCTGGAGTCTCTGGAGGGCACGGACTCCATCGTCGTCATCGACGCGGCGTTGCTCTATGACATCGGGCTGGCCGATTCGGTGGGGAAGCTCATAGTCGTGATCGCCGAGTCCGACATACGGATCGAGCGGCTCATGCGCGACCGGAACATGTCCGAGGAAGAAGTGCAGGCGCGCATTGACGCGCAAGCGAGCTCGTCCGAGGCCGCAGCCGAGGCGGACTTCGTCGTGTGCAACGACTGGAGCATCGAGAAGCTCGAGGCCGAAGCAGAACGGCTCTGGAACCACCTCAAGGCCCTCCCGCACCCGTGATCGAGATGGTGTTCCTCGACGCCGGCGAGACCATCCTCCGTCCCTATCCGTCCTTTGGCGAGCTGTTCGCCCGCGTCTGCCGGGCCAATGGCCACGAGGTGACCCCGGACGAGGTGTCGGCCGTCAGAGAGAAGCTCGCCCCCCACCTGTTCGACTTGGCTCACGAGTCCGGCGCTGATCCTCCGGCCCTGGGCACGAGCGTCTCGGCAATCGAATCACGGAACTTTTGGACCTATCTCTATCGCCGGTTTCTCGCCGAGCTCGACATCCACGACGGCACACTTGCAGATACGCTGTTCGCCACCTTCTCGAGCAGCGCCTCCTACAGGCTGTTCGACGATGTTCTCGACACTCTCGACCGGCTGCTCGGCGCCGGGCTCAGGCTCGGGCTGATCTCGAACTTCGAGACCTGGCTCCAGGAGATGCTGGTCGAGCTCGAGGTCGGCCACATCTTCGAGGTGACGGTCATCTCGGGGGTCGAGGGCGTGGAGAAGCCCGACCCCGGGATTTACCGCCTGGCGCTCGAGCGGGGCGGCGTCCCCGCCGGGAATGCGGTGCATGTCGGCGACTCGGAGTTGCTTGACGTTGTCCCCGCGAGGGAGGCGGGGATGCACACGGTGTTGCTCGACAGGGTCGGGCGCTACCCCAATTCGATCGGCCCGACGATTGCGTCGCTGCAGGAGCTGCCAGAGGTGGTGGCCTCCCTGTAAGTCGGCGCGCTCGGCGCGCCGAGGGAAGCGTCACACCCCCCGGCTAGAATCGGTCCCATGCCCCCGTTCAAACTGGAAGCGGAGTTCGAGCCCGCCGGCGACCAGCCGGACGCCATCACCCAGATAGTCGAGCGAATCCAGCGGGGCGACCGCTTCGTGACCCTGCTCGGGGCGACGGGGACGGGCAAGACGGCCACCGTCGCCTGGGCGCTCGAGCAGATTCAACGGCCCACGCTGGTGCTCGTACCGAACAAGTCGCTTGCGGCACAGCTCTGCAACGAGTTCAAGCAGTTCTTTCCCAGCAACGCGGTCGAGTACTTCGTCTCCTACTACGACTACTACCAGCCGGAGGCATACGTCCCGTCCTCCGATACCTACATCGAGAAGGACTCGTCGATCAACGACGAGATCGAACGGTTGCGCCATTCGGCCACGAGCGCGCTGTTGCAGCGGGATGATGTGCTGATCGTCGCCAGCGTGTCGGCCATCTTCGGGCTTGGTTCACCCGAGCAGTACCTGAATCAGGTCGTGAGCGTTGCGCGTGGCGGAACCGCAGACCGCGACTTCATCATCCAGAAGTTCGTCGAGATCCAATACGAACGCAATGACGTGAACTTCATACGCGGCAAGTTCAGGGTGCGCGGAGACACCATCGAAGTCTTCCCCGCCTACGAAGAGAACGCCATACGCATAGAGCTGTTCGGGGACGAGGTCGACCGCATCATCGAGCTCGACACCCTCACCGGCGAGATCATCCGTGACCTCGACCACGTCACGATCTATCCGGCATCGCACTACGTCGTCTCCAAAGAGCGCCTGGAGCACGCCGTAGACGGCATCGAGTCAGAGCTCGCCGCCCGCCTCCAGGAGCTCGAGCAGGGAAATAAGCTGCTCGAGGCACAGCGTCTCCGCATGCGCACGCAGTACGACCTCGAGATGATGCGCGAGATCGGCTTCTGCTCGGGCATCGAGAACTACTCCCGGCACCTCGAGGGGCGCGCCGCCGGCTCTCGCCCCAACACGCTGCTCGACTACTTCCCGGACGACTACCTCGTGGTGGTGGACGAGTCCCATGTCGGGATACCGCAGCTGAACGGAATGTACGAGGGCGACATGAGCCGCAAGCGCACGCTCGTCGAGCATGGCTTCCGGCTCCCGAGCGCTCTCGACAACCGCCCGCTGCGCTTCGATGAGTTCATGGACAAAGTGGGCCAGATGGTGATGATGAGCGCCACCCCCGGGCCATTCGAACTGCGCATGTCCGGGCAGCCGGTCGAGCAACTGGTTCGGCCGACGGGGTTGATCGATCCGAAGGTCGAGATCCGCCCGACGCGCGGGCAGATCGACCACCTCATGGAGGAGATCAAGCAGCGTACCGACGCCGGTGGGCGCATCCTGGTGACGACCTTGACCAAGAAGATGGCCGAGGACCTGACCGACTACCTGCTCGAATCGGGGGTGCGGGTCCGCTACCTTCACTCCGACATAAACACGGTCGAACGCATCGAGATTCTGCGCGACCTGAGGCTCGGCGAGTTCGATGTCCTGGTCGGCATCAACCTGCTGCGCGAGGGTCTGGACCTTCCAGAGGTGTCCCTGGTCGCGATCCTGGACGCCGACAAGGAGGGCTACCTCCGTTCGCAGACCTCGCTCATCCAGACCATCGGGCGCGCCGCCCGCAACGTGGACGGGGAGGTCATCCTCTACGCCGACGAGGTCACCGAGTCCATGCGCAAGGCGATCTCCGAGACCGAACGGCGCCGCAAGATACAGCTCGAATACAACGAGGAGCACGGGATCGATCCGGTTTCGATCCGCAAGGCAGTGAGCGACATCCTGATCTCGGGCTTCGGCAGAGGCCGGGACGCGACGGTTCCGGACAAGTCCAAGAGCCGAAGGCGCGAGCCGGTGGGGGGCAGCCCGGACGAGCTAAAGCGGCTCATCCTCCAGCTCGAGGAGGAGATGCACCAGGCCGCCACCGATCTCCGCTTCGAGTACGCGGCTCGCATCCGTGACGAGGTTCACGACCTCCGGCGGGAGCTGCGCGACGTCGGCTGATTGCCACCTCTGCGCGTACCTTGGTCGAAAAGTGACACTGGGCGCGCGTTTTCGACCAAGCTTCGGGCTGGCCGTGTGCGGGGGCACGTCCATAGGCGATTTCCGGGGGGTCAGAGAAGCTTCCGCAGCTCCGTGAAGCAGCGGTCGATGTCGGTGTCGTCGTTGAAGAAATGGGGCGAGATCCTGAGGGCGTCGCCCCTGGCGTCGAGCACCACGTCGCGTTCCAACAGAGCATGGAGGATGCGCCGCGCGCCGGCGCGCCCGCCGGGCATCCTGAGGCGCACGAGGCCGCCGCGCCGTTCGGCCGCGAGCGGCGACAGCACCTCGAGCCCCAAGGTGTCGGCGCGCCGGATCACCTCCGCGGTCAGCGACTGGCTGTGTGCTCGGATGGACTCGACCCCCGCCTCGAGGATCAACTCCAGCCCTCCGGAGGCGGTCCATGCCTGGGGCAGGGCGTAGGTGCCGGTCTCGAAGCGCCTGGCGTCGAGGCGAAGCTCGAGCTCGGAACGCCCGAAGCCGAACGGGTCCCGGGTTCCGAACCATCCCACGACCGCCGGCTCCAGCGACTCGATCAACCCCTCGCGTACGTAGAGGAAGGCGATGCCCTGCCCGCCGCAGAGCCATTTGAGGGCGCCCGACAGCAGGAAATCGACCTCGAGCCGGTGGACGTCGATGGGCACGATTCCGGTGCCGTGGAAATCGTCGAGGACGACGAAGGCGCCGTGGCGGTGGGCGGCTTCGACGATGGGGGGGATATCCATGATCCACGAGGACTCGTACAGGACGCGGTTGAGGTTGACGATTGCGGTCGAGCCGTCGATCCGGCCGGTGATCTCGCCCGCCTCGACGCCGATTCCGTCGGAGGTCGGCGCCACATCGAGCCGGGCTCCCCGCCGGCGCTGCGCCAACCAGACATAGTGATTGGTCGGAAAGTCCATGGCCGAGAGCACGACCTTGGGACGAGGGCCGAAGTCGAGGCAGCTTGCGATCGACGACAAGCCCGCGGACACCGACGGGATGATGGCGACTTCGTTGGGGCCGGCGCCGATCAGCCTCGCAAACGACGACCGGCATCTCTCCAGGCGGGGGAAGCCGTGATCGAACCAGAGCTCCTCAGGGCCGAGTTTCTCCCAGAGGTCGAGGTGCTCCTCGGCGAGCAGACGGCTGCGCCGGGAGAGGGGGCCGAGCGAGGCCGAGATGAGATACGTGCGCCGCCCGGCGACGGGAAACTCGTCCCGGAAAGCCGCCCGACTCTTCACGCTCTTAGATTAGCGGCCCCGTGACGCCCGCCCGTGGGCGCCTCGAGCCCTCTCGGCGTCGTTCTCGGCCCCCCTCGGGCCCGGAGTTACACCGGCGTCGTTTAGCATGAGGGCAGATGCCAGCGACCTTTCCCGAGGCCTCCGGACAGCTCGTTATCCGGGGCGCCCGCGAGCACAACCTCAAGAACATCCACCTCGAGCTTCCGCGCGACTCCTTGATCGTGTTCACGGGGATCTCGGGCTCAGGGAAATCCTCCCTTGCCTTTGACACGATCTATGCGGAAGGCCAACGGCGTTACGTCGAGTCGCTGTCGTCCTATGCCAGGCAATTTCTCGGGCAGATGGACAAGCCCGATGTGGACTTCATCGAGGGCCTGTCACCGGCGATCTCGATCGACCAGAAGTCGGCGTCCCGAAACCCAAGGTCCACCGTCGGAACGATCACCGAGATCTACGACTACATGAGACTGCTGTTCGCCAGGATCGGACGGCCCCACTGCCATAACTGCGGCCGTGCCATTGCCCGGCAGACTCCCGAGCAGATAGTCGATCAGGTCCTGGCGCTTCCCGAGGGCACCCGCTTCCAGGTGCTGGCCCCGATCGTACGGGGGCGAAAGGGTGAGTTCACCAGCCTGTTCGAGGACCTGGCGCGCCGCGGCTACGCCCGGGCCCGGGTCGACTCCGAGGTACGCGACCTGTCCGACAAGATCCGCCTCGACCGTTACTTTCAGCACGACATCGACGTGATCGTCGACCGCCTCGTGATCCGCGAGGGCATCCAGAGCCGGCTCACCGACTCCATCGAAACCGCCCTCAAGCTTGCCGATGGGACGGCCTCGATCGACCTCGTGGAGGACACGGCCGAAGACATCCTGTTCTCGCAACACTTTGCGTGCAGCTTCTGTGGCATCTCTTTCGACGAGCTAGCACCGAGGAACTTCTCGTTCAACTCGCCCTACGGCGCCTGTGAGCGCTGCGACGGACTGGGCACCCATCTCGAGGTCGACCTGGATCTTGTGATCCCGAACCCCGACCTGTCCATAGACGAAGGAGCGATCGCACCGTGGTCGGGGCGAACGCTCGAATACTTCGACCGGCTTATCAAGGCCGCCGCCGAGACGTTCCGGTTCCGCACCAACGTTCCGTTCAAGAAGCTGTCGAAGAAAGCGCGCGAAATCATCATGTATGGGTCGGACACCGAGATCCATGTGCGGTATCGGAATCGTTTCAACCGCATCCGTGCGTACTGGACGCCGTTCGAGGGCGTGGTTCGGTGGCTCGAACGCAGGCACTCCGAAACCGATTCCGACCATGCGCGCGAGCGTTACGAGCAGTACTTTCGCGAGGTCCCCTGTCCCGAATGCAAGGGCGCTCGACTGCGGCCGGAGTCTCTGGCCGTCAGGATCGGGGACAAGAACATCTTCGAGATCTGCGACCTGTGCATCGGGGACACCGATGCGTTCATTCGCAAGCTCGAGCTCGACGATCGAGAGACCGCAATCGCAGAGCGTGTCCTAAAGGAGATCCACGCCCGCCTGGGCTTCCTTCTGGACGTCGGCCTTGACTATCTGACACTCGCGCGCGGTGCGGCGACGCTCGCAGGGGGAGAGGCGCAGCGCATTCGGCTCGCGACCCAGATCGGCTCGGGGCTCGTGGGCGTGCTCTACATCCTGGACGAGCCATCGATCGGCTTGCATCAGAGGGACAATCGCAGATTGATCGACACACTTGTGCGGCTGCGCGATCTGGGCAACACACTCATCGTTGTGGAGCACGACGAAGATACGATCCGAGCCGCCGACTTCGTCGTCGACATAGGGCCCGGTGCGGGCGAGCATGGCGGCGAGATCGTATATGCGGGTGCGCTCGAGGGTTTGGAAGAAGAGACGTTCTCCTTGACCGGGCAATATCTCACCGGGCGAAGAGCCATCGCCGTTCCCGAGACGCGGCGACACCCCGGACGCGGCCGGCTCATCGTTCGGGGCGCCCGCCAGCACAACTTGAAGAACATCGATGTCGCGTTTCCGCTCGGGACCTTTGTTGCAGTGACCGGCGTTTCGGGCTCCGGCAAATCCACGCTCATAAACGATGTGCTCTATCGCTCCGTGCAGCAGGTGCTGTTCACCAACTCCCGGCTTGTGCCGGGCAAGCACAAGCGCATAGACGGCCTCGATCTGGTCGACAAGGTGATCGACATCGACCAGTCGCCGATAGGACGGACGCCTCGTTCGAACGCGGCGACCTATACCGGTGTGTTCGATCACATACGCAAGTTGTTCTCCCGCACACCGGACGCCAAGCGTCGCGGCTATCAGCCCGGACGATTCTCGTTCAACGTTCGGGGAGGACGTTGTGAAGCGTGCGCGGGCGAGGGCACGATCAAGATCGAGATGCACTTTCTGCCCGACGTCTATGTGCCGTGTGAGGTGTGCAAGGGCAAGCGCTACAACAGGGAGACACTCCAGGTCCGCTACAAAGGCAAGAACATCTCCGATGTGCTGGCCATGAGCGTCGCCGAAGCGGCCGACTTCTTTGCGCCGATCCCGCCCATCGCACGCCATATGGAGACGCTCCGGGATGTCGGCCTGGGCTACATCAAGCTCGGGCAGCCGGCCCCTACCCTGTCGGGTGGTGAGGCACAACGCGTCAAGCTTTCGACCGAGCTCTCCAAGCGCTCCACGGGGAAGACGCTCTACATTCTGGACGAGCCCACTACGGGTCTCCATTTCGACGACGTGGCCAAGCTGCTCGGGGTCCTTCACCGGCTGGTCGACGGCGGCAATACCGTGGTCGTGATCGAGCACAATCTCGACGTCATCAAGACGGCCGATCACATCGTCGACCTGGGACCCGAGGGCGGTTCAGGAGGCGGCCGGGTGGTCGCCGAGGGCACCCCCGAAGAGGTGGCCGCAGCCTCCGGTTCCTATACCGGGCAGTTCCTGGCGGCCCTGCTGGACAAGCCGTCCCCCCGGGTACCGGTGCGCCGCAGCCCACGCGAGCTGGCCGGCTCGTCCGCCTGACCCGGAGGACGGCATCTGCGCCGTTAGACTCGGGCGCTCGGGCGGTTAGCTCAGCGGGAGAGCGCTGTCTTCACACGGCAGAGGTCACTGGTTCGATCCCAGTACCGCCCACGAGACATGCGGATGGATTGGGGCGCGCCGGCGAAAGGAGATCCTGCTCCTCGTGCTCGGGGCAGCGCGGCTGCTACCGGCGGCACAGTTAGGCCGCAAGGACCGCCTGGTCGCGTCCCGCGCGCTTGGCTCCGTATAGAGCCCGGTCTGCCCGAGCAATAAGCGCGTCGGGAGACTCTGATCCATCCCAACAAGCAATTCCCACCGAGCACGTCTCCTCACCCGGAGTTACCTGTCTCAGGCGTTCGACGATCCCATGGGCCTCGATCACAGGGCAATCGGGCAACAGCAGGGCGAACTCCTCGCCTCCGTAGCGAGCGATCAAATTCGCATCCCTGATCTGCCCCACCCAAGCTCTTGCCGCCTCCATGAGCAGTTGGTCGCCGGCCTGATGACCACGACTGTCGTTGAATGCCTTGAAATGATCGAGGTCGAGAATGGCAACCGACACAGGCTTTCCGGATCTCAGAGCGCGCGCAGCTCAGGTGGCAATCTCTCGTCCCAGGCGCGGCGGTTGGCAACCCCCGGTCAACGCGTCCGACCGCGCAATCTCGCGCAGGCTGCCGATCAGTTCCCTTCTCTGCGAGACCAGCCTCTGCACCGTCAGGCCCACCACCGGCCCAACGCCTGCCCACATCAGCGCACGCCGCCACTCACTGGACGGATAACGAGGCTCGCCAAGCAAGATGATCGGTGCCACAAACATCACGCCCATCACGACAAGTGCCGCCGACAACTGGACCCGGGTTCCGTAGAGCGCCAACCAACAGATCGGCAGCAAGACGAGCGTGCCATACCCGGAGACTGAGCCGCCTTCCGCCTCCCGGAGGAGCGCGATCACAACAAAGTAGGCCAGGGGCGCAAGGGCATGCGAGCCAGGGGGCAGCTTCTTCCAGGGGGCGAGAAGGGCCAGGGCCATGATCAGGAGGCAAAGCCAAGCTGCACCGAGAAGTGCAGAGGCGTTCTCTTCGGCGGGCGGGAGA
>Ga0136621_1000552_pt1 | contig 14823 bp, 16 predicted proteins | sample AntDryUQ445A2306_FD_104673 | JGI IMG/M metagenome (GOLD analysis project Ga0136621, IMG submission 104673) | Polar desert sand microbial communities from Dry Valleys, Antarctica - metaG UQ445A (23.06) | ecosystem: Environmental > Terrestrial > Soil > Desert | place: Antarctica: Dry Valley...
ATGGCGAACTACGGGTACCGCTGGCTCGACCTCTTCGCGCGCCACCCATACACGAGGGAGCTCGAGATCGGGATCGTGGACGTCCACTCACACGAGCTCGAGAGTGTCGAGGAAGCCGCCGAAGGGATCCGGAAGGGCCTGCGGTACGTGACACCCGAGAAGCTCCTGCCGCATCCTGACTGCGGCCTCAAGACACGGCCGGTAGACGAGTCCATCGCCAAGTGCCGCGTCGTCGTCGAGGCGGCGCGGCTCGTCCGCGCGGAGCTGGCGGTCGTCGCGTGAGCGACCTCGCGACCGGAGAGGCCACCGAGCTGTTGCAGCAGCTGATCCGCAATGGGTGCGTGAACGACGGGACACCCGAGTCCGGGCATGAGGACCGCCAGGTGGCGGTCCTCTGCTCGTATCTGGACGTCCCCGGCGCCGAGCTGGAGACGTTCTCGAAGCGGCCCGGCCGCGCCAACCTCGTGCTGCGTATCGAAGGCCGCGACAGGGCCGCGCCGACGCTCGTCCTCATGGGACACACCGATGTCGTCCCGGCGAACGCGGAAGGCTGGCGGCGCGACCCCTTCGGCGGCGAGCTCGTCGACGGCGAGGTCTGGGGTCGCGGCGCGGTCGACATGCTCAACCTCACAGCGACGATGGCCGTTGCCACCAAGCAGCTCCTCCGCGGCGGCTTCCGGCCGCGCGGCACGCTCGTGTACCTCGCCGTCGCGGACGAGGAGAACGAGGGAATCCACGGCGCACGGTTCATGACGGACGAGCACTGGGACAGGGTGCGCGCCGATTACGTGATCAGCGAGAACGGGGGCGTCCGTTCCGACCTGCCGAGCACCAGCGACGGCCTGAAGCTGCACCTCACGGTCGCCGAGAAGGGAACCCAGTGGGTGAAGCTGCGCGTGCGCGGCACCCCCGGCCACGGTTCCGCGCCGTACCGCTCCGACAACGCCGTGACGAAGGCGGCACGGATCGTCGCGCGGGTCGCCGCGTACGAGCCGCCGATCGCGCTTCACGACATCTGGCGCCGGTACGTGACGGCCATGGCGTTCCCGGCCGAGCTCGAGCGCGCGTTCACCGATCCGGAGCGTCTCGACGCGTCCTTGGCGTCGATGCCCGCCGGCCTCGCGAAGCTCGTGCATGCGTCGACGCGGAATACCTTGTCGCCGAATGTCCTCCGGGGCGGGACGAAGGTGAACGTGATCGCCGACGAGGCGATCGTCGAGATCGATATCCGTACGCTGCCCGACGCGTCCCGCGACGCCGTGCGCTCGCTCTTACAGGACGCGGTCGGTGATCTCTGGACAGGGGTCGAGCTGCTCCACGAGTCCGACAACGTGTCCACCGCGTCGCCCTCCCAGACCCCGCTGACGGACGTGCTCGATCGCGTCACCCGGTCCCTGCTTCCGGAGGCGCGGCTCGTGCCCGCCATGACCGTCGGCGCGACGGACAACCGATTCTTCCGGCGCAAGGGCGCGGTCGCCTACGGCTATGGGCTGATGAGCCCGACGCTCACCATGTCGCAGTTCCGCTCGATGTTCCACGGCCGGGACGAGCGCGTGCACGTCGAGTCCCTGCGGCTCTCGGCAGAGCTGTGGGAGCGGACCGCACGGGAATTCCTTGGTTGAGCTCGGGACGGACCCGCGCTCCCGCCATCTCGAGTGGGAGGGCTGCCTCAACCTGCGCGACCTCGGCGGCCTCCCGACCGAGGACGAGGGCACGACGGCCTGGGGCGCGTTCGTCCGCGGGGACACGCTCTGCCAGCTCACGGAGTCAGGCCGCGGTGCGCTGCTGGGCTACGGGATCCGCACGGTCATCGACCTGCGATCGTCGGAGGAGATCACGGCCGAGCCGAACCCGTTCGCGGCACTTCCGGACGTCGTCTCCTATCTGCACCGCCCGCTGAACGATCCCGCCACCGAGACGCGCCTCTCGAGGGCGGCCGGCGCTGCCGAGCGCTACATCCTGATGACCGACGCGGCCGCGGGCGCAGCGCGGCTTGCGGCCATCTTCTCGTCGATGGCGCGCGCACCCGAAGGCGGCGTGCTGTTCCACTGCTTCGCGGGCCGCGATCGAACGGGTGTCGTCGCCGCGCTCCTGCTGCGCCTGGCCGGTGTGGGCATCGGCATGATCGTCCAGGACTACGAGCTCACTGACGGCCGGATGCGTCCTCGCTACGACGAGTTGCTCGCGACTTTCGATGAGACGCGCCGGGAACGGTTCCTCTCGAGCCTCGAGGCGCGCGGCAACCCGATCCGCAGGACGCTCATGCACGTGGAGGAGCGCCATGGGAGCGTCGGTGGATACCTCGAGCAGCACGGCACGACCTGGGCGGAGATCGATCGCGTCCGCGGGAGGATCCGGCCGAGCTAGCCCGGTCAGCGTGGCCTTGCTGCTCTCCCGCCGTTCAGGAGCGTGCCAGCCGCTCCCCTCACGCGCCCCGGCAGCCGCGGCCGGCCCGCCAACTCGATGACGGGCTTCGCACGACGGCGGCCACGGGGGTTGAGGGCCTCCTTGCGCGCCAGGTTCTCCTTGCGAGTCCCTGCGCGCGGGACCCTTCAGGTCCCGTAGAGCTCGAGCACCTCGCGGCGGAACTCGACGCCGGATTTCTTGCGGATCTTGTCGAACTCGTCGAAGTCCCACTCCGCCACGAAGGTGACCGCCACGCCGGTGTTGCCGGCGCGGCCGGTGCGGCCGATCCGGTGGGTGAAGGTGTCCGCGTCCTCGGGAAGGTCGTAGTTGATGACGTGGCTCACGTCCTCGATGTGCAGCCCGCGCGCGGCGACGTTCGTCGCGATGAGGATCGGGAGCGAGCCCCTCTTGAACGCGTCCAGGGTCCGCTCGCGCTCGCGCTGGCTCAGGTCGCCGTGGATGGCGTCGACCTTGTGCCCGCGCCGCTTGAGCACCTCGACGAGCTTGTCCACGCCGCGCTTGGTGTGGCGGAAGATGAGCACCTGCTGGAGCTCGTAGCGGCGGAGCAGCTCCTCGAGCGCCTTCACCTTGTCCGCCTCAAGGACCTCGATGTACACCTGCTCGACGGTGTCGATCGTCATGTTCTCGGGGTCGATCGCGATCCGCTGTGCGTTGCGCGTGAAGCTGTGCGCGAGGTCCTTCACCTCACCGGCGAGCGTCGCGCTGAAGAGCGCGGTCTGGCGGTCGGTCGGCAGCCTTCTCAGGAGGCGGCGCACCTCTGGCGCGAAGCCCATGTCGAGGAGGCGGTCCGCCTCGTCGAGGATGACGAAGCGGATCTGCGAGACGTCGAGCGTGCCGCGCTCGATGTGGTCGATGAGGCGGCCGGGCGTCCCGACGACGATCGCGACGCCACGACGCAGCGCCTGCTCCTGCGCGCCATAGCCGACGCCGCCGTAGATCGCGACCTCGCGAGTTCTGCGGTAGCGGCCGAGCGCTCCGAACTCCCGCGTGACCTGCACCGCGAGCTCGCGGGTCGGCACGATCACGAGCGCCTGCGGCAAGCGGAGGCCGGCGTCCATCCGCTCGATGATCGGGATGGCGAACGCGGCCGTCTTGCCGGTGCCGGTCTGGGCCTGGGCGAGCAGGTCGCGGCCCGACTTCAGGATCGGGATGGCCTGCTCCTGGACGGGGGTGGGGGCCATCCACCCGAGATCCGCGATGGCGCGCGCGATGTCCGCGTGGACGGGGACGGGTCCGAAGGTGCCTTCCGCCGCGGCGGGACGCTCAGATACCAAGGTCACGCTTGCTCCTTTGCGGTGCTGATCTCGAGGAACTCATGACCTCGGGGCCATGAAAAAGCCTGACCTTTGTTCCTCGGTCAGGCCGCCGCGAAGCCGGACACCGTTGATGTAGTACGGATCCATTGTAGCGCGTCCCACGTGCCGATAGCCTTCAAGGGTCGGCCCGTGGAGGACCACGACACCGCGCCCGGACTCATCGCGACGCCCGCGACGAGGAACGGGGGACGACCCATCCCGCAAGTATGCTCAGTCGGTGCCGGGCTCCATCACGGTGGCGCGCGTTCTGGGCATCGACATCCGGATCCACTTCTCGTGGTTCCTCATCTTCGTCCTCATCCTGCTGTCGCTCGCCGACCGCGTCCTCCCACAGCTGCGGCCGAACTGGTCGGATCAGAAGACGTACATCGTCGCGGTCATCACCGCGGTGCTCTTTTTCGTCTCCGTCCTGCTGCACGAGCTCGCGCACGCTCTCACGGCACGCGGCTTCCGGATGCCGGTGTCGTCCATCACGCTCTTTCTGCTCGGCGGCGTCGCGAACCTGGCGAAGGAGCCCCCGAGCGCCCGTGCGGAGTTCCTCATGGCCGCCGCCGGGCCGCTCGCGAGCCTCGCCCTGGGGGCGGTAGCGCTCGGTATCGCCTTCCTCGTGGACGTGCGCCTGGGGTTCGACCCGGCGCTCGACCCGGTCGGCGTCGTCGCAAGCTACCTCGGAGTGATCAACCTCACGCTGGCCGTGTTCAACATGATCCCGGGCTTCCCGCTCGACGGCGGGCGCGTCCTGCGCTCGATCGTGTGGGCGGTGCGCGGCGACCGTTCTCAGGCCACGCGGATCGCCGCGCGGGGCGGGCAGCTCGTCGCGGGTCTGCTCCTGCTGGTCGGCGTCTACCGGATGGTCGCGTGGAATGATTCGTTCGGTGGCGCGTGGTCCGCGCTCATCGCGTACTTCCTGTACAACGCCGCGTCCGGGGCGCTCCAGCAGGACCGCATGACAAGCCTGCTCGGTGACGTACGTGTGTCCAGCCTGATGGTCAAGGACCTTCACCCGGTGGGCGCGTCTTCGACGGTGGGCGCGCTCGTGCGTGACGTCGTCGTTCCGCTGAACCTTGCGGCCGTGCCCGTCAGCGAGGGCGAGCGCATCGTCGGGCTCGTCACGATCGCCGGGCTCAAGGGCATCCCACAGGAGCGCTGGGATGCGACGCTGGTCCGCGACGTCATGACGACCGTCGACGCGGTCCCGAGCGTCTCGCCCGACGACACGCTCGTCGTGGCCCTCGAGCGATTCAGCTCGTCGGATCTCCCGGTGTTGGCGGTCTTGCAGCGGGCGATGCTCGTCGGGCTCCTGCAGCGTGAAGCGCTGGCCGGATACCTGCGCATGCGCGAGTCCCTGTATCCGCGCGGCCTTCGCTGAGCTGTAGATCCCCGCGAGCTGCGCTGGCTTCGCCTGCTCCGCTCGCGTGGGCCCTTCGGCTCGGTCGGGCGAAGCCCTCCCTCGCCTAGATAGGCGCCGGAGTGTCCCGCTTCGCGTAGCCGGTCTCGCGCGCGGCAAGCCAGCGCCGCCCGTACAGCGCGATGACGCCGGCGACCGGTACGGCGAAGAGGCCGCCGGCGATCCCGAACACCTGGATCCCGACCGCGACGGCGAGTAACGCCGCGAGGGGATGGATGCCCACGGCACCTCCCGAGATCCGCGGAACGAGCAGGTGGTTCTCGAGCTGCTGGATCGCGGTCGCCGCCAGGATGACCCAGAGGACGAGCGGGAACGGTTGTGGCTGGAAGATCGCCACGCTCGCCGCGATCGCGCCGGCCACGATGGGTCCGACGATCGGGACCAGCTCCAGGATGCCCGCCATGACCGCAAGCAGCAGCGCGTAGGGCAGGCCCAGGATCGTGAACGCGACGAAGTTGAGGGACCCGATCACGAGCCCGAGCAGGAGCTGGCCGCGCACATAGCGGCCGAACACGTCCGCGAGCTCGTCCTCCACCCGGCCGGCGGTCGGCCGCCACCGGAGGGGCAGGAGGTACTGGATGCCGGCGCGGATCTTCGGGGCCGAGCCGAGCAGATACAGCGCCAGGACCAGCACGAGGACGATGTCGATGACCGCCGTGACCACCCGCATGGCAACTGCGGCGCTTCGCTCGACGAGCTCACCGCCATGCTCGGCGAGCGCCGTTCCGAAGCGCTGCTTCACATCGCCCGGGACTTGGACGCCAGCGATGGTGATCGGATCCGGGTTCTGCATGAGCTCCACGGCCTGGGGGATCCGTGCGGTGAGCGTGCGGCCTTGGGCGACGACCGGTGCCGCGATGCTCGTGACGCTTCCGACGAGGAGTGCGAGCGCACCGAGGAAGGCGATGACCACCGCGAGCCAGCGCGGCATGACGCGGTGCAGGAGCTGGACGATCGGTGACAGGAGGAACGCGAAGACGATCCCGAAGAGCAGCACGAAGATGAGCTCGCGGACCGGCGCCAGGAATCCCGCGAGCGACCCGAGTGCCCAGAGCACCGCGATCAGCGCCGTCGCGCCAACGAGCACGTAGCTGACCCACCATTGCTGGATCGGCGGTGGCTGCCTCATGGCCGAAGACTAGCGAGCGCCAGCGCCTCCACGGGTGAGCGCGTCACGGACCTCCGGCGGGCGAAGGGCCTCGTGACCGACCGGTGAGGTCGTGGCCCGACTCTCCGCTCTCGCCCGCGAGCAGCTCGACCGCGTGCGGCAGGACAGGGAGCAGCAGCTCGAGCGACTCGCGCGCGGCCTTCGGCGAGCCGGGAAGGTTCACCACGAGCGCGCTCCCGAGCGCTCCGGCGACGCCACGCGACAGCATCCCGTGCGGCGTCGCTTGGAGCGATCGCGCGCGGAGCGCCTCGGCGATGCCGGGGATCTCGCGGTCGATGACCCGGCGCGTGGCCTCCGGCGTCAGGTCGTTCGGCGAGAGGCCAGTGCCGCCGGACGTCAGGACGACGTTCGCGCCGGCACGCGTCGCCGCGAGGATGGCCATCGCGACTCGCTCCGCATCGTCCGGGACGAGATCCTGCGAGACCACCTCGTGCCCCGCGGCCACCAGCGCGTCGCGGACCGCCGGCCCAGATTCATCGAGGCGTTCACCGCGTGCGCCTTTCGTGCTCACGGTGATCACGGCTGCGCGGATCACTCCAGACGTAGGTCACCACTTGTGCCGCCCTGCTTCTCGACAAGCCGGACGTCGACCAGCCGCGCGCCGCGCTCGATCGCCTTCAGCATGTCGTACAGCGTGAGGCCCGCGACCGCGACCGCGGTGAGTGCCTCCATCTCGACACCCGTCTTCCCGGTGGTCGCGGCCATCGCCTCGATGACGATCCCGTCGTCCTGGACATCGAGGACGACGGTGAGGTGCGTCAGCGCGATCGGGTGGCAGAGGGGGATGAGCTCGCTCGTCCGCTTCGCAGCCATGATCCCCGCGATCCGCGCGGCCCCGAGGACGTCGCCCTTCGGCGTGCGTCCGCCGCGCACGACTGCGACCGTGGACGCGCTCAGCATGAGCTTTCCGCGCGCCACTGCGCGCCGATCGGTGTCGCCCTTCGCGCCGACGTCGACCATCCGTGCGTTGCCCGATGTGTCGAGGTGCGACAGGGCGCGCCTTGTCGAGCGGCGCGGACGGGTTTCGACGTGCTTTCGCGCGGGCGGCGAGCGGCGTCGGCTCCGCCCGGCCGCCCCCCTGACCTCGCGGAGGCGCTCCGCCTCCTCGGGCGTCCGGTCCGTCCGGCGCCCGTCCCGGCCGATCCGTCCACTTCGGTGATCGCGGACGTGAGCGCTCATTCGCACGATCCGCCGGCCACAGATCGCGCACTTCTTGTATCGCTTCGGCAATGGCATCAGCGGGCCTCCGGCTGGTCCGTGAGGATGAGGTCGACCGTCTCGCCCGGCTCATGGCGCTCGCGGCCCGGAGGCAGATCGATGAGGCAGTTCGCGAGCGACATGGAGCGCAGGATGCCGGAACCCTGCGGGCCGGTGGTCCGCACGGTGTCGTCGCTCGCGTCGTGGATCCCGCGCGCGAAGAAGCGGAGCTGTGCGGGCTTGTCGACGCGCTCCAGCAGCCGCGCTCGCGCGCGCGGCCGGGCGACGTTCGCGTGGCCCGCCATTCGCAGCAGCGCCGGCCGGACGAACAGCTCGAAGGTGAGGAGCGAGGACACTGGGTTGCCAGGCAGCCCGAAGATCGGGACGCGGCGAGGACCGTCGCGCAGCTCGCCGAACGCGAGCGGCCGGCCCGGCCGGATCGCGATCGACCAGAAGTCCATCGTCCCCATCTCACTGACGACCGGCTTCACGTGGTCGTGATCGCCAACGGAGACTCCGCCGCTCGTCACGACGGCGTCCGCGGAGCTCGCGTCGCGCAGCGCGGCGCGTAGCGCCTCCGGGGTGTCGCCCACGATGCCGAGCGTCCACGCGACGCAGCCGGCCGCTCCGACGGCGGCCGACAGCGAATAGCGGTTCGCGTCGCGGATCTGTCCCGGCTGGATCGGCGCGTCGAGCTCGACGACCTCGTCCCCCGTCGACAGCACGGCGACCCGGGGACGTCGCACGACGTGCACCCGTGGCCGGCCGGTGGTCGCGAGCACGCCGATCTCGGCGGGCCGGAGAACAGTGCCCCGCGGGATGACGACCTCGCCCGCGCGCAGGTCCTCGCCGCGCCCGCGGACCGAGAGCCCCCGCTCCGTTGCGCGCTTGATCGTCACGACATCCATGCCGTTGTCGGTGTCCTCGACACGGACCACGGTGTCGGCACCGTCGGGCATCGGCGCGCCCGTCATGATCCGCATCGCCTCGCCGGGACCGACCAGCTCACTGGGGTAGGCGCCTGCGGCGATGTCTCCCACCACGCGCAGGCGTGCGGGCGCGGTCGCCACGTCCTCCCCACGGACGGCGTAGCCGTCCATCGCGGAGTTCGTGAAGCGTGGGACGTCATGGACGGCTACGGCGTCCTCGGCGAGCACCGCGCCGAGCGCGTCCAGAAGCGCGACCTCGTGCGGGGGAAGAGACGGCACCCCGCCGAGGATGCGCTCGAGGGCTTCGTCGACCGTGAGCGAGCGGTCCGCCGTCTTCGCGGACGTCGCGCTGACTGTCGCCATCCCGAACGAGTCTACGTGCGCGTTATCTCAACACCCGACGCACCTGCGACCGAACGCGCCAGCCGGAGCAGCTGCACGTCGATCGTGCCGAACACAAGTCCAACGAGCGCCCCGACGACGAACGCCACAAGTGACGCGATCGTGAGGACGGGCAAGGCCGCCGGAACGAGCATGAGCGTCTCGAGACGCGGCCGCGATGCGAGTACCGCGACGAGCTGCGTGACTGCGAGATACCAGAGGAACAAGACGCCGTTCAGCGCGCCCCAGCGCAGTGCAGACGGTACGAGGGCTCGAGATCGCCGCCTGGGGCCGCGGGGCTGCGCCGGTACGCTTCGAGCGCGCGCGTCGTGGTGAAGACCGTCGCGGCCCAGAGCCCGAGGAACAGCGCAAACCCGTGCGCGGTGCTGAGACCCGCGAGCGCGTCGTCAAGGCCGCCCAAGCGGTACACGACTACGAGGAGCGCGATAGCGAGGACGCACGCGTGGAACGTCCCGAGCGACCACGACGCGAGGTCGGCTCGTCTCACGTCCCGTGTGCCATCACGACCGCGAGCGCGACGGCCAGGGCGATCGCGCCCGCGGTCACTCCATACAGACGAGCGATGGCCCGCGTGGGAGAGACCGTCGCGGGCATCGACCGTGTCCCGGATGCCCGCGACGCCAGCTGGGCGACCGCCAGCGACCGGACGACCGACGCGCCGAGCAGCCCGACGATCACCAGGAGCTTCCAGAGGAAGGCGACCCCCCATCCGGTCTCAGCTGGCAGAAGCGCGCGCCCGAACGCGGCGATGTTTCCCACCCCGGTCAGCACGATGAGCCCGGCCGCGGCCCAGAATGCGCCCTCGTACGTCGTCGCCGCGCGCAGCGGCGCGGCCTCGGAAGTCAGTGGCGCGCGGAGAGACATCCACAGGAGCAGCGCGCCGCCGAGCATGAGCGCCATCGAGGCGACGTGCAGCCAGCGGACGCCCAGCTCAGCACGTGATGGTCGAGCGCGATCACGTGCCCAGTGGAGCGCAGCGCCTCAGGAAGTCAAGCCGCGCGATGTCGCGCCAGAAGGTGCGGGAGCGTCGCCTTGAACGAGGCCGTGACCACGTCTCCTTCCGCCAGTCCGAGCTCGCGCGCGGAGCGGACTGTCACGTGCGCGACGAGCGGGAAGCCGCAATCGAGCAGGACGCGCACCCGTCGGCCGATCGGCTCGAGGCGCAGGATGGTCCCCGCGAGAGCGTTCCGCGCGCTTGTCGGACCGGGCTCCCGCGCGATGATCACGTCGTCGGGCCGGATGCACAGGAGTGGGAAGTCGTCCCCAGCCGGCACATCCGCCGTCACCTCGACCAGGTGATCGGCGACACGGAGCGTCGTGAGCTCCTCGGTCACCGACACGACCCGCGCCGGCAGCACGTTCTCGACCCCGACAAAGGCTGCGACCTCCGAATCCACCGGTGTTGCGAAGACCGAGGCCGCGTCGCCGATCTGCCGCAGGCGGCCGCCCATGACGATCGCGACTCGGTCGGAGAGCGAGAGCGCTTCATCGCGGTCGTGTGTCACGAGGACCGTCGTCACGCCCCGCGCCCGGAGGACGCGCGCCAGATCGGCCACCAGCGTTTCGCGCGTGGGTGCGTCGAGGGCGGAGAACGGCTCGTCGAGGAAGAGGATCTCCGGCTCGACCGCGAGCGCGCGCGCCAGGCTCACCCGTTGCGCTTCGCCTCCAGACAGCGTTCGCGCGGAGCGTCCCGCGAGGTGCGCGACGCCGAGTCGGACGAGGGCGTCGTGCGCGCGCTGGTCGCGCTCGCGCCGAGATACCCCGCGAAGCGCGAGGCCGAGCGACGCGTTCTCGCGTACGGAGCGATCGAGGAGCAGTGGTCGCTGGAACGCGACGGCGACCCGGCGGCGGAACGCGAGTGGCCGGTCGATGGAGGAGCCTCTGAAGCGGAGTCGCCCCGCGAACGGGAGGAGCGTCGCGAGTGCGAGCAGGAGCGAGGTCTTCCCGGCGCCGTTCGGACCGAGGATGGCCAGCGCCTCGCCTTCGCGGATCCGAAGCTCGTGTGCACGCACGACCTCGCGACCTCCGCGCGCGACTGCGAAGTCTTCGGCCTCAAGGATGGTCCCACTCATTGCGGCCTGGCCCGCTGCTGCGCCCACGTCGTCAGCGCGTTCAGGGCGAAGATGATGCCGAGGAGGACGAACGCCAGGGCGAATGCCGCGCCGAACTCGCCCTTGCTCGTCTCGAGCGCGATGGCCGTCGTCAGGATACGCGTGTCCCCCTTGATATTGCAGCCGACCATGAGCGACGCGCCGATCTCACTGATCACCGCGCCGAAGCCCGCCATGACGGCGGTGAGGATGAGCAGCCGTGATTCGCGCATGAGGAGCGCGATGCTCTGAAGCCGCGTCGCGCCGAGCGCGGTGAGCTGCAGGCGCATCATCGGATCGATGCTCTGCACCGCGACGGCCGTGAGTCCGACGATCGTCGGCGCGGCCAGGAGGTACTGGGCCGTGATGATCGCCTGGCGCGTGCAGAACCATTCGAGCTGTCCCGCCGGACCGCTTCGCCAGATGAATACTGCGACGAAGAGCCCGACCGCGACCGGCGGCAGGCCCATGCCGGTGTTCGCCAGGGCCAGAAGCAGCCCGCGACCGCGAAACCGCCCCAGGCCAAGTGCGGCCCCCAGTGGTACTCCCGTGACCACGCTGAGAGAAGTCGCCGAGCCGCTCGTCACAAGGGACGCGGACGCGGCTTCGAGGAGGTCGCGGTCGAGCGTCAGGATCCGCGCGACCGCTTCGCGCAGCCCCTCGAAGATGAGCTCCAACGGCTACGGCAACGAGCCTTCGGCGAGGCCCGCCGCGGGAATGAAGAGTGGCGTACCAAAGCGGTCTCGGCCGAAGCCCCCGATGAGCTGTTGCCCACCCGGCGACAGCAGGTACGCCACGAACGAATCCGCGGCGACGCGGTCGGCCGCCGGGACCTTCGTCGGGTCAAGCGTGATCGCGTGGTAGACGTTCGGCAGGCGCGGCAGCGGCTCCACGATGAGCACGAGGTCGAGCGTCGCGCTGCGTCCGAAGAACGTGCCGCGGTCGGTGATCATGTAGCCGCGCCGCTCGGACGCGACGACGAGCGATTGGCCCTGACCGACGCCCGATTCGACGTACCAGGGAGGCCGCGTGCGCAGCCCGACTCTCGCCCAGATCGACTTCTCGGTCACGTCGGTCCCGGACCGGTCACCTCGCGAGATGAACGTCGCGCCCGACTCGGCGATCGCACGGAACGCGTCCACGATGGTGCGGCCCTTGACTCGCGCGGGATCTCCCGGGGGTCCGACGAGCACGAAGTCGTTGTACATGACGAGCACCCGCTGAGCCCCGTAGCCATCGCGCATGAACTCCAGCTCTTGGGCCGGCTCATGCACGAGCACGACATCGACGTCGCCCCGACGGGCCAGACTCAGGACCGCTCCCGTCCCCTGAACGGACGCGCGCACCTTCCGCCCGCTGCGCCGCTCGAAGTCCGCCACCAGCGCGTCGAGCAGGCCCGAGTCCTGGACCGTCGTTGTCACCCCCAGGCGCACCGGCCCGTCCGACCTCCGATCGGCGGGACCGCAGGCCGCGAGGGCGATCGAAAGCACGATCGCGAGCGCGAGGGCGGGCCGCGGGTCAGCGAAGATCTTCCACCCGCTTGCCCGCGTCCGCGAAGAAGAGCGGCTGCCCGTACGTGTCCTTGCCGAAGGTGGCGATCAGCGCCTGGCCACGCTCGGAGACGAGGTAGTCGGCGAACGCGTCGGCGCCTTTCCCGTTGACGCGCGGGAACTTCGCCGTGTTGACCGTGATGACGTGGTATGGGTTGAGGAGCGGCGCCCCGCCTTCGATCGATATCTCGAGCGCGAGCTGGCCGCGGCGGGCGAGGAAGGTGGCGCGGTCCGTGATGATGTACGCCTTCCTCTCCGAGGCGACCGTCAGCGACTGGCCCATGCCGGTGCCGGACTCGATGTACCAGGGTGCACCCGGGGTGATGCCCGCCTGCTTGAAGAGCGATTTCTCGAGGATGTCCGTGCCGGACTTGTCGCCGCGCGAGATGAACGGTGTCCCGGTCGCCACGATCGCGCTCAGGCCGTCGAGGATCGGCTTGCCCTTGATCTTCGCCGGATCGGAAGGGGGACCGGTGAGGATGAAGTCGTTGTGCATCACGAGAAGCCGGCGGTCGCCGTTCCCGCCGGCCATGAAGGCCAGCTCTGCCGAGATGGCGTGCACCAGGACGACGTCCGCGTCGCCCTTTGCCCCGATCGCCAGGGCGGCGCCGGTGCCGACCGCCGTGGTCTTGACGCGGTAGCCGGTGCGCCGCTCGAAATCCGGGATGAGGATGTCGAGGAGTCCTGAGTCCTGCGTGCTGGTCGTCGTCGCGACCAGGAGCTCCGGGCGGTCGGGGACCGCGTCCTGGCGCGCCGTCGCGGCGGGGCCTGCCGCTGACGCCGGCCGGCCGCCGGTCGTGCCCCCGCCCCCGCACGCCGTCGCGACGAGCAGGACGAGCGCTACGAGAGCCGTCACCGGTCACCTCCCCGTCGCATGGGCAGCTCGACGATCACGTTCGTCGCCTTCACGACGCAGACGGCGCGGTCGCCGACCTTCAGCTTCAGGTCGTCGATCGCCTCGGCTGTGAGCATGCTCACGAGACGGTGGGGTCCCGCGAGCACCTCGACCACGGCAGCGACGCGGTCCTTCTCGATCCGCGTGACGACTCCCTCGAACCGGTTCCGGGCCGACTGCCGGGCACGCGCCAGCGCATCTGCCTTCCGCGCCGGGCGCAAGCGGGAGATCTCGGCCGCCCCGACGACGCGCTGCCCTCCGGCGGAGCGCCTCGTGCGCAGACGGCCGGCCGTCTCCCACCGCCGGAGCGTCTCGACGGAGACGCCCAGCAGCTCCGCGGCCTGCCCGATCCGTACGCCGTCTCTAGGCTTTCTCTCCGGCACTGTGCGAAGTATCTAGAGACTGATGACGCATGTCTAGATAGGAGCAGGCGAGGTCCCGGGCTCGTACAGTCGCGCCGTGCTCCGGCTCGCCTCCGCGTCTCCCCGCCGCATCGAGCTGCTGACCGCATTGGGGGTGGAGTTCGAGGCCGTGGCGCCCGAGATCGACGAGAACGAGTTTCCCGAGCCGGCCCTCGCGAAGGCGGAGGCTGTCGCGCGAGGGGATGGGGTCACGCTCGGGGCCGACACCCTTGTGCTCGTCGACCGGGAGGTCCTTGGCAAGCCACGTGACGTCGGGCACGCGCGGGCGATGCTGCACCGGCTCGCTGGCCGCGAGCACATCGTCCGGACCGCGGTGGCGCTGCTGGGTGTCGCTGGCCGACGGATCGGCTTCGCCGTCCGTTCGCGGGTCTGGGCGAAGCCCGCCGACCCCGGCAGCATCGAAGCGTTCCTCGCGACCGGAGAGCCGCTCGGCAAGGCCGGCGCGTACAACATCCAAGGTGCGGGCAGCGCGCTCATCGCGCGGTACGAGGGGTGCTACGCGAACATCGTCGGTCTGCCGCTTTGCCATGCGTACCATGCCCTGCGCCGCATGGGCGTCGTGACCCAGCATCTCCCGGAGGTCGCGTTCGAAAGGCTGTACGGCTTCACCTGTCCCGCCGCGCGTTGCGCCGCCGCACAGGGGCGCATCCTCGGCGACGGCGCCGAGTACGACTCGTGGTCTGGGGCGATCAGATGAGCGTTGCGCGTGCGACGGCGCCGGTCTCGGGCCCTGCCTGATCTACCAAGGCGCCATCGGACGCCCAGAGACTCGAACGGCCAGCGGCCTGGGTGAGTCCACCACCGGTCGTCCCGGCGAAGCTGGCCACCGCGACCCACACGTGGTGGTCGGTGGCCACATGGCGGGCGCGCTCATCCTGGAGCGCTGCCTCTTCGACTGAATTCATGGTCGCGGCGACGTAGGCGTCGATACCCAAGTCGGCGGTGTCGGCCGCGTGCTGTGGGACACCGGTGTCCTTGCAGATGGCAAGACCGAGGCGCCAGCCGTCAACGTCGAGCGC
>Ga0136621_1000553_pt1 | contig 14808 bp, 13 predicted proteins | sample AntDryUQ445A2306_FD_104673 | JGI IMG/M metagenome (GOLD analysis project Ga0136621, IMG submission 104673) | Polar desert sand microbial communities from Dry Valleys, Antarctica - metaG UQ445A (23.06) | ecosystem: Environmental > Terrestrial > Soil > Desert | place: Antarctica: Dry Valley...
CGCCGCCTCCTGCGCCGGTGACCGCGAGGGAGCGCACCGAGGCGCTCGGCGAGCAGCTCGGGGTGACGGTCGACGAGCTGGTGGCGTTGATCGAGGAGATCATCGATCGCCTCGGGAGGACCGTCGGGGGCGTACTCGACCGACCGCCGCCCCGTCGCTGAGCCGCACGGCCTCCCGGCGCCGGCCGGCTACTCGAGCGCGTCCTGTGGAACGACGTAGTAGGGCTTGGGCGCCTCGCGCGGCTTGAGCGTCGGTCCCCGCCCCCTGCGCGTGCTGACCGCAAACGACTTGTCGGGATAGCCACCGTGCGTCCTGACCCACTCCAGCACCTCGTCGGGATCTCCGCCGGCTTCGACGACCTTGGACTCCATGAGCACGACGGTCCCAGCCGGGTTGCCCATGAACAGCGCGGGCGTGATGCCCGCGAGCAGCGAGCGAATCGGATCGTCCTGGTCTCTTGCCACCGCGCGAGGATAGCGGCGCAGGGGCGGCGCCGTGGTCGCAGATCGCGCGTTCATACTCCGGTCGCATGGACTTCGATCTGTCCGACGACCACGAGCTGCTGCGCCGGACGGTCCGCGCGTTCGCCGAGGGCGAGGTCGCGCCGGTCGCGGGCGAGCTCGACAGGACGCATTCGGTTCCCTACGACATCATCGCCAAGCTCGGCGCGCTGAACCTGATGGGGATCCCGTTTCCCGAGGAGTACGGCGGCGCCGGCGGCGACACGCTCGCGTACACGCTGACCGTGGAGGAGCTCACGCGCGTGGACTCCTCGGTCGCGATCACCCTGTGCGCGCACACGTCGCTGGGCACGCAGCCGATCTACCTGTTCGGCACCGAGGAGCAGAAGCGCGAGTGGCTGCCGCGGTTGTGCAGCGGGTCGATCCTCGGCGCCTTCGGCCTGACAGAGGCCGAGGGCGGGTCGGACGCCGCGAACACGACGACGCGCGCGGTGCTCGACGCCGGCGAGTGGGTCATCGACGGCTCCAAGCAGTTCATCACCAATGCCGGGACCGACATCTCGGGGATCGTCACGATCACCGCGCTGACCGACGAGCGGCGGATCTCGAACTTCCTCGTGCCCAACGGCACGCCGGGCTACGAGCAGGGCGAGCCGTATCGCAAGATGGGCTGGCACGCCTCGGACACCCGCCCGCTGACGTTCACGGACTGCCGCGTGCCCGAGGAGCACCTGCTCGGCGTGCGCGGACAGGGCCTGAAGCAGTTCCTGCACGTGCTGGAGATCGGGCGCATCGGCGTGGCGGCGATGGGCCTCGGCCTCGCGCAGGGCGCGCTCGACCAGGCGCTCGCCTATGCCAAGCAGCGCCGCGCCTTCGGCCAGGCGATCTCGAAGTTCCAGACGATCCAGGGCAAGCTCGCCGACATGGCGACCGAGATCGAAGCCGCGCGGCTGCTCGTCTACCGCGCCGCGCTGCTGAAGGACGCGGGCCGCCCGTTCGGGCTCGCGGCCGCGCAGGCGAAGCTCAAGACGGGGCGCCTGGCGGTGCGCTGCGCCGACGAGGCGGTCCAGATCCACGGCGGCTACGGCTACATCGAGGAGTACCCCGTCTGCCGCATGTACCGCGACGCGAAGATCCTGACGATCGGCGAGGGCACGGACGAGATCCAGCAGATGGTGATCGCACGGGGGCTGGGGGCGTAGGTGCTGCCCGCAGCGGTGGAGATCCGTGAGGTCGGGCCGCGCGACGGCTTCCAGAACGAGCCCGAGACGATCGCGACCGCCGACAAGGTCGCGCTGATCGACCGCCTCGCGCGCACCGGCCTGCGGCGCCTGGAGATCACGAGCTTCGTGCGTCGCGACGTCATCGCACAGCTCGCCGACGCGCGCCAGGTGCTGACGGGCATCGACGTGCCGGCCGGCGTGTCGCGCAGCGTGCTCGTGCCCAATTCGCGCGGCCTGGACCATGCGCTCGAGCTTCGCGATCACTTCGACGAGGTCGGCGTCTTCCTGTCGGCGTCCGAGACGCACAACCTGCGCAACGTCAACCGCTCGGTCGCGGCGTCGCTCGACAGCCTGAGCCGGGTCATCGCGCGCGCACGTGAGGCCGGCCTGCGCGTCGAGGCCGTGATCGCGACGAGCTTCGGCTGCCCGTACGAGGGCGTCGTCGCGCGCAAGCGCGTGCTCGAGATCGCCGCGCGGCTCACCGGCGCGGGCGCGCAGGAGATCGCCTTCGGCGACACGACCGGCATGGCTAACCCCCTCGCCGTCGGCGCGCACTTCGAGGCCGCGCGCGCGGCGCTCGGCGACGACGTGCAGCTGACCGCCCACTTCCACAACACGCGCGGCCAGGGCCTGGCGAACGTGCTCGCCGCGCTGCAGGCCGGCTGCTCGTCGTTCGAATCGAGCTTCGGCGAGCTCGGCGGCTGTCCCGTGCCGCCCGGAGCGACCGGCAACATCGCGACCGAGGACCTCGTCTGCATGCTGCACGAGATGTCGATCGAGACCGGGGTGGACCTCGACGCGCTGCTCGGCGCGGCGCGCGAGCTGCGCGAGCTGCTCGGGCGCCCGCTGGGCTCGCACACGCTCGTCGCCGGGCCGATCGACTGGCATCCGCGATGAGCATCGTGCTCGCCACGAAGGCACGTCCCGGTTCGAAGACCTACGAAGCCAACGCCGCCGCGCATCGCAAGCTGCTCGAGGACCTGCGCGAGCGGCTGGCCCGCGCTCGCGCGGGCGGCGGGGCGCGGGCCGCCGAACGACATCAGGCGCGCGGCAAGCTGCTGGCGCGCGATCGCGTACAACGACTGCTGGACGCCGGCTCGCCGCTGCTCGAGCTGTCGCCACTTGCCGCCGACGGCCTGTACGACGGCGCCAGCCCCGGGGCCGGGATCGTGACCGCTGTCGGCCGCGTGTCGGGCCGCGAGGTCGTGGTCGTCGCCAACGACGCGACGGCCAAGGGCGGCGCCTACTTCCCCCTGACCGTCAAGAAGCACCTGCGCGCGCAGGAGATCGCGCTGCACAACCGCCTGCCCTGCGTGTACCTCGTCGACTCCGGCGGCGCCTACCTGCCGATGCAGGACGAGATCTTCGCCGACCGCGAGGGGTTCGGCCGGATCTTCTTCAACCAGGCGACGATGTCCGCGGCCGGCATCGCGCAGATCGCGGCGGTCATGGGCTCGTGCACGGCCGGCGGCGCGTACGTCCCGGCGATGAGCGACGAGACGGTGATCGTGCGCGAGCAGGGGACGATCTTCCTCGGCGGCCCGCCGCTCGTGAAGGCCGCGACGGGCGAGGAGGTCAGCGCCGAGGAGCTCGGCGGGGGAGACCTGCACAGCCGCCGCTCGGGGGTCGTCGATCACCTCGCCGACGACGACGACGAGGCCCTGGGCATCGTGCGCTCGATCGTCGCGACGCTGGGCGCCCCGGCACCCATGCCGTGGCAGCGGCTCGCGACGGAGGATCCCGCGGCCGACCCCGCCGGCCTGCTCGGTGCCGTGCCGGTCGGGCCCCGCACCGGATATGACCCGCGCGAGATCGTCGCGCGGATCGTCGACGGGTCGCGCTGGCACGAGTTCAAGGCGCTCTACGCGCCGACGATCGTCTGCGGCTTCGCCCGCATCCACGGCCACCCGGCCGGGATCCTGGCGAATCAGGGCGTGCTGTTCGGCGAGAGCGCTCGCAAGGCCGCGCACTTCGTCGGGCTGTGCGATCAGCGCGGCGTGCCGCTGCTGTTCCTGCAGAACGTCAGCGGATTCATGGTCGGTCGCGAGGCCGAGGCCGGCGGGATCGCGCGCGACGGCGCGAAGATGGTGGCCGCCGTCGCGTGCGCCAGGGTGCCGAAGCTCACGGTCATCGTCGGAGGCTCCTACGGCGCGGGCAACTACGGCATGTGCGGCCGCGCGTACGACCCGCGCTTTGTGTGGATGTGGCCCAACGCGCGGATCTCGGTGATGGGGGGTGAGCAGGCGGCGACCGTGCTCGGCGCGGTGCGCTCCGATCGCGACGCTGCCGAGATCGAGGCGCTGCGCGATCAGATCCGCGCCCAGTACGAGGTCCAGGGCCGCCCGTACTACGCGACGGCACGGCTGTGGGACGACGGCGTGATCGATCCGCTGGCCACCCGCGACACGCTCGGCTTCGCGCTGTCGGTCTGCGCGAACGCGCCGCTGGGCGAACTGCGGCGGCCAGTGCTGCGGATGTGACGCGATCAGCGACAGGCGGGTCCTGTTCTTCGCCGGGTGCGCAGCCGATCCCCCATCCGTACCGGTTTGCGGGCGTTTCATCGCATCATCTGTCCGTCGAGCTACAGCTTCGTCCGTTCCGGCCGATCGGGGGGGCATGCATGGCGATCAGGCAGAGCGGATCACCGAGACGGCAGCTCGCCGGCTCGCCGCCGACGACGGGTTCACGATCACCGAGATCATCGTCGCGAGCGTCGTGCTGATCGTGGGCATGCTCGGCGTCCTGACGCTGATGACTGGCGCGCTGCGCACCACGGCCCTTTCGAGCGAGCGCGTCGGGGCGACGAACCTTGCCCGCACGCTCGTCGAGGCGTCGCGGGGGCTGGACTACGACGACATGACGAGCACGCTCGTCCGAACCCGCCTGCAGGCGCAGGGCCTCGGCTCGGGCGCACCGTGGACGATCGCGCGCCGCGGGGTGACGTACACGATCACGTCCGCCTCTTGCACCTTCGACAACCCCTCCGACAAGCTCGCGGCGACGCCGCCGGCCGGAGTCTGCACGCCGCAGCCGGCAGGCGCGTCCGGCGACGTCAACGGCGACGACTTCCGCCGCACGAACTTCCAGGTCGCGTGGACCGACGGCGGCGGCGCACAGCGCTCGCTGACGCAGACGACGCTCGTCGTCAACCCGTCGGGCGGGCTCGGCCCGAGGACCAGCGACATCGCACCCGTCTCTCAGACGATCACGTCGAACGTGGACGTCGCGACGGTCGTCTGGACCACCACACCCGCGCGGACGCTGAACTGGGTCGTCGACGACGGCGTCAGCTTCGGCAGCGTGACGGGGACGACGAGCTTCACGACGTCGTGGGACATCGGCACGCCGAACATCGCCGGCGACTCCCCGAACGTCGGCGAGATCCTCGACGGCTCCTACCAGATCACCGCAACGCCGTTCGACGACCGCGACATCGCCGGCGAGGCCAAGCGCGCGAACGTCGTGCTCAACCGCCGCCAGCCGTATGCGCCGCCCTCGCTCGATGGCGGCCACGACACGCGCTTGAACGACTGGGTGGATCTCGAATGGGAGGCCAACGAGGAGCGCGACGTCCTCGGCTACCGCGTCTGGTACGCCGGCGCCGACCACGCCCCCGGCAGCGACGATGACGAGCGCGTGTGCCCGGTTGCGGCCGAGGGCACGATGCTCGATCCGACGGTGACGAGCTGCGCGGACCTCGAGCCGCCGAGCGGCGCCGGCAAGTACTACGTCGTCGCGCTGGACCGCGACCCCGACACCAACGATCTGCGCCAGGGCGACCGCCGCAACCTGCATGTCAACGCCCCTGGCCCGCGCCCGGCAGCGCCGATCGGCCTGACCGTCGTGACGGTGAGCGGCCAGCCGACGCTCGTCTGGATCGCGTCGTTGCTCGGCGGCGCGAGCTTCTATCGCATCTACCGCGACGGCACGCGCTACGACCGCACGTCCGGCGCCGCCCTCACCTACACCGACAGCGATCCTGGCGGCGCGCGCCACGAGTACTTCGTCACCGCCGTCGACAGTGACTACAACGAATCCAACGTCATCGGGCCCGTGGTGTGGCTGCGATGAGCCTTCGTGACGACCGCGGCTTCACGCTCGTCGAGCTGCTCGTCGCCATGACGCTGTCGATCGTCGTGCTCGGCGCGACGCTGACGACCTTCAACAAGCTCTACCAGGGCGCGCACGACAACGACGCGCGCATCGATACGGCGGAGCTCGCACGCAACGCGCTCGACGTCCAGGCGCGCCAGCTGCGCAACATCGCCAAGCGCGTGTCGAGCCCCGTGATCGACACGGTGTCGGACTACGACCTGATCTTCCAGACCGCCGACCCGAGCCGAACCTGGGTGCGCTACTGCCTCGACACGACGTCGGCGCAGGCGTCGACCGATCGCGGCTGGCTGTGGACGGGCGAGCTGGCGGTCGCGGACGCGACGGTGACGACGCCTGTGACCGCTGCCATGCGCGGCGGTTGCCCCGGGTCCGGCTGGTCGACGACGCGCGTCGTCGCCGACTACGTGACCAACAGGCAGGCGGGTCAGGACCGGTCCCTGTTTCAGTACACCTGCACGACGGCGACGAGCTGCGCCGCTGACGCGGCCACCTATGACCAGATCGTCAACGTCGCCGCGGAGACGATCGTCGACTCGACGCCCGGAACGGGCCCGCCCGAGCAGCGCGTCGCCAGCGCCGTCTATCTGCGAAACCAGAACCAGGCGCCGGTCGCGAGCTTCGTCGCCACCCCCGCCTCGGCGTCGCGCACGGTCGTGCTGAACGCCTCGGCGTCGACCGACTTCGAGGGCCGCACGATGGACTACCACTGGTTCGACGACGTGCTGCCGGCGGCGGCGAGCATCAACTGCGCCCAGGCGACGGTCACGGGCAGCACGGCGCCACGAACGCTGTGGGGCGCCGCCGGCTACATCGGCGAGGGCATCGCGCTGACGCACACGTTCGCGGCGCTCGACGGCCTGGCCGGCACGACTCGCAACATCGGGCTCGTGGTCTGCGACCCGGGCGACCGCCACGACACGGCGGGCGTGCCGCCGGACGCCACGATCGCCGTGCAGATCCCGAGCTGACGAGGACCATGCGCCGGCTTCGAAATGACGAGGAGGGCTCGGTCCTCGTGATCGCGATCGTGCTGATGGCGGTCATGCTGACGGTCGGCCTGGCGTCGTTCGCGTCGGTCGACTCAGGACAGCAGCGCGCGCTCGAGCAGCGCCAGCGCGAGACCTCGCTGAACCTCGCCGAGGCGGTCCTCTACAGCCAGGGCTTCGCGCTCGCGCAGGCCTGGCCCGGAAACGCCGTCGCCGGGGCGACGATGCCGACGACGTGCACGTCGGTGTCGGCAGCTGCGCTGTGCCCGGATCCCAACACCCTCGCGGCGGGCAACTCGTCGTCGCCGGCATCCGCGAACTTCACGAACGCCGATGCGACATCGGGCGTCGCCTGGGTGACGCGCATCCGCGACAACGGGGCGCCGCTGGCCGATGCGTTCCTGCAGACGCAGGTCGATGGCGCTCAGAGCGGCACGAACACGAAGACCGGTCTCGCCTACTCGTGCCCGGGACCCTGCAAGTGGGACGCCAACGGGGACCTCAAGCTCTGGGTCCAAGCTCGCGCGGTCGTACGCGACCGGCCGCGCAACGTCGTGGCGCTGCTCAAGCGCGAGGAGTACGCCGAGGCCTTCGGTACCAGCGGCGTGACCGCGGGGAGCTTCGAGACGACGAACAACGGCAACAAGGCGATCATCGACGCGACCGGATCGCAGGTCGTCGTGCGCTGCACGACGACGGCCTCGGCGTGCACGAACTACAACGCCGCCAAGAACCAGGTCCTGCCGGCGACGATCGTCCGCGACCCGGCGACGCGCGATGCGATGACCGAGACGCAGATCGAGCGCTTCAAGGCCAGCGCTCAGAGCGCAAACCCATCGACGTACTACACGTCGTGCCCCGCGAGCCTCACCGGCAGCGTCGTCTACATCGACGTCGCGGCGACGACGAACTGCACCGACGCCAACAACGCGACGTACAACTCCGCGCTCGATCCGGGGATCGTCATCATGCCCCGCGGCACGCTCACGATGAAGGGCTCGCTGCATGGCCTCGTGTACATGGCCAACTTGCAGGACTCCACGGGCGCGGTCCTCACGATGGAGGCCAACTCCCAGATCTTCGGCGGCCTCGCCATCGACGGCCCCGGGCGGCTGGTCGCCGGCCAGGCCAGCGGGGACCGCGCGACGGTGAAGTTCGTCCAGAACGCCTTCGACTCGCTGGCGACCTTCGGCACGACCGGCCTCGTACAGAACACCTGGCGCGAGCTGCCACCGAGCTGAGGCGCGCAAACTCGGCTGTCGCGCGGCGCAGGGCGTCGAGCTGCAGCATGTCGCCACCGCGCCTTTTATCCTTCGCCGGGGTTTGGGGGCTTGCGCCACCGACTTCGCCGGACAAGGCCAGCCGGCAGACGCGCGAAGGCGTTCGACGATCCCCGGAGAAAGAGAGCTGCATGTCGCTTCACTCGAGCCTCACCCGCATCCCGATGCTGACCCTGCTGGCCTGTCTCGCATTTGCGGCGTTCGCCGCCGGCGAGAGCGAGGCGCGTGACTGCGGCGGTGAGTCGGTCCGTCAGCCCAACGGCTCCGGTTACTTCACGTCGTTGGCAGCCACCAGGATCTCGTGCTCCTACGGCAAGTCGTTTCGCCGTTCGCATTGGCGCTGTCGCACCAACAGCGGCTCGAGGCCCGCTGGCCGCTGCGCTCGCGTCCGCGGCTTCCGCTGCACCGAGAACCGCAACTCGATTGCGACGGAGATCGACGCTCGCGTCACGTGCCGGCGCGGCAGCCAGAAGATCGTCTACACCTACTCCCAGCCGCTCGGCGACTAGAGGTCTAATCGGCGTCAGCCGTCGAGGGCGCTGATCTTGCGCACGATGTACGGCCCGAGCGACGAGACGAAGACGTCGGTGAGGTGCGTGAGGTCCTTGTAGACCAGCGCACCGCCGATGACCGGGAAGCACTTGCGCCGGTTGCAGAAGTACGACGTCATGTCGATCGACTTGACCCGCGGCGACCGCATCCTGCTGGCTGCCGACGCCGCGGGGTCGCGGCTGAGAGCGTGCTTGCGCGAGCGCGCACACGCGAGCCCGGCCTGGTTGCGCCTGGCGATCGCGCGACGCACGCAGGAGAAGGTCCGCGAGGCTGACCTCGGCGAGTCGCGGATGACGACGAGGCGCTTGACGGACGGGGGCAACCCCCTCCATGCCTGCGCGTAGCCGTTCATCTTCGCCTGGTACTGGCTGCGGCCCCGTGCGACCACGACGCTTGACTCGACGTGCGCCACGACGAAGACGGTGCTGACCTGCGGGTTGTTCGCCAGCCAGCGCGGCACCTGCTGGTTCCACCGCAGGCACTGCGAGCGACGCAGCGCGGGCGTCAGCCGCGGGGTCGCCTTCGTGAGCGGACAGCCCGAGCGCGTGATCGACACCCCGCGCCACTTGAACTCCTGCGAGGCGTACTCGAGCGCGGCGCGCCAGTGCGCGGCGTGGCTGTCGCCGATCAGCGCGATCGTGCTGGTCGCCGCAGCCGCCGGCACGCCGAACTCGCAGGGCAGGATGAAGCCGATCTGCGCCAGCGGCGTGCACGGCAGGTTCTGCCCGATCACAGCCTCGTCGGGCGTCGGCACGACCGCCCGGGCGAGCCGGGGGTTGCGGCATGGGCTCCTCGTGTCGCGTGACGCGGCGCCGAAGCAGCGCTGGCGCAGGACCGGCGCGGCACCCGCGCCGACCGTCAGGGCGTTCTCGCCGGCGTTGGGCAGAGTGTCCTGACATCCTGCCGGCGCCGGGCAACCGGACTCGTCGCGGTACTGGCTGCGCGCGCTCCAGTGGTACAGGCCCGGCTTGAGCCCCAGCAGCGAGGGCGCGAAGGTCACGCGGAGGGTCGACGTGTTCGGGCGCGCGACGACGGTGCTGAGGTCGCGGATCCCGCGCTGGACTCCGTTCTGGTCGAGCGTCGTGTAGCGCAGGCTGAGGCCCGACCGCGCGCTCGGGCTCGGGTAGGCGCACAGGCGGCCCTCGGTGTTGGGCTGCGCGTCGCTGCGCAGCGAGATACACAGCGTGCGGCCGTAGAGCGGGTTGATCAGCGCGGGATCCCACGCGGCGTGGGTGCGAATGATCAGGGTCAGGTCCGTATCGATCGTCTGGCCGAAGCGCACGCCGAAGAGGTCCAGCGGGGTGCCGCCCTCGGCCGGGTCGAAGTAGGCCGGCAGACCCTCGCTCGACGTCGGGGCGCCACCCGAGAGGCTCGGCAGCACCAGCACGGCCGCGAGCACGATCGCGACGAGGCTCAGGCGAATGGATGTCAGGTGGCGCACGGTGCCGATCGTCTCAGGAAGCATCGCGCAGGCGGCTCTAGACGGCCGGCGGCGACTCCCTGACCGTGCATCATCGCCAATAACGCGGATGGATGAGGCACTCAGAGCGCCGCGAGCAGCCGCTCGATGTCCGACTCGTCGTTCCACGAGCCGACGGAGGCGCGCAGCAGCCCGCTGTTCGGGAGGTCGCGGACGACGACGCCGGCTGCGGCGAGGCGCTCCTTCGTGGCGGCGCCGTCGGGATCCTGCCAGGAGACGAGCGTCGTGCGGTCGCGCGGCGCCACCTGATGGCCTCGCTCCGCGAGCGTGCCGGCGAGGGACCCGGCGAGCGACGCGGCGCGCTCGTACAGCACCTCCCAGCCGGACGACGCGAGCACGACGAACGCCGTCGCGGCGGCGACGGCCGTCTCGAGGCTCTGCGCCGACGCGTCGTGACGCGCGGCGCCCGCCGCCGGGGTCGCGTCGAGCCCCGCGCCGGGATCCTCGAGGTTGACGTACGTCGGGCCGACGGCGTGCAGTCGCTCGGTCCAGGCGGGCGAGATCCACAGCAGCCCGGTACCGGCCGGTCCGCACAGCCACTTCTGACCCGATGCGGCGTAGAAGTCGCAGCCGAGCGCGGTGACGTCGACCGCAACGGCGCCGGCGCCCTGGGCGCCGTCGAGCAGCAGCGGGACGTCGAGGCCGCCGAAGTCCGGCGCGAGCCGGCCGCTGACCCAGCTGACATGCGAGCAGGCGACCAGACGCGTCGAGTCCGAGACCGCCCCGGCCAGCTCGCCGAACGGCACGCAGCGGATCGTGATGCCGCGCTGGTCGCGCGCAGCGGCCAGTGGCCCGAGCAGACCGGGATGCTCCTCGTCGGAGGTCAGGATCTCGTCGCCGGGATCGAGCTCGAGCCCGGCGAGGACGCGCACGATGCCCTCGCTCGTCGAGGTCGTCAGCGCGACGTCCTGCGCCTGGGCGTGCAGCAGCGCGGCGTATGCGGCGCGGCGCTGCGTTGCGAGCGCCTTGGACTGCTCGACGTACATCGACGCGCGCCCCGCGCGGGCGCATTCCTCGAGCACCTTCACCGCGACGGCGACCGCCGGGGCGGGCAGCGGCCCGAACGTGCCGGCGTTGAGGTAGGCAAGCCGCTCGCAGACCGGGAATTGGGCGCGTAGCTTGGCGAAGTCCACGCGCGGCAGGCTACGCGCTCAGCGCCCGCAGACGGGCCAGTGCCCGGGCCCGCCGGTGCGATACAGGATCGCCCCACGGCGGTCCTGCTCGGTCTCGGACGCCGCGGCGGGATCGCCCGTGCCGCCGACCGAGCGCCACGTCTGCAGCGAGAACTGATACTTGCCGCGGTACTCGCCCCCGGGGGAGATCGCGCGCGGGTCGCCGCCGGACTCGCATCCTGCGATCGCGGCGAGCGCAGCCGGGATCGCCACGTCCGGCGCGCCGCCGTGGCGCGCGCGCTGCACCTTGCGCTCGAGCTTGCGGCGCAGGCTGCGGATGTCCTCGCGCAGCTCGCGGGTCTGGACGCGCAGCCCGATCGGCGTCAGCAGCACGAGCCGCTGACGCAGCGCCCGGCGCTCAGCCGGGGTGAGCCGATCGCCCTGCAGGCGGCCGTGACGGCGAGCGTAGTGCACGTGCCGATCGCTGAGCAGCGAGATCGCGCCGGTGTGCAGATCGCCGGGCGGCGTGATCACGGGCGTCACCGGCCGCGCGGCCGAGACCTGCGCGGAGGCCACGGCGACGGGGGCGGGGAGGGGTGCCGCGACGGCGCTCGTGACGCAGACGGCGCCGAGGGTTCTGAGACGCATGCAGGCGAAACCGTAGCAACCTAGACGAACCCCTGTTCGCTTCGGGCCCGAACGGAGGCCCTCGCCGCATGCACCGCGTCCGTCGCGTCGACGGCGATGGCGCAGACCTCGAGGCCGGCGCCGGCGAGCGTCAGCCACCGCCGCCGGCTGCGCGTGCGCAGCGCCCAATGCAGCAGGGCGAGGTCCATCACGTCGCCCGCGACGCGCGCCCACGCCCACCTGACGGGCTGCCGCGCGCTGGCGACGCCCGCGCCGACGACGATCTCGCGCACGCCGACGGCTCGCATCCACTGCGTGCTCGCCGCATCGTTCTCGACGCCGACGCTGCGGACCAAGGGCTGTGGGCGGAGCACCTGCGCCACCCCCCACGCGACGCGAAACAGCCCCAGGCCACGTGCGAGCGGGCCATCGGGCGGGGGGACGCTCCAGGTGATGCGCGCCGACGTCACGCCCGCGAACGCTACACCCGCACACCCGCCATCTAGCATGCGGGCCGTGAACGTCACCCTTCCCGACGGAACCCGGCTCGAGCTCGCCGACGGCGCCACCGGCGCCGATGCGGCAGCCGCGATCGGACCGGGGCTCGCACGCGCGGCGCTCGCCGTGCGCCAGAACGGCGAGGTCCGCGATCTCGCCCGGCCGCTCGTGCCCGGCGAGCCGCTGGAGATCATCACGCGCAAGAGCGACGGGGCGCTGGACGTCATCCGTCACGACGCCGCGCACGTGCTCGCCGCGGCGGTCATGGAGCTCTATCCGGGCGTGCAGATCTCGATCGGGCCGCCGATCGAGAACGGCTTCTACTACGACTTCGAGTTTCCCGAGGGCGTGACGGTCTCAGACGCGGACTTCGAGCGCATCGAGCAGAAGATGCGCGAGCACGTCAACGCCGACGAGCGTTTCGAGCGCGAGGACGTGACCGTCGCGCGGGCGCTCGAGCGCTTCCGCTCCGAGGGCCAGGACTACAAGGTCGAGCTGATCGAGGATCTCGTCGCAAGCCAGGGGGTGGAGAGCGTCAGCCTCTATACCAACGGCCCCTTCACGGATCTCTGCCGTGGGCCGCACGGTCCCGGCACGAAGCGCATCAAGGCCTTCAGGCTGCAGTCGGTCGCCGGCGCGTACTGGCGCGGCGACGCCGCGCGCCAGCAGCTCACGCGCATCTACGGCACCGCGTTCTTCTCCAAGGACGAGTTGGAGCAGTACCTCGAGCGTCTCGAGCAGGCCAAGGCCCGCGACCATCGCAAGCTCGGCCGGGAGCTCGACCTGTTCATGTTCAGCGAGCTGTCGCCCGGCTCGCCGTTCTGGCAGCCGGCGGGCATGGCGATCTGGAACGAGCTGTCGAAGCTCTGGCGCTCGGAGAACGTCCGCCGCGGCTACCGCGAGGTCAAGACGCCGATCCTCTACGACGTCGACCTGTTCAAGCAGTCCGGCCACTGGGACACCTACCGCGAGAACATGTACTTCACCGACGTCGAGGACCGGCCGATGGGCCTCAAGCCGATGAACTGCCCGGCGCACATCCAGCTGTTCTCCAACGAGCGGCGCTCCTACCGCGACCTGCCGATCCGCTACTCCGAGCAGGGCCTCGTCCACCGCCACGAGCCGTCCGGAACGCTGCACGGGCTGATGCGCGTGCGCCACATCACCCAGGACGACGCGCACATCTTCTGCACCGAGGACCAGGTCCGCGACGAGGTCATCGGAGCGCTGGACTTCGGCTTCTTCCTCTATGACCTCTTCGGCTTCGAGCCGCGCCTGGAGCTCTCGACGCGGCCTGAGAAGCGGGTCGGCTCCGACGAGATGTGGGATCGCGCCGAGGCCGCGCTCGAGGGCGCGCTGCAGGAGCGCGGGCTGCGCTACGAGGTCAACCCCGGCGACGGCGCGTTCTACGGGCCGAAGATCGACCTGCACATGACCGACTCGATCGGGCGCTCATGGCAGCTGGGGACCGTGCAGCTGGACTACTCGATGCCCGAGCGCTTCGACCTCGCGTACGTCGGCGCCGACGACAGAGAGCGAGCCCCGGTCATGATCCACCGCGCGCTGCTGGGCTCGTTTGAGCGCTTCATCGGGATCCTGATCGAGCACTACGCCGGCGAGTTCCCCGTCTGGCTGACGCCGGTGCAGACGATCGTGCTGCCGATCGCCGACCGTCACCTCGATGCCGCACGTGGCGTGCTCGACGCGCTGACGGAGGCCGGCCTGCGAGCCGAGCTCGACGAGCGCACGGAATCGGTCGGGCGCAAGATCCGCGATGCGGAGCTGCGCAAGGTGCCATACATGCTCGTGATCGGCGATCGCGAGGCCGAAGGCGGCACCGTCGCCGTGCGCGAGCATGGCCGCGGCGACGTCGGCAGCGCGCCGGTGGCGGAGTTCGTCGCGCGTCTGTGCGAGCAGACCGCCGCCCGCAGCGCTTGACAGCGCGACGTATACTGCGTCGTGTTGACTCAGATCAAGAACTTCACGCAGCGCTTGCGCACCGCTTGACGCGCGCACGCCCAAACTGATGCCGGTCCCTCGCAGGTTCGACCGGCGCCCGCCCGAGCGGGACGCAACGCGCATCAACGAACGCATCCGCGTGCCCGAGGTCCGTCTGATCGACGACCACGGCGACCAGGTCGGCGTGATGAAGACCGAGGACGCGCTGCGCTACGCGCAGGACCGCGACCTCGACCTCGTCGAGGTCGCCCCCGAGGCGCGCCCGCCCGTCTGTCGCGTGCTGGACTACTCCAAGTACAAGTACGAGCAGGCCCAGAAGCTCAAGCAGGCGCGCAAGCACCAGCAGCAGATCGTCATCCGCGAGATCAAGTTCCGGCCGAAGATCGCGGAAAACGACTACAACACGAAGAAGGGCCACGTCGAGCGCTTCCTGCGCCACAAGGACAAGGTCAAGATCACGATCATGTTCCGTGGGCGCGAGGTCACGCACCCCGAGCGTGGCGTGATGATCCTC
>Ga0136621_1000554_pt1 | contig 14779 bp, 15 predicted proteins | sample AntDryUQ445A2306_FD_104673 | JGI IMG/M metagenome (GOLD analysis project Ga0136621, IMG submission 104673) | Polar desert sand microbial communities from Dry Valleys, Antarctica - metaG UQ445A (23.06) | ecosystem: Environmental > Terrestrial > Soil > Desert | place: Antarctica: Dry Valley...
CATGGAGGCCGAGCGCGCAGAGCGTGCCGGCGATCTGCAGCGCGTCGCCGAGATTCGCTACGGCGAGTTGCCGGCGCTCGAAAAAGAGCTTTCTGAGCGGGAAAGCACGACCGAGCCGATGGTCAAGGAAGAGGTGGACGAGGACGACGTCGCCATCGTGGTCGCCTCCTGGACCGGGATCCCAGTCTCGCGCCTGCTCGAAGGCGAGACGGAGAAGCTGATCCACATGGAGGAGCGGCTGCACCGCCGGGTGATCGGTCAGCACACCGCGGTCGAGGCCGTATCGAACGCGCTCCGACGTGCGCGCTCGGGCCTGCAGGACCCGAACCGCCCGATCGGCTCCTTCGTCTTCCTAGGCCCGACCGGAGTCGGCAAGACCGAGCTCGCCCGCGCACTCGCGGAGTTCATGTTCGACGACGAGCGGGCGATGATCCGGCTCGACATGTCGGAGTACCAGGAGCGCCATACGGTATCGCGTCTGGTCGGCGCGCCACCCGGCTATGTCGGCTACGAGGAGGGCGGCCAGCTAACCGAGGCCGTGCGACGGCGTCCCTACTCCGTGGTGCTGCTCGACGAGATCGAGAAGGCGCACGCCGAGGTGTTCGACGTGCTCCTCCAGGTGCTCGACGACGGCCGGCTCACCGACGGCCAGGGCCGCACGGTCGACTTCCGCAACACCGTCCTGATCATGACCTCGAACGTGCGCACGCCCGAGGCGATGCGCGAGCTCTTCCGGCCCGAGTTCCTGAACCGGATCGACGAGATCGTCGAGCTCGAGCCGCTCTCGCGCGAGCAGCTCGCCGAAGTGGCCGAGCTCCAGCTCGAGCGGCTGCGTGGGCGGCTCGCCGAGCGGCGGATCTCGCTGGACATCACCGATGCGGCGAAGGAGGTGCTGGCGGAGGCCGGCTGGGATCCGACCTACGGGGCCCGCCCGCTCAAGCGAGCGATCCAGCGCCTGATCGAGAACCCGCTCGCCTCGCGCCTGCTCTCGGGCGAGTTCGCGGAGGGAGACACGATCCGGATCGACGCGCAGGGCGGGGAGCTCGTGTTCGAGCGCGCCGAGGACGCCCAACCGGCCGCCGCCTAGGGCCAGCGGCCGGGTCGCGCTTGCTGCTGCTCGATCTGCTGCCAGTCGTCGCGCCTGGGCGCGAAGACGTCGATCACCGTCGCCCCGTCGGCACCGGCGGTCGCCTCGTGCGGCGTCCCGGGCGGGATGTTCCACGTGCCTCCAGGGCCGAGCTCCCGCTCCTCGCCTCCGACCCGGAAGCGGATCGAGCCACGGAGGACGATCCCGAGCTGCTCGTTCTCGTGGCCGTGCTCTGCGGCGACCGCTCCCGGCTCGAGCTCGACGACCGCGAGCGTCAGTCGCTGACCCTGGACGGAACGAGCGAGGATGTTCTCCCACACTTGTTGCGGCGGGATCGCTCTGACGTCGTCGAAGGCGCTCACTGCGCGGCGTCGGGAAGGAATGTCGCCTCTCCCCGCTCGGGCGGGGCTCCGTAGATGAAGAGTGCGAGCGGGTCGGTGTGCGCGTTCCTCAGCTGCATCGCCGTGCCCGGGTGGATCACGAGCACGCTGCCCCGCGGCAGCTCGAGCCGCTCGGGCGGCTCGCCGACGTCGACGGTCAACGTGCCCTCGAGGACGACGAAGACCTCCTCCTGGATCGGGTCGATGTGCCGGCGGCCGCGAGCGCCGGGCGGATAGCGCCAGAGGTTCGCGCGCGAGCGCGTCATCTCCCCGGAGAGTCGCGCGACCTCGCGCCCGCTGTCGTCGCCGCGGGGCTCGTAGTGCACCTCGCCGGCCCGGAACACCGCGTAACCGTCCATGGACGGAGTATCGCCTACGGAGGGAGCAGACGTGTCCCGGGGACAGACCCCGGGACACGTTCGTTCGAGGCAGAGGGCGCGACTCGGGGGAGAGAGAGGGTGCTGGTCGCCCGTCACGCCCTGCCCGCGGGAAGGGGCCGACCGCGGTGCGGGTGCGTTGACCGTACTACTTCAGGTAGCGGTCGAACCACTCGAGCAGGAGCTCGAAGCGCATGACGCGGTGAACGGGGTTCCCCGAGCGGCTGAGCTCGTGGCTCTCGCCGGGGAAGCGAACGAGCTCCACGTCGCGCTTCAGCAGTCGCAGAGTCGTGAAGAGCTGCTCGGCCTGCTCGATGTTGCAGCGCAGGTCGTTCTCGGAGTGGAGGATCAGGAGCGGCGTCTCGATCTGCTTCGCGTACGTCCAAGGGGACATCTGGAGGTAGGTGTCGACGTCGTCGTGGACGAACTCGCCGTGGTAGCCCTTGAACACCCAGCCGACGTCGCTCGAGCCGTACATCGAGACCATGTTGTTCACGGCGCGCTCGGAGCAGGCAGCCTTGAAGCGATTCGTGTGGCCGACGATCCAGGAGGTCATGTAGCCGCCGTAGGAACCGCCCGTGACGCCGAGCCGGTCGGGGTCGATGAAGTCGAAACGGCGGACAGCCTCCTCGGTGACCGCCATGACGTCCTCGTAGTCGACGGTTCCCCAGCCGGGGCCGAGCCCTTCGCCGGGCCCACAGATGGCTCGCCCCCATTCCTCCGAGTACCCCGACGACCCGCGCGGGTTCGAGTAGACGACGGCGTAGCCGGCGCCGGCGTAGACCTGGAACTCGTCGAAGAAGCCGACGGAGTACTGCGTGAAAGGCCCGCCGTGGATGTCCAGCAGCAACGGGTAGCGCGTTCCCTCTTCGAACCTGGCCGGGCGCATGATCCAGGCATCCACCTCCGTGCCGTCGGCCGAGACGGCCGTGAACGGCTCCGGTGCGAGGAGCTCCCGCCCCTCCGCGAACGCTGACCCGAGGTCGGTCAGCTTCATCCCGTCGACGTAGAGCTCGGGCAGGTTCGGCGAGGTGGAAGCCGCATAAGCGAGCCGTCCCACCGCTGCGTCGTAGCCGGAGAGGTTTTGCTCCTCGCCGAGCAGGAGCTCAGACTCGCCGCCCTCCGGCGACACGGCGTAGAGGTGGATGCTGCCGCGATCCTCGATCGCGAACACGATCCGCCCGTCCACCCAGATCGGGTCACGCAGCTCCGGGTACGGGTCGCAGGTGCGGTCGAGGGAGGTGGTCAGGATACGCCGATTCGCGCCCGTCGCCGCGTCGACGACCGCGATCTGCGTGTGGCGCGGGAAGTCGAAGCCGCCAGGCGACCACTTGCACGCGATCAGCGACCCGTCGGGCGAGTACGACGGGCCCGAGTAATTGCTCTCGCCCTCCGTCAGGCGCTGGGGTTCGCCGCCTCCCGCCGGCACGGTGTAGAGATCCTCGACGAGGTCGATGTCCCAGTCATCGCCACGGCCCGACGCGAAGGTGATTTGCTCCCCGTCCGGCGACCACGCGGGATGGCTGTCCTCGAAGTCGCCGTCCGTCAGCTGCTGCGGCTCGCCCGAGCCGTCGGCGGGAACGACGTAGAGGTGTCGCCGGCGGTCGCCCGTCCAGCCGACGTTGTCGAGCTTGAAGAGCAGCCGCTTGAAGCGTCGCGGTGCCCGTTTCTTCTCGTCCTCCTCCTCATACGCATCGTCGGGGACGCGAGCCGTGAACGCAATCCGTGTCCCATCCGGCGACCACACCGCTTCGCCGGCGTCCTCCTTCAGGTCGGTCAGCTTCTTCGGCTCGCCGCCGGCGACGGGCATCACGAAGAGCTGTCGCGTCTCGCCGCCGCGCGCGGAGACGAAGGCCAGTGTCGTCCCGTCGGGCGACCAGCGCGGCTGTGCGTCCTTCGGTCCTGCCGTGAACTGTCGCGGCGGTGCGGATCCATCGGAGGCGGCGAGCCAGATCGCCTGGCGGTACTCATTCTCCTCGCCGTCGATCGACCAGACGACGAAGGCGACCTCCTGCCCGTCCGGGCGCAGGCGCGGGTCGCTGGCACCGGTCAGCTCGTAGACGTCCTCTGGTCGCATCCCGGGCACGGCGGGCACTATCGCAGGCGGGTTCGTGCACGTGCGCAGGCACGTGGATCGCTAGGTTGTTCGCGTGAGCGCGACGGTCACCGGTGCCGAGGCGGTGGAATGGAATCTCTCCGATCTCTATGACGGTCCCGACGACCCGCGCCTGGATGAGGATCTCGACGAGGCCGCAGGCGCCGCCGTGCGGTATCGCGAGCTCTACCGGGGGCGCCTCGCCGAGCTCTCCGCCTCAGACTTGAACGAGGCAGTCGAGGAGCTCGAGCGGATCAAGTCCGCCTCGACGCGGGTCGAGACGTACGCGCGCCTCCGGCTTGCGGCCGACAGCACCGATCAGAGCCGCGGGGCGCTCGTCCAGAAGGTTCGCGAGCGAAACACGCAGATCGAGACCGAGCTGCTCTTCTTCGACCTCGAGTGGGCGGAGGTCGACGACGGGATCGCTGAGCGGCTGCTCGCCGACGAGGCGCTCGAGCGCTACGCGTCGGTGCTGCGCTCCCAGCGACGCTACCGGCCGTACCTGCTGTCGGAGCCAGAGGAGACGATCTCTGTCGAGAAAAACGTCACTGGCGCGAGCGCATGGGAACGCCTTTTCGACGACCTGCTCTCCGACTTGAGCGTCTCGCTCGACGGCCGGGATCAGTCGCTCGACGAGGCGCTCGCGCGGCTCTCGCGGGAGACCGAGCAATCCGAGCGCCGCCGCGTCGCCGACGCGGTCACCGAGGCGCTTCGTCCGGGGCTGCGGACCCGCGGCTACATCCTGAACACGATCCTCAACGAGCGCGCGATCGAGGACCGTCTGCGCGGCTACCCATCCTGGATCGCGGCGCGGAACCTGGCAAACGAGATTCCGGACGAGGCCGCAGACAGCCTCGTCGCCGCGATTGTGGCGCGCTACGACATCCCGCAACGATTCTACGCGCTGAAGGCCCGGCTCCTCGGGCTACCGCGGCTCGCGGACTTCGACCGCTTCGCGCCGCTCCAGGAGGTCGGCGGCACGATCGCCTGGGACGATGCGCGCGAGCTCGTGCTCGAGTCGTTCGCCGGCTTCTCGCCGCTCGCGGGGGACATCATCGGACGCTTCTTCGAGCGGAGCTGGATCGACGCGGCGTTGCGGCCGGGCAAGATGCTCGGCGCGTTCTGCGCGACGACGGTGCCGGACGTGCACCCGTACGTGCTGATGAACTACGCCGGAGAGCGGCGGAGCATTCTCACCCTCGCGCATGAGCTCGGCCACGGCCTGCACGGAGCTCTGGCACAGGATCTTGGCCTGCTGAACGCGCGCACGCCTCTCACGCTCGCGGAGACGGCATCGGTCTTCGGGGAGGCGCTCACCTTCGACACGCTGAAGGAACGCGAGGACGACCCGCGCACGCTCCTCGATCTTCTCGTCGGCAGGATCGACGATGCGATCGCCACCGTCTTCCGCCAGATCGCGCTCAACCGGTTCGAGCACGCGATCCACACCGGACGCCGCGAGGAGGGCGAGCTTTCCGTCGAGCGTGTCTCCGAGCTGTGGTCGCGGGAGCAGGAACGAATGCTTGGCGACGCCGTCGAGGTAACCGAGAACTACGGGATCTGGTGGAGCTACGTGCCGCACTTCATCGCGGTGCCGGGCTACGTCTACGCGTACTCGTTCGGCTACCTCTTCTCGCTTGCGATCTACCGCCGCTACCTGGAGGAGGGCGAGTCGCTCGTGGAGCCATACCTCGACCTGCTGCGCGCGGGCGGCTCGGCGCCGCCGGCGGAGCTCGCGTCCCGGCTCGGCTTCGACCTCGGCGACCCGGGGTTCTGGGCGACCGGTCTGGACGCGATCGGCATGCTCGTCGACGAGGCAGAGCGCCTCGCGGCCGAGCTCGATTGAGAAGCGTGCTGCTCGTCGTCGCGGCGACCGAGCGCGAGCTCGCGCCTGTCGACGGCGCCGACACGCTGGCGTGTGGAATCGGGCCCGTGGAGGCCGCCGCCGCGACCGGGCGGGCGCTCGCGGAGCTGCGGCCGAGCGCGGTGCTGAACGTCGGGATCGCGGGAGCGCGAGGGATCCAGCCGCTCGAGCTCGTGCTGGGGTCCGAGGCCGTGTACTGCGACGCTCAGGGTCCGTTGGTGCCGGCGCGCGCGCTGGCCGATCAGGCGCTGCTCGCGAGGTTGCGGGACGCATTCCCCTACGCGCGGGTGCAGGCGATCGGCACCAGCGCGCGTGTCGGCGGCTCGCACGGCGTCGATGTGGAGGCGATGGAGGGGTTCGCGGTGCTGCGCGCTGCCGAGCTGGTCGGCGTGGCGGCAGTGGAGGTGCGCGTGGTCTCGAACGAGATCGACGAGCCCGATCGCGCTCGCTGGCGCTTCGACGACGCCTTCGCCGAGCTCGCCGAGCTGCTGCCGCGGCTCGTGGCGGCCATGTCATGAGGAAGTCGGAGCCGCTGCCGTCGCCGCTTCCGCCCGAGACGCGCACGGTCGGCCAGCTGGTCGCCGAGACCATCAAGCTCTACGGCCGCCGCTTCTGGCCGTCGCTTGCGCTCGGGCTGGCAGTGACGGCGATCAACCAAGTGTCCGCCGGACGCTCGACGCTCGTGCAAGTCCTCGTCCTCGCCGGCGCGGCTCCCTTGATGGCGGCCGCGTACACCGGCGCGTCCGCCATCGTGGCTGATGCCAAACCAGACGGGGCGACGGCGGCACGCGCGGTGGCGGTCGGGTCGGCGGTGTTCGTGCCAGCCGCGTTCTTGTCGCTCGTCTACGTGCTCCCCGCGGTGGCGTGGCTGGCGCTCCTCGGGTTGGTTGTCCCCGTACTCGTCCTCGAGCGTCTGCCCGTTCGGACGGCGTTCCGGCGGGCCATCCAGCTCGCGCGCGCGGATTTTCTGCACGCTTTCGGCTCTCTGGCGACACTTGTGATCCTGTTCGGGCTCGTCAAGCTGACGCTCGTGCTCTTGCTGCGAGACCTCGGCGACAACGGCGAGCGGGTGGCGCTTGGGCTGGCGGACCTCATCCTCTCGCCGCTCCTCTTCCTTGGGGGAGCGCTGCTGTACGTCGATCAGGTGGCGAGAGTACGATCGAGGCCCACGACCTGAGGAGTCCTTCGATGCCGACCTATCTGATGCTGACGACGCTCACGCCGCAGGGCGTCCAGACCCTGAAGTCGAACCCGGGCCGGTTGCGTGAGGTGAACCGCGACGTCGAGGAGCTCGGCGCGAAGGTGCTGCACCAGTGGGCAACGCTCGGCGAGTACGACTTCGTCAACATCGTCGACGCGCCCGACGCGGCGACGATTGCGAAGGTCTCGGTCGCGCTGGGCGCTCGGGGCAGCGCCAAGCTGCAGTCGCTCGAGCTCGTGGAGCTCGACGCGCTGCTCGCCGCTCTGGACTCTTAGCGGAAGCCGGGCTCGCCGGAGGAAGCCGGAAGCGGGCTTTGAGGTAGGCCCGGTCTCGGAGGGCCCTCGTTAAACTCACTCGGCGCGACGTCGTTCGGCCAGTCGGGGTGGAAGAGCGAGGCCAGGTGCTGGATCTGTCCGCGTCCGGGTCCGAGCTCGAACTGGCCCCCACCGTAGATCGCGATCTCACGCTCCTCGCAGTGGTCGTAGAAATCGAACAGGCGCTGCAGCGAGCCGAACCGCGACGGCTTCGAGTTGAGGCAGCGAGGGGGGAACGGAAGCGCGTCGACATCGGCGACCGAGTGAATCGGGAAGTCCCACGTCAGCCGGTGGCGATGCGGCTCGAGCACCGGTCGCGTCTCGTCGGTCAGGCGCGCGTCCTCGAGCCATGCATCCGGGAAGGCCGTCGCGATTCGTCCGTAGAGCTCCGCTGTCGGATGAGCGTCCACCCAGTCGCCCTCGTAGAGTCCCTTCAGGTCGACCACGTCCACCGCTCCGGTCGAGGCCAGCTTCGCGACGACCTCGTCCGTCCACGAGTCGCTCGCGTCGAGCTTGAACCGAATGTCCGGGTAGCGCGCGCGCAGCTCCTCGACCGCGCTCTGCGAGACCACGAAGCGCACCGGGCGCCGCTCGCGGTCCACTGCCTCGCCGAGCGAGAGCCCCGCCTGACGGAGGGCGAGGTCGAGCGCCGCCGACTCGAGCCCCCATTGCCGGTAGCCGGGTTGGCTCGCGACGAGCTCCGAGAACGCGTTCAGCGTGTGCTCGCCTGCCAGGTCCGGCAGCGCGTCCTGGGTGAACGCGAGCTGCAACTCCTCCTCGTAGCTGACGTCCTCGCCTGCCCCCTCGTGGCCGGCGCCGAAGAGGTGGACGGTGGTCGTGCGGCGCGTCATGTGCTTCAGCGGCAGCGCGTGCGGCTCCAGCTCGAGGCGCTCGATTGTCAGCGTGAGATCTCGGACTCGGTCATAGAGACGCATACGCGACGGCCACCTCCGCGGCCAGGGCAGCGTTGTCGGCGATCAGCTCTCGGTTCGCGGCAAGCGTGCGGCCGCCCGACTCTCGGTGGAGGTAGGAGAGGACGAAAGGCGTCACGTCCTGCCCCGACACCCCTCGCGTCTGCGCGTCGGCGAGCGCACGCTCGATCAGCGGCTCGACGTCGTCGAGGCTCTCAGCAGGCGGCCGTCCGAGGAGGATCGACGTGTGACGGCCGAGCCGCCAATGGGTGCGGGCGACTCTCGCCGCCTCCTCCGCCGACTCGACGCGCGCCGACACCGGCGGGCCCCCGTGCGCTGTGTAGAAGAGCGGTAGATCGTCGGTGCGATAGCCGAGCACCGGGATCCCAAGCGTCTCGAGCAGCTCGGCCGTGGCGGGTACGTCGAGGATCGACTTGACGCCGGAGGAGACGATGAGCGCCTCGGTTCGGATGAGCTCTCCCAGATCGGCGGAGACGTCGGGCGGAGACGGGAAGCCTCGGTGGACGCCGCCAACCCCGCCGGTGCCCATGAAGCCGATCCCGACCACCCTGCAGGCGGCCAGTGTCCCGCCCACCGTCGTGGCGCCGACGGCGTCCTGAACGATCGCTGCGGCGAGGTCGCGCGGGCCGACCTTGCGGGCATCGGGCCCGAAGCGCTCGAGCTCGTCCTCGCTCAGGCCGATCCGGAGCATCCCGTCGAGCACGCCGATCGTGGCCGGCACCGCGCCTGCGCTGCGGACCCGCCGCTCGCTCTCGAGCCCGACCGCGACGCCCTCTCCGGCCGGGAAGCCATGGGCGACGAGCGTCGTCTCAAGCGCCACGACCGCCCGTCGCTCCGCGAGCGCGTGGTCGACCTCCTCAGAGATGCGGACCACGTCCTTCACGGCCTTCACGGCATCGACCCTAGCTGCGCCACGCAGCGTGCAGCCGCCTCGAGCGCGAGCTCCGGGCCGCCGACGAGGTAGCCAGCGGCGAGTGCATCGCCGGCGCCGGTGGAGTCGACTGCCCGGGCTGGCAGCGCCGGCATCTCGACGCCCTCGAAGCACGCCCCGAGCGGCCCGCGCTTCACGATCCACCTGCATCCGTCCAGTGGCCCACCGAGGATCCGCTCCTCGTCCTCGTTCGCGAACACCATCTCGGGCTGAAGCTGCTCGAGGCGTTCGCGGAATCGAGCAGGTCCGAAGTCGCGGATCGCGCTCCACGAGGAGAGGTCGACGCTGACGCGCGGGGCGAGCGCAGCCGCGGCGAGGGCCGCCTCGTCGACGGGCGAGCGCAGCAGCGAGTAGCCCGGCAGGTGCAGGTGCTCGCAACCCTCGAGCCACGCTGGATCGAGCTCGACTGCCCGCAACTCCGGCGCAACGCCGCGATCAGAGGCCATGGTTCGGCTCCCGTCCTGCCCGACGAGCGAGACGACGGTGCCCGTTCGCCCGGTGACGACCGGCCCCTGCAGGTCGACCCCGTGACGCTCGAGCGTGGTAGCCGCGACTCTGCCGGCCGCGTCCTCGGCGCGCTTGCCGATGAATCGAGCGCTCCCGCCGAGCGCTGCCACCCAGGCCGCGACATTCGCCGCCTGTCCGCCCGCCCCGAGCCGCGTTACGGCATTCGCATCGGCCCCCTCGGCCAGTGGCTGCTCGAGCCGAACGATCACGTCGAGCAGCAGGTCTCCGAGGGACACGATCACGTCCGGAGACTCTACGATCCGTCCATGGACGACGAGTCCCGTCGCTCGCGAACGCGGTCCTTCCTCGTCGGCGCGGCCGTCGGCGCCTCTGCGGCGATCGCCGCGGCGCGACGCCTCCGGCCGAAGGAGCGCCGCCGCGTGACGCCCGTGGGTCTGGCGGCCTTCGAGGAGGCGCCGTGCTACCGCGAGCTCGTGGAGAGGGAGCGCGCGGCGCCGTAGCCGCGCAAGCGGCGAGCGGCGCGCTCGACGGTGACGAGGTTGATGTCGGCGTCCCCGATCCAGAGCGCCTTGCCCACCAGCATCGCCTGGCCCGCGCGCTCGAGGTAACGGCTCGGCGTCTCGACCGGCTCGACCGTCCGGATCACGAGGAACGGACCGAAGCGCCGCACCTCGAACGCCGCCGATGGGTTCGGCTGTCGGAAGCGAATGTGCAGCCGGGGCGAGATGTTGTTGTTCGCGCTCGCATCGAAGATCCAGAGCCCGCGGCCGAGCGGCCGGTCGAGCTCGAGCAGAGCCGCGAGCGCGAGCTTCGCGTCGGCGCGCGGGAGGACGTCGAGCGGGAAGGCGGAGTTGCGTTCCCACGCGCCCAGGTAGAGGGGCTCGTAGCCAAAGAGCACGTCGTTCTGTCTGCTCGTCTGCGCCAGGAAGGACGACGCCTCGGCGCGGGCGACCTGTCGGACGGCCGGCTCCCCTTCGAAGAGCGCCGGCGTCCGCTCCCGGGCCCAGGCGATCTGCGCGACGAGCAGTGCCACCAGCGCGACCGGTGCCATCCGGCCGAGCCGCAGGATCCCCGCGGCAAGCGCGATCGCAAAGAAGGGCAAAGCGAAGATCAGATGCCGCGTCTCCGGTGAGGCGGAGTTTCCGAGCCGGGCGGCGAGGAAGGCGAGCGTCGGGACGGCCACCACGCAGGTCGCCAGCACGATTGTCGATCGCGGCAGTCTGCGCACTCCCAAGCCCGCGAGTACGAGTACCGCCAGCGTAATCGGCCACCAGGCAGCCGTGAACGCTCCGGCGACGTGCCAGAGGTACTCGAGCACGGTCAGCGGGCTGCCCAGCTTGGCGCCGCCGCCGCCGACGCCGACGTCGAAGCGGCCTGCGAGAACGAGCGTGGAGAACCAGAATGGGGTGCCCAGCAGCGCCACGGTGCCGAAGGGGACGAGGGCCGGGCGCAGGCGGTCGCGGCGCCACAGGAGCAAGTAGGCACCCTGGGTCGCGAGCACGAGCGCGCCGTAGGGATGCGTCGCGACCGTCGCCAAGATCGCGGCCACCCAAAGAGTCCAGTCGCGTCCGCTGCCTCGATCGAGGCAGCGGAGAAACGCAAGGTAGGAGAGCGCGCTCGTGAAGAGGAAGAGGCTGTACATGCGCCCGTAGACGCCGTGAAAGAGCAGCATCCAGCTCGCGGAGGCGAGCACGGTCGCCACCAGCGCCTCCTTGCGGCCGGCGAGACGCACTCCGAGCAGCGCCACGAGCGGCAGGCTCGCGACGGCGAAGACGACGGAGACGGCCCGCAGGCCGCCGAGCCCCAACCCGAGATGCGCGACCGCCCAGGCGAACAGGAAGTGAAGGGGAGCTCCCCCGCGGTCCTCCAGCACCAGCTGGAAGAGCTCCTCGAGCGGGTGCCTGCCGATGAAGAGCGCCAACGTCTCGTCCTCGTGCGGCGGCCAGGCGTGGAGCTGGCGCAGCAGGAATCCCGCGGCGACGGCCATCGCGACGGTCACGCCGAGCGGCAGCCACCGCCACGCGAGCCCTGCCGGAAGCGCGATCCCCAGCGCGCCGATCCTGGTTGCCCGTGCACTCTCGCTCATGAGTTCGCCGGAATTGTCGCTAGCCTTCCTCGGCCATGCCGATCTATGAGTACCGCTGTCCCGACGGTCACACCTTCGAGATCTTCCAGCGTATGTCCGACCTCCCGGTCGAGGTATGCGAGACCTGCGGCAAGGGGCCGGTGGAGAAGCTCCTGTACCCCGTCGCTGTCCACTTCAAGGGCTCGGGTTTCTACTCGACGGACTACGGCCGGGGATCGCGCAAGCGCGACGGAGAGGACGGCGACGGCGACGGCGCGCGCCCTGCGACCGAGAGCACCGGCAGCGAGAAGACGGCCGACTCCGCGGAGAAGAAAGCCGCCGCGGCCGACTCCTAGGATGTGGCTAGCGGCGCTCGAGCGCGTTCAGGGCGAGGAGCAGCACGACCGCCCCGGCCACGGCGAGTAGGAACGGCTTCAAGTCCTATCCGAAGCGGATCTCGTTCTCGAAAACTGCCTCGCCGAGCAGACCGCCGAGCAACGCTCCGATCATCCCCACCGCGAGCGTGCCGATGCAGCCGACGCTGTGCCTGCCTGGGGTGATCGCACGGGCGACGGCACCCGCAAGCAGTCCGAACAGGATCCAGCCGAGGATGCTCACCGTTGCACGAGCCTAGCGCCCGGCGACCCGATGACACAGCCCGCGCCGAAGGGGCCCGACCCCGGGGGAGGCGGCTGGGGTGCCGACCTGCCGGTGAACATGCTGAGAACGGCGCCGTTCTCCTCCGTGGCGATCAGGACCGACTGGCCCCCCACCAGCTGCGGCTCTCCGCCGAGACGGCAGTGGAGCGCGCGGCTCGAGTTCGCCCTGAATCTCACCCAGCCGAGCTGGATCAGCTCGCTCGCGCTTAGATCGGTCGTCAGCGGCCTAAGGAGATCGTCACCCACGAACGGCAGCCGCACGAACGTGCCCGGGCTTACGAGCTTTCCCGTCATCGCCTGCACCACCTCCTGCTGCCGCTCCCCTCTCGTCAGGTCGTTCTCGGCCGGGTTGAGGCGGTTCTCGCGGATGCGCGAGTAGATCAGCGCCCGGCGGCCGTCCATGTGCTGCTCGCCCGGCTCGAACCGCCACCCCTGCCAGCGCTCGCAGCGTCGCTGCGTCGCGAACGGGCAGTCGAAGCGGTTGGAGAGGATCGGCTTCGGCACAGTGATCTCGATCCCGCCGATGGCGTCGATGACGGTGCGGAAGTCGTCGAAGTCGACCATTGCAATGTGGTTCGCGCGTAGTCCCGTCAACGCCCGCACGGTGCGCAAGGCGAGCGAGGGACCGCCAAGCTGAAACGCGGCGTTGATCTTGTACGACCCGTAACCCGGAATGTCGACACGCAGGTCCCGCGGGATCGACAGGAAGGCCATCCGGTGTCGCTTGGGGTCTGTGCGGACGAGGAGGATCGAGTCGGAGCGGCGGGCATCGGAGCGGGCCTCGGTGCGGTCGCCGTCGGTGCCGAGGAGGAGGATCAGCGTCGGCTCGGATGTGAGCAGCCCGTCCTGCGGGACGAGCGCGGCCCGGACGTTTTGCGGCAGGCGCCCATTCGCGTCCTCGACGCCGCTGCGGAAGGTGAGGTAGCCCGCGACGAGCCAGACGATCGTCAGAGTCACCAGCAGCACCACTGCCAGTCCGATCCGCAGCCCCCAGCGGGGCCGTCTCGTCCGTGGAGAGGTGCTGCGACCCCCCTTGGGGCGCTCGCCCTTCGCCGCACCATGCTGCTGCGCCGACCGCCCCGCGAGCGGCACCTTGCCCTTCGACCGCCCACCCCGATAGAGGCGGTAGGGCTTCTCTCCCTCTGCCATGCAGCCGGGTATGGTAGCCGCGGCCCTTGAGCTCCCAGTCCGTCATCGGCGTCGATCTCGGCGGCACGAAGATCCGAGCCGGGCGGTTCGATGCCGAAGGGAACGTGGTCACGCGGCACGAGGAGCCGACGCCGACCGACTCGCAGGAAATCCTCCTTCGAGTCCTCCTAGCGGCGGTGGAGACGGTGCTCTCGGACGAGGTCGCAGCGATTGGCTTCGGCGTCCCCTCCGTGGTCGACGCTCGGTCTGGCATCGCGCTCGGCTCGATCAACATCCCGCTCGCCGACGTCGCCCTCGGCCGGGTGGCGACCGAGCGTTTTGGTCTTCCCGCCGCGGTCGAGAACGACGCCAACGTCGCGGCGCTGGCCGAATGGAAGCGAGGCGCCGGCCGCGGAGCCGACGATCTGCTTCTGTTGACGCTTGGAACCGGAGTGGGGGGCGGCATCGTGTTGGGGGGCCGGCTCTTCCGCGGCTGGGCGGAGCTCGGCCACATCGTCGTCGTCGCCGACGGGCCGCCCTGTCAGGGCAACTGCACCGGCCGCGGGCACCTGGAGTCGGTTGCCTCTGGCAACGCAGCCGATCGCGCGGCCGCGCAGCTGTGGGGTGAAGGGGCGACGGCCGAGCAGCTCGTGGATCGTGCTGAGGACGGAGACGAGGCCGCCATCGCGGCACTGACGACGATGGGCAGGCTGCTCGGTGCGGGTATCGGGTCGCTCGTCAACGCCTTCGGCGCGCAGCTCGTGATCGTCGGCGGCGGCTTCGGGCTCGCTGCCGCTGGCTTTCTGCTCGAGCCTGCCCTCGACGTCGCTCGGCGCGAGGCACTCGTTCCCGCGAAAGGACTTCGAATCGTGGAAGCGGAGCTCGGCGCGGACGCCGGCCTGATTGGCGCCGGCCTCGTGGCCTTCGAGGCGCTCGGCGAGTCTCGCTAGTGCCCCTCGCGGTGTGCGCCACGCCGATCGGGAACCTCGAGGACGTGACCCTCCGCGTCCTACGGGAGCTAGCGGAGGCCGACGTCGTGCTGTGCGAGGACACACGCCGCACGCGAGTCCTGCTCGAGCGGCACGCGATCCCGGCGCGCTTGCTCAGTTATCACCGGCACAACGAGGCTTCCCGGACCGCGGAGCTGCTGCCGCGGCTGCAGGCGGATGAGCGAGTTGCGCTCGTGAGCGATGCCGGTCTGCCGGGCGTGAACGATCCCGGCGCGCGGTTGATCAGTGCGGTGGTTGAGGCGGGACTCCCCGTCTCGGTCCTGCCCGG
>Ga0136621_1000555_pt1 | contig 14756 bp, 13 predicted proteins | sample AntDryUQ445A2306_FD_104673 | JGI IMG/M metagenome (GOLD analysis project Ga0136621, IMG submission 104673) | Polar desert sand microbial communities from Dry Valleys, Antarctica - metaG UQ445A (23.06) | ecosystem: Environmental > Terrestrial > Soil > Desert | place: Antarctica: Dry Valley...
CGCGGCGATCTGCGAGGCGAGAGCGGTCTGTGTCGCGACCAGAGCGGTGCGTTCGGCCTGGAGTTTAGTGATCAGCTCGGCGTTCTGCCGGGCAGCGGCCCTCAGCAGATTGGGCTGCACCATGCCGCGGTGCGCGAGCTGGTTCGTCACACCGCTACAGATGCCGCCGCCCGTAACGGCGGTCTCGGCGATGGCGGGACTCTGCACGCCCAGCAAGCCGCCCACGAGGACCGGGACCACGAACGCCGAGGCAGCGCCGCGACGAGAAGCGGACGAACGAGCAGCCCGACGTGAAACGAACATAAGAAAACCCCAACTGGTTGACCCCGGCGCCTACCTTGCCTACCCGAAGGCCCCCAAAGACAAGCGCACCGCACGAGATTCGCGCGGTAAGAGCATTGTGCCCCCTGTGGACCGTTCACCTATCTAAAAGGGTCTTCATCGCCAAAAACCACCTAGTTAGGCCATACAGCTCGGCCAGATGACGCCCCACATGGCCAAGTTGAACGAATGAACGGGCTTGTCCTGGACGAACGAGTCGGACTCGCATGAGGATCTACGCGGTTGCGAGTAAGTAGGCTCCATTGGAATATGGGAAGCCACAAAACCACCCCCGGCATCCGTAGCGTCACGTCACCTCTTTGATCTGCAGAGGTTTCGGGGAGGTCGTCGACACCGGGCAGGTCGGCCTCGAAACGGAGCCTGGAGGCGGTACTCGTTCCCCCACATGATGGGCGCTGTACCAGCCCGCAAGGGCCATTGACCCTTGGGTCCGAACCGGTCTTTGATGGAGCCCTCAACCAGGAGGAGGCCACCATGGCCAAGTACCTACTCAAGGCGTCGTACTCGGTGGACGGACTGAAGGGCGTCATGAAGGAAGGCGGCACCAGCCGGGTGAACGCGGTGGAGCGTGCCCTCGCGGGCGTCGGAGGGTCGCTCGAGTCGTTCTACTTCGCGTTCGGCGGTGACGACGTCTATGTCATCGTCGACCTACCCGACCACGCCGCAGCGATGGCCACGGCTGCAGCCGTGGCCAGCTCGGGCGCGATCGACAGCTACGAGACGGTGGTGCTGCTGTCACCCTCCGAGGTCGACCAGGCCATGAACGTGGCCGTCGACTACGCGCCGCCCGGTTCGTAGTGCCGGTTTCTGCCGTTTCGAATGGCCGAGCGCGGGATCCGCACTAGACCGGGGTATCCCTCAGGACGGGAAGGCGCATACTGAAAGAGCGATACGCAGCGTGGGGGCACATGGGGCCTTCCTGACCCTCATCCCCGGGTCAAACGGAGTGGTGCTCGCCAAAACCGGATGGCGACAGTCCAGTCGCAACGGGACGAGGCGTAGGACTGAGTGAGTCCGCTGCCCCCGAGCGGGATGGCAACGGACCCAACTCAAGAGGTCGGTCGTGATCGACTATTCGCCACCTCTTCGTCGGGTTTCTGCAGGGGGCACTGCACTAGACGGTGACCGAAATGACCGTAGAAGTCACCGAGTGACCAGTGCATGTTCACGCAGAGCAAGAACATGCAGCGCCGTTCTCCTATCGGTTCTGCGCTGTCGTGGGTCACACTTGCCACCTGGGATCCCCCCATCCCACCTGAGGACCTGGATCCGGCCATCCCCCGGCCGGTACCTGCTCGTGGCCGATTTCTTAGTCGGCCCGGTCTCAGGATCCACGAGGGCAGCCAAGCAAGCCTTGGTTGCCCTCGCGTCATATCAAAGACAGGAACGCCCCGCGCGTCACTTGGAGGGGGAGCGGGGCGTTCCCTTTGGTCTCCGGCGACTTGCGGTTTTCCGGGGCGCGGTGCTCTAGCCACCTGCTCGGGGGCGCTTCGGACATGCATGGCCGGTGGCGGTGGCGAGGTCATCATCGTGGCCGATGCACGCAACGCAATCTGCGCCCGAGCACCAGCGCAACATGCATGACGACGAACTGCTCACGCAGCACCTTCAGGCGTCCCGATGGCCTCGTCAATGACGTTCGCCGGTTCGAGGTCGTAGTCCCAAGGGTGAAAGGGACCCTGGCTGCCGGTCAGGTCCATATCGTCGACGTAGTGCCGCGACCCGCCGCCCTCAGCGTGAACGGTGAACTCACGCATCGACAAGTCCTCGAAGCTGGCGTCGGCCTGCTGCGCGATGTGGTCGATGGCGCCTGGACTGAGGTTCCCCGGCCGGAACTGGCCGAGGTGGACATGAAGTAAGCCGCGGCCGCCCTCGAGGCGACGACGGCGGTGCTCAGTCGTTGTTCGTCGGGGCGAGCAGTTCCTCGCGATGGATGCGGCAGCTTGGTTCAAGCCCGCCGCGTAGCAAGATTGCAGCAACGTCGGGGTGGATCTGCACCATCTCCCAGGGACAAGAGCAAAGCGTGGCCGGCATGTCAGCCTCCCTTGGTTATCAGCTCTTGTCTCAAGTGAAGCGCGTCAGAGACCGGTTTCCGGGTTAATGAGGGCCCGCGCGCGGCGCGGGTCCGTGTCGCGGAGTCAGAGCGGGTCGGGTGGTCCCTCGTGGATCCCGACCTGGTAGCCCGCCATCAGGTCGGACAAGCGTGCGTGGCCGTGGTCGACGTGTTGCTGGGAGCCACGGTTGTGTCCGAAGGCGACTTCCGCGCATGCCCTGGTCGCCATCCGCAGACGGATGAACTCGAGCTCGAGCTCGGTTGGTTGCCGTCCGTAGCCGGCGAAGAACGACGCCGCGAGGCGTGGACGCCGCCACCAGGCGTTGAAGAACAGTTTCGAGAAGTCAAAGGCAGGAAGATCCCACCTCGATTCCCCGAAGTCGATGATGCGCAGGACATTGGCCGAGTCGACCAGCCAGTTGTGCGGCAGGTAGTCACCGTGACATGGAACAGACTCTCCCACAGGAAGCTCTGCGATGCGGGTCGCTTGGTCTCGCGTGAATGCGACCTGCGCGGGGGTGAACAAGTCGGGGTTCGTGGCCAGGATCAGAGCCAGCCGGCGCGAGGTGTACTCACGCTGCGCTGGCTCCTGCTTCCTCGCCGGACAAGATCCGTGCAAGCGTCGGAGCAGCTGCCCGGCCCGGTGGTGCACCTCTCGGTTGTTGACGGACGCCTGCTCGCCTGGGACGGAGCTGATCAGGAGAGTCCTGAGATCGCGATCGAAGGCCTTCAGCGAGGGCGCGAACCCGCCTAGTGCCGGGACCCAGTGTCGGTAGGCGCGGACCTCGACCCGGAAGGCTCTCCCTTCCGCAACCTGCTTGGCGAACCAGTGCTCTCCCGTTGAGTCAACGACCTCGATGACATGCTGGCCGGACCCCGACCTACGCTCCGTGGCAGACGGTCGGCCAACGATCGAGTGGTCCCCAAGTACTTGGCGAACCCACGGCGTTAATGTCCCCGACATGGCTGTGACTTTGCTGCGGGAACTTGGCCGAATAATGAGGCCGAGATGAGAGCTCCCTCATGAAAGCACGCCTCTGTGAGGGCTCGCTGCGGTAGCGAGTAACCAGGTTGGCGGCGTAGAGAAGCAAATCGATCAGTCGGCCCGGCGCCAGGCCGGAGAGCAACCTTCTGCCCCGTCTCGTGGAGGACGAGTACGAAGGACTGGCGTCGTACTGCACATCGAGAGCACTCAGAATTGTCACGAGGCGGGAGCTAGAGCTATGTCCCGCGCCAACGCTGCTGTAGCGCGGGACATAGCGTTGCTGCAGCACCACTCGGAGGGGACAGAGGGCGGCAGCACGCAGCGGGGTCCCGGCTGCAGCAGGGTCCAAAAGCAGATCAAGAACCTGCTGGTTCGAGCGTGCCCCCCACCCGGGGACCCTGTCAAGGCCTGCACGTCTATGCCGAGGCTGCGTGCTGCGCCGTCAGCGCCCGATGAGGTTCACCAGCAGCGTCAGCCCCACCGACAGCACGATGGAGATCAGGATCATCATGCAGATGGTGAACCGCCGATTGGGAGACTTGATGACAGCACCCGAGTCTCGGACTATCTTCGGGGTATGGATGACGTTAACGAGGCGCTGTTAGACACCGCGCGACGTCTGTCGCAGCGTCTGTCTCCGGCTGACCTCGACGGAACCCTCCGGCAGATCACAGCCGCGGCGGTCGAGGTGCTCCCTGATGTCCAGTTCGCCAGTATCACCATCAGACATGCCGATGGACGACTCGAGACGAGTGCTCCCACGGATATGTTCCTGTGTGAACTGGACTGGCGCCAGTACGAGCTCCAAGAGGGCCCGTGCTACCAGGCCGCCAGCGAGGCAGCTCAGATGATTGCCCCTAACCTCGCCGCTGACGAGCGCTATCCCAATTATGGCCCAGTTGCGGTCGATGCCGGCATCCGGGCGCAGGCGGGCATTCGGCTCTTTGAGGGGCCGAAGTCGACCGGAGCCCTCAACCTGTACTCAAAGAACGTGGGCGCTTTCGAGAACGTTGAATCGCTGGGAGCGCTCTTCGCCCACCAGGCAGCCGTGGCCATCGCCTACGCGAGCGAGATCAGGGGACTCACGGAGGCGGTTCGGACGCGCACCCTCATCGGCCAGGCAGTCGGCATCGTCATGGAGCGTTACCGGTTGAGCGACGATCGTGCGTTCGCCTTCCTGACCCGGCTGTCGCAGGCGCGCAACGTCAAGCTGCGCCTCGTGGCGCAGGAGATGGTCGCGACCGGAGCCGACCGTGGTGCTGGTGCTGAAGGGTCGCCGGTGTCGGCGCTGTGACTCGGCGGGCTAGCCGCTCGCCACGAGGACGATGGCCAAACCACAGAGCGCGAGACCGACGCCCTGCGCCCGGTGTAACCGCTCGTGCAACAGTAGGGCCGCGAGGATGATCGTTGTGGCCGGATAGAGCGAGGCGAGCACGCCCGCGATCGTGAGGAACCCGCTCTGGCTGGCCAGCAGGAAGGCGCCGGTGGCCGCGGCACCGAGCGGCCCCGCAAGCAGTGCCCACCACACCGTTCTGCCTCGCGGCCGCCATGTGGCCCGCAGCCCCGCAGCGAGGAGGATGACCGCCGGCACCGACATGGCCTGTGCCGTCGCGAGTGGCCATAGGCCGGCTCGCTCCGGAATCTGCCCCAAAGCTGCGAACAGAACACCGAACCCGAGACCTGCGAGAACTCCGTCGACGACACCCGCGGAGAGCGGGGCTCGTCGGCCGCTCGGTGCTGCGGTCCGGAGGGCTGGATCGTCGGTCCTGCGCTCACCCGACGGCTCATCAGGGCTGTCGGAGACCAGCCAGATGCCCGGCAGGGCACAGACGACGCCTAGCCACATCACGACCGATGGGCGTTCCCCACTCAGGGTTCCCGCGAGAGCTGGCACCAGCGCGGCACCGACAGCGGACACGGGTGCCACCACGCTCATCTGGCCCGAGGCGAGTCCACGGTAGAGAAAGCCGGCTCCCACGCCACTGGCGGTCCCGGCCAGGATGGCCCAGACGAAGTCTTCTGTGGTGGGGGACCCCATGACGAGGATCGCGATCACGGTCGTGCATGCGGCGGCCGACAGCTGCGCGACCACGGCGACCGACCAGGCCGACGTACGTCTGGAGAGGAGCCCGCCGACGAAGTCGGACAACCCATAGGCGACGGCGGAGCAAAGGGCGAAGATGATTGCCATGACGTGAGCAGGCTCAGGTGATGATCGCGCCGGCAAGCCAGGCGGTTGATGCCAGCAGAGCTGCCGCGAGCTCAATGAGGATCGAGGCGCCCACCGCCTTCAGCGCTGCTCTGGTTGATGGCCACGCCAGGTCTGCGCCCACGCGATTACGCTCGAACAGGTAGATCCCGAGCACGAAGCCTACGAACAGGCCGACAACCGGGATCACGAAGAAGCCGACAATGCCGAGCAGGCCACCAGCGAGAAGGGAACGGTTGGGAACCCCCGTGGCTTTCAGGCCGCGTCCCGGGATGGTGTACTTGACGACAGCGCCTGCCATCAGAAGCACGGTGGCCAGCGAGAACACCATCCAGGCCGTGCGTGAGCCGTCCTCGGTCGCCCAGACGAGGATGGCGCCGAGGATCAGGATCGAGCCGGGAAGGATGGGTACGACGATGCCCGCGAGCCCGACCAGGATCGCGATCCCGACCAGGAGCTCGGTGAGGTTCATCCGGGTCACCCTCCCACATCAGGTCGCTCAGACAGACGCAAGCCCCGGGCACACCGCCCGGGGCCTTGCTATCGCGTCTCTGGTCAGCCGGTGTGCACCTTGATCAGCGCTCGTCACTCGCAGCGACTGCCGGCGTCTTGGTCAGCCTGTCGGTCTCGTCATGCACCTTGACGGCGATCTCGCGAAGCTTGTCACCGTGCTGTCGGGCGTGGTGGGCGCAGAACAGAAGGTCGCCCCCTCCGGCGAGCTCCACGCGCAGGTAGGCCTGGGCACCGCACCGGTCGCAGCGATCCACAGCGCTCAGCGGTGTGCGAGGGGCAACTGCAGTTGTCACTTGAGGCCTCTTCTCTTCCGTGGTGTCCTGCTCAACGTTACCGGGAGTTCAAGCGTTCCCTTGTCTCGTCTCACCTGTTCTCAACAGCCGATCAGGCTGGTTGCTTCCCGCCAGTGAGGGTCCGCCCGGGTGAACCTGGGTGAGCCTTCCCACAGTTGTTCGCTTTCGAGTCTGCCGCAGCTTGGGATGAACGTTTGCCAATTGTCTGAATCTTCAAACCCTTCGATGCCGCATCGTGACGTCCGCCACCATCGTGACCCCTCCCCTTTCGGAAACACGGCAGCGTGGCGTCTCAGGGTCACTGGCGTGTCGCGAGTAGGTTTGTAGAGAAGAAGCAGATGCCCGTTGCAAGGAGTCAGGTGCCAGCGCGAACCGCCGGAGGGACCAAGATCGACAACTCGTACAACGCCCGTCACCTCTTGGTTCTCGAGGGGTTGGAGGCCGTCCGGAAGCGGCCGGGAATGTACATCGGATCCACCGACTCCCGAGGTCTCATGCACTGCCTGTGGGAGATCATTGACAATGCGGTCGATGAGGCGCTGGCAGGTTCCTGCACCAAGATCGAGGTGACGCTGCAGCCGGACGGCTCCGCAGAGATCCACGACAACGGCCGCGGCATCCCGGTGGACAAGGAGCCGAAGACCGGGCTCTCAGGGGTCGAGGTGGTCTTCACCAAGCTCCATGCCGGTGGCAAGTTCGGTGGTGGCTCGTATGTCGCCACCGGCGGTCTGCACGGGGTTGGCTGCTCGGTCGTCAACGCCCTGTCTGTGCGCCTCGACGTCGAGGTCGACCGATCGCCGACGACGCAGACCATGTCGTTCCATCGGGGAGCTCCTGGCGCCTTCGCCGGGCAGGACCCCACGTCGACCTTTCGTCCGTCTTCCGGCATGCACAAGGGTGGCCGGGTCAAGAAGGGGGTGACCGGCACCCGTATCCGCTTCTGGCCGGACCGGCAGGTCTTCACTCAGGACGCGACCTTCACCTACGACGAGCTCGTGACCCGCGCTCGGCAGACCTCGTTCATCGTGCCCGGCCTCGAACTGGTGATCCGCGACCTTCGCGGCGCAGAGCCTCGCGAGAAGCGCTTCCGTCACGACGGCGGCATCACCGAGTTCTGCGAGTTCCTGGCCACAGATACACCGGTAAGCACAACTCATCGCCTGGAAGGACGAGAAAGGTTCAACGAGACGGTGCCGTTGCTCGACGAGCACGGGCACATGACTCCCCAGGACGTCGAGCGCGAGCTGACAGTGGACGTCGCGCTGCGCTGGGGGACGGGGTACGACACCGAGGTGCGCTCCTTCGTCAACGTGATCGCGACACCGAAGGGCGGAACTCACGTCACCGGATTCGAGCAGGCGATCACGCGGACCTTCAACGAAGTTCTGAGAAGCTCGAGGCAGCTGAGAGCAAACGAGCCCGACATCATCAAGGACGATGTCCTCGAGGGTCTCACAGCCGTGGTCACGGTACGGCTGGCCGAGCCTCAGTTCGAAGGCCAGACCAAGGAGGTGCTGGGCACGCCGGCCGCCCGCAACATCGTCCGCAAGGTCGTCGCGGCCGAGCTCAAGAGGCTCCTCACCTCGACTAAACGCGCCGAGAAGGCACAGGCAAAGCTGGTGCTCGAGAAAGTGGTCGGTGCCGCGCGCACCCGCATCGCCGCCCGCCAGCACAAGGAGACCCAGCGTCGCAAGACTGCCCTGGAGTCCAGTGCCCTGCCTGCGAAGCTCGCCGACTGCCGCTCCTCTGACCTGGACAAGAGCGAGCTGTTCATCGTCGAAGGCGACTCCGCACTGGGCACTGCCAAGCTGGCCCGCAACTCGGAGTTCCAGGCGTTGCTGCCGATCCGGGGGAAGATCCTCAACGTGCAGAAGGCATCGGTCGGTGACATGCTCAAGAACACCGAGTGCGCCTCGATCATCCAGGTCGTCGGGGCTGGGTCCGGAAGGACGTTCGACATCGAGACGGCACGCTACGGCCGGATCATCTTCATGGCAGATGCAGACTCAGATGGCGCGCACATCCGTTGTCTCCTGGCGACCCTGTTCTTCAAGTACATGCACGAGCTCATTGTGCAGGGCAGAGTGTTCTCCGCCGTACCCCCGCTGCACCGCATCGAGCTGTCCAACCCGAAGAAGGGCATGGACAAGTACGTCTACACCTACTCCGACCCGGAACTGCAACGAAAGCTGGCTGAGCTCGCGAAGAAGAACGTGCGCTGGAAGGAGCCGGTTCAGCGCTACAAGGGCCTTGGTGAGATGGACGCCGACCAGCTGGCCGAGACGACGATGGACCCGAGGCATCGCACGCTGCGTAGGATCACCGTCGATGACGCAGACGAGGCGGCGAGGGTGTTCGAGCTGTTGATGGGTTCCGACGTCGCGCCTCGCAAGGAGTTCATCGTGCAGGGGGCCTACGAGGTGGACGCCGAGGCCATCGACGCCTGAGACTTGGCAACACGCGAGTGCCCGATCGTCGTGCCCTACGTCGCAGGAGCTGTCGGCGTGCTGGCTCTCGCGCGGCTCTCATCTAAACATGAGGCCCGGTGGACTGCCGCAGGTGAACGGGCAGGATGAGTCGTTCGGCTCGCACCCACACGGGGAGTTCAGGTTTCAGAGTGATCCTGCCCGTTCGTCTGCGGCGCGTGGCGCGTGGCGGGCGAGGCGAGCCGCAGGACGGTCAGGCCAGTTGTTCCAGCAGACCGGTGTCGACGTCGTAGATGAAACCACCGACCTGCACGGCTTCAGGGATCAGGGGATGCGACCTCACCTTGGCCACGTCCTCGCGCAGCGCAGCCCGCTGGTCGGCGACCACAGCGAAAGACTGCCACGACGCGTCCTGACCGCTCGAGGCGGTGACCCGTTCGCGGAGCTCGTTCTGGGTGGCCGTGGCCATCGAGCACTTGGTGTGGGGCACGACGAGCACCCGCCGGACCGCAAGCAGATGCACTCCAAGCACAAGTGCCTCGAGCGCCTGTTGGGTCACTCGGCCACCGGGATTGCGAAAGATCTTCGCGTCGCCTGGCGCGAGGCCGAGCATCCCGAGAGGGTCGATCCGCGAGTCCATGCAGGTCACGACCGCCACGCCGGCATGCGCGACACCGTCGAAGCCGCTCAACGCGAACGACTCGGCGAACCGCCGGTTGGCCGCCAGAAGGTCGTCGAAATCGCTCACGGTTCGCAAACTAGCGAAGGCATCAGCCCTATGCTCCCCCGGGGTGCTGTCCTCATCCTGCTGGTCCGATTGACTCCGTGGGTGCGACTCCCCGCGTCTGCGCTGTTCTGAACGCGACCAGTGCAAGTGCGGCCGCCACGAGTGCGCAGACGGCCGCCCCGACGAACACCGTCTGGAGCTGAGCAAGGCCGGCTTCCTTGAGCATGGTGGTGTATTCGGCGCACTGGGTCTGGGAACCGCACACGTCACCCGGCGCGGGCAGCTCCACCTGCACCGAGTAGTAGCGACTCAAGCCGATCGTGGTCAGAGCGGAGATGCCGACGAGCATGCCCACCATCCTTGCCACCACGAGCAGCGCGCTCGTCAAGCCGTGCACCACATCGTCGGTGGCTGCGAGCAGTGCGGCGTTCACCGGAGCCAGCGCGAGCCCGAAACCCAGGCCCGTCATCACAAGAGGCAGCGTGGACACGAGCTGCTCCAGACTCTCCAGACCCCACTGGGCCATCCACGCGAAGCCGGCCGCAGCCAGCACCATGCCGAGTGCGGTGACGACTCCCGCCGGGACCTTCTTCGTGAGGTAGCCACCGAGCAGGGCGCCAACGGGCAGGGCCACGAGCAGGCGGACCAGGACCAGGGCGGCCAGCAGCTGGGAGTCGGGATAGACGGTGACCCTCGCGAAGATTGGGATGTCGACGAGGGCCGCGATGAGGGCCGCGCCGATGAAGAAGCTCACTGCCAGCGCACCCCAGGCAGGAGTGCTTGCGAACGCGCCGCGTGGGACCAAGGGGTTCGCCGTGCGACCGTTGCGCACCCAGAAGGCGATCGCCGTGACGGCCGCACCGGCCAGCAGCCACGGGCCCGCCGGGGAGAACACGAAGGCCTCGGGGTCGGCAGTCGCGAACGCGAGGATGATGCCGCCCAGGCTCAGTGCCAGAAGGCCCGCCCCCGGCAGGTCGGCGTGACCGGCGACCGCGCGCCATCGTCGTAGGTCGACCAAGGGGCGAGTGGCGAGCCAGCAGCGAATCACGCAGGCGATGAGCAGCGCGAAGAACACCAGGGCGAGCGGCGTCAGCCAGCGCGACTCGCCGGCGAGAGGAAGGAAGGCGAGCCCGGTCGTGACTCCGCTGCTGAGCGCAGCCGGCTCCAGCATGACCAACAGGAGAACAGCGAGGGAAAGCACGGCCAGGCCGGCGCCCCAGAGGTCGTAGCCCAGGTGCCCGTGGTGTCGAACGTGGGACGGGACAGCGGGAGCTCGGGTGAGAAAGGCGGCGAGCAGCAGTCCCACTGCCAGGTTGATCCAGAAGATCGTCTCCCAGTCCGCAACGGCCAGCACCAGTGCGCCGTACAGCGGACCGACCACGCTTCCCAGTTCCTGCACCGCACCGACCACGCCGAGCGGCACGCCGCGTCGCGCCGGCGGGTACATGTCCGCGACGAGGGCCAGGGTCGCCGGCACCAGCCCGCCGCCGCCGATCCCCTGCAGGAAGCGGCCGAAGACCATGCTCGGCAGGTCGTACGCCGCAGCGGTGACCAGCGACCCGAGGGCGAAGACCACCAGCGAGCCGACCAGGACCGGAACCCTGCCGCGCAGGTCGGCGATACGTCCGATCAAGGGCAGCATCGCGACATACCCGAGAAGGAAGCCAGACACGATCGGCGCCGCGCGTTGCAGCTCGTCGATCGCGAGCCCCACGCTGGACATCATGTCCGGCAGTGCGAGCACGACAACATAGGTGTCGGCGGCGGCGAACGCGACCGCGACCGCCGCCAGACCGAGCAGCAGACGGGCCCGTGGCGCGGTAGATGACTCCGGCGAACCGCCGGCGCCCGTCACGGCGCGGTGATCTCCTTGTCGGTGTCGTACTCGTCGAACTCGATCGTGTACGTGACGTCGGCGGCGTCGGGGTAGAAGGGTCCGGACAGCTCGGCCTGGTTCAACAAGTTGTCCTCGGTGATCATGAATGTCGCCGCGAAGGTGTCCTCGGCTGAGGCACTAGGGATAATGGCGGCGACCACGTCGCCGGGGACGGAGCCGGTGTACTCGGTGACCACCGCCTCTCCGTTGCGGGTCGGCTCGCCTTCCTCGACGTCGTCGGCCTCGGTGAGCAATGACGACAGACCGGCATCGGTGCTCATCAGGGTGGCCGGGTCCGGGGCGCCGTAGTCCCCGGGATCGATCTCGGCGAACTTCGTGGTGAACGGCAGCTTGGCGTAGACGACCTCGTCGACCGCGACCACGGCGGCATCCGCGGTGATGCCGCCGGAGGCCACCTTGAGGTCTCCGTGGAACGCTGGTGCGTGGGTGCCGATGCCGTCCGCGCTGACGACCCCGTCCGCGCCCTTCGGCAGCTGCTCGGTGGCGAGTACGACGTGCACCCCCGAGGTGTCGTCGAGGTTGCGCTTCGCCTCGCCCAGCACCTGGGCAGGTGACTGGCCGGAACCCCCGGAGCCGGAGGCGGTGCAGGCGCTCAGGCCAAGAACCGTGGCCAAGGCGAGCCAGGTCAGGAGGTGGCGTTGCGCGGTCACCCTCCTAGCCTTTCACGGTCGGGTCGACGCCGACCGGCAGAAGCGCTGAGACCGGGCCAGAGGCCGCCGCGATCGGTTGGGAGCCAGGCGTGCCGGACCCGTCACGGCGTCCTTCCGCGTCTGGCAGGTCGACGGCTGCACCGCTCGAGGCTGCTGCCCGCGCCGGACCAACTCCCGCCCACGCGAACACGAGGGTGTCCTCGCCCTTGAGGAACCGGTGACAGCGCACCCCGCCCGTGCCCCGGCCCTTGGCTGGGTACTCCACCATCGGTGTCACCTTGACCGCGCCGGGCTCGGTCCCCGGAAGAGAGCTGCTCGAGCCTGACGCGGTCACGAGCACGGCCTGCTCGGTGGGGACGAACCTGCCGAAGAACGCGACTCGCTGGCCAGCGGCGAGCCGGACACCAGCAATCCCTCCGCCGGCTCGGCCCTGGGGGCGCACGCCACCGGCCGAGAAGTGCAGCAGCTGCCCGTCCGTGGTGACGAAGCACAGCTCCTCGTCGCCGGTGCGCAGCTCGGCTGCACCAACCACCTCGTCGCCGTCGCTCAGACGGATCACCTCCCAGGCGTCCCTGTTGGACAGGTACTCCGGGCTCACCCGCTTGACCACACCTTGCCTGGTGCCCAGGGCGAGGCCGGGAGAGTCGGGGTCGAACGATGCGAGCGTGAGCACCCGCTCTCCGGTCTCGAGCGACAGGAACTCGCTGACCGGCGCACCTCCTTGCAGGTGGGGTGCGTTGGCGGTGGAGGGAAGAGACGGTAGGTCGAGGACGTCGAGCTTCACGAGCCGTCCTGAGCTCGTGATCGCGCCCACCTGACCCCGGGCCGTCGTCTGCACCGCGGCCACGACCACGTCGTGCTTCGCGCGGCTTCCGCTCGTCCCCGGAGCCTCGATCCCGTTCGTGCGCGCCAGCAGGCCGGTCGAGGAGAAGTAGACGAAACACGGGTCGTCGGCGACCTCGAGCGGCACCGCGGAGACGACCGACTGGCCCGCCGACTCGAGCAGCACCGTGCGGCGCGGCGTCCCGTAGGTCTTGGCGACGTCGGCCAGCTCGTCGCTGACCACCTTTCGCAGCAGGCGCTCGTCTTCGAGGATCGCGTCGAGCTCCGCGATGGCTCTTTGGAGGTCAGACCTTCGGGTGTCGAGCTCGAGCCGGGAGAGCTTGGTCAGCCGACGCAGCGGCATGTCGAGGATGTACGTCGCCTGCACGTCGGTCAGGTCGAAGACCTGGATCAGCCGTTGCTTCGCCTCGCTTGCGTGCTCGCTGGAGCGGATGAGCTGGATGACCTCGTCGATGTCGATGATTGCAGTGAGCAGGCCCTCCACCAGATGCAGCTCGTCGGCAGCCTTCCCCCGGCGGTACGACGTTCGCCGCCGCACCACGTCGTAGCGATGTCCGAGGAAGACCTCGAGCATCTCCTTCAGCCCGAGCGTGCGCGGCTGTCCCTCGACCAGGCACACCGCGTTGATGCCGAAGGAGTCCTCCATCGGGGTCTGTCGGTAGAGCTGGTCGAGCAGAGCCTCAGGGTGGAAACCGTTCTTCACCTCGATCACCAGGCGAAGGCCCTTCTCGCGGTCGGTGAGGTCTTTCACGTCGGCGACTCCCTGCAGCTTCTTGGACTGCACCAGGAGCTTCACCCGCTCGATCACCTTCTCTGGCCCCACGCCGTACGGCAGCTCGGTGACCACGATGCCCTTCCGACGGGAGGTCACGCTCTCCACTCGGGCGGTGGCGCGCATCTTGAACGAGCCGCGACCGGTCTCGTAAGCCTCGCGTATCCCGTCGAGACCCACGATCTTGCCGCCGGTGGGCAGGTCAGGGCCGGGGATGAACCGCATCAGGTCGTCGAGACCGGCCTTCGGGTGGGTGACCAGGTGCCGCAGCGCCTGCACCACCTCGATCAGGTTGTGCGGGGCGATGTTGGTCGCCATCCCGACTGCGATTCCTGTCGCGCCGTTGACGACCAGGTTCGGCATCGCGGCGGGGAGCACCGAGGGCTCGAGCTCGCGGCTGTCGTAGTTCGGCTTGAAGTCGACGGTCTCCTCGTCTATCGAGACAGTCATCGGCATCGCAGGTGGCGCCATGCGGCACTCGGTGTAGCGCATTGCCGCTGGCGGGTCGTCGGGAGAACCGAAGTTTCCGTGCCCGTCGACCAAGGGGACCCGCATGGACCAGGGCTGCACCATCCTGACCAAAGCTTCGTAGATCGCTCCGTCGCCATGCGGGTGCAACCGGCCCATCACCTCGCCTACGACTCGGGCGCTCTTCACGTGCCCTCGGTCGGGACGCAGGTTCATGTCGCTCATCGTGTAGAGAATCCGGCGCTGCACCGGCTTCAGCCCGTCGCGTGCGTCGGGCAGCGCGCGGCTGTAGATGACCGAGTAGGCGTACTCGAGAAAGCTCGAACGCATCTCGTCGCCGACGTCGACGTCGAGGATGTGCTCCTCGAAGTCGTCGGCCGGAGGAGCAGGCTTGGTACGACGTGCCATTGCGCCATTGTCCCCTCTGCCGCGGGCGGGTCCGGCGGGGGCACGCCGCGGCAGGGACAAGCGATACATTTCAAGCGTGAGCACAGCCGAGAGAACTGCCGGTCCCGGACCGGGCTACCCGAAGCACTGGGAGGCTGATGTTCTTCTGCGTGACGGACACGCAGCACACC
>Ga0136621_1000557_pt1 | contig 14734 bp, 13 predicted proteins | sample AntDryUQ445A2306_FD_104673 | JGI IMG/M metagenome (GOLD analysis project Ga0136621, IMG submission 104673) | Polar desert sand microbial communities from Dry Valleys, Antarctica - metaG UQ445A (23.06) | ecosystem: Environmental > Terrestrial > Soil > Desert | place: Antarctica: Dry Valley...
ACGGGGCGAACATGGCCCCGTGAGCGATGAAAAACGGGCTTAACGGCCGCGTCTCCGTCTGCAATCGATTCGTATACACGCTGTACAACCATTTTTGATACTTGTTCAGAGGTTCCCTAAGGGGGATTGTTGCTGAGATGCTGAACCGGATCGGAGCGGATATCGGATTCGGACAGGATATTTGGATTCAATCGAAAGCCAGGGATTGGCCCTGCTGGGCGCCCTGAGGATGGAACAGCCGCACCGGGATCGGGTGGATGAGCACCAGGCTTAGGAGGCGTGCACGCCAGCACAAGGAAGTACTGGCTAGACAGCAAGCGGAGCATGGAAAGCGGAGCGAAGATGACGGGTCGGCAAGCCGTAGTACGCGGTGATCCCGTCAGCTCTGAGCTCGTTGATCGAGGCCCCAAGTTTAGCACCGCACCACCAAATCGAGCGTTCCGAGGGAGACCGAATGGAACAGTAGCAACTATGCTCCGAAACGCCCCGATCGCAGGAACTGCCCGACCTGGCGAGCCACTATCGCCGAGAACAACATCCCGAAGTGTGTGACAGGCAGAATGACCAAGTCCGTCGCGTTGGGAAGCGAGGCTTCCGAGACGGCCAGGGTGCCGTCATTCAAGCCGTTCAGGGTAGCGAGCATCCGACCTAGCCCCAGGCTCCGGCTGCCCGCGATCACGCCCAACTCGCGCGCGCCGGTCCACGCCGGCGCATCCCCCCGCAAACCGTGGTCGAGACTCTTGCCCAGTGCGAACAGCCCAGCCGAGGTCTGCGCGAGTCTCGCCGCGACGGAGCTGCCCTGGTGGGGCGTCGCTAAGGTCACCACGCGCCCCGGTCGCAGCTCGCGAGACAGGTGAAACAGATGGCGGATCACCAGGCCACCGAGACTATGTCCCACCAGGTGTATCGTCGGTGCCTGGATGCGCTCGAGAAACCTCCCGAGACACCGTGCGTTGTGCCCCGGGCTTACACCGACCGACGGATACGAGAACCGGAAGGCGGCGAAGCCCATCGAGGCCAGCCTGTAACGCAACACCGCCATGCCCCAGTCGCTGTGCAGATACAGCCCATGCACGAGGACGATGGCCTCCGGGGTTTGATCGCGCTTTAAGGCGGCAGCAGGAATCGCTCTCCGTCGTAACTCAGTACGACGCCTTTACGCGTGATCGTCTCGACCTTGAGTTTGCCTTCGATGACATCGCCCTCCACATAGCGGCGGTTCTTGATGTACACCAATCGGTCCGCCGCATTCGGAACGTAGGCCATTAGACTGACTTTCAGGTCGGGTACGGCCGCCTGCACCTCGGCCGGCATCTCGACATAGGACGGCATTTCATCGAGGCTGGGATCCTCCGGCGGCGCTAGCACTGGCTTTTGTTCTAGCTGTTTTAGCATGGCCGCCGCCTGCGGTGTGGCGATCTCAGGTTCTTCGCCGAGGCTCAGGCCGGAGGCTTGGATCGGTGTTGGCTGCGACGGTATTGGAGCATCGCGCACTTCGTGGTCCCGTTGGCGCGGAGCCGGCCGCCGCGTCGGGAGGGCGGTCTCCGCGCTAGGTGCGGCGGCGGCAGGCTGCGGAGGCCGAGGCTCAACGGCGGTTGGCGCCGGGGCCTTGGCGCTCTCCTCTTCTGCGTTTGAGCGGGCATGCGTATCGGGTGTGTTCATCTCAGGCGCGACGCGTGCCGGTTCTGTCGGCCCGACGGATCCCGGCGCAGCGTTAGCCGCGACGTCATCGGTTCTCAACCCACCATCCCAAATTTCGTGCTGCCATAAGAGTGCACCTGCAACGGCCGCGTTGAGCACCAAGGCGCCGGAGATCACCCAGGGCCACCGGCTCCGGCGCGGAGCATTTTCTCCGAGCGCAATCGAATGTAAGGTCGGCGTCTCCCGCGCCGCGCGTTCGCGCTCGACTTTCTTTAACGCTTCGAGGATGAAGGACATAGGCTAGGATTTTGGAATCGTGAGCGAAGGGTTTCCGGCCGTGCGTACGGCCGTGACTAGGTATAAAAGCGTTTCCGGCCCGATCATCCCATCGGGCGCCAGGGCGTGTCTATGCTGAAACGCAATCACGCGTTCCCGGAGCGCCTCGTCATAATGCCTCGGTTTGGCTACCTGCGTTTTCCTGCCATCCAGTTGGTCCAAGCGTTCCCGGAGCCAGAGCACGCCGGGACCTTCGACGCCGGGCGAGATCAGTCGATCAACGCGTTTCGGGGGCCGCCACACCACCGTATAATAGCCGTTCCACAACGGCTCGATGGCCGCGCGCGGATAGGTTCCGGTCTTACGGTCTATGGCCAAGGTGACCCGATCGCCATTTAGCCCAGTGACCGTAACGAACCGCGCCTCGCCCGTCTTCAAGAACAGACCTATCACGGCGGGCAAGTCGAAGGCGCGCAAGCTATCCCAACCACCCCATCGAGACAAGCAATGCAGGCCGTGTTTCGGCGCCGAATTGCACGGTGCTTGCGCTACGCGGGAACTGTCGCTCACGCCCCATAACAGCAGCATGCTTGCGAGGGCGGTATCACGATCGGCGCGAATACCGGGTTCGTTGAGCCATGGGACCAGCGTCTCGGACATCCCGCGCCGTGCGGCATTTTCGCCTTCAGGGCGACTCGCGCTTTTGTCTCCCGCGCCGGTTTTCTTCCGATCCGCACGGGCGGCGATGATGCCTATGTTGGCCGGTTTGACCGCCGCGCTGGCGGGAGCTTCAGCACGGTATTCGGACACCGGCGCCTTCCAACCGGTGTCAAACGCCGGAATGAACCACCAGGCAGCGCTGCCGGCACTGGCAAGCGCTGCCACGGCGGCGAGCCACCGCCAGCGCTTGATGTTGATCGCGCCCTGGACCTCGGCCACGGCCTTGCGCGCCGTCCCCGCGGTGACGCTGTCCTGATCGCGCACGAAGGCCCCGAGCAAGGCGCGATCGCAGTAGACATTGATAAGGCGTGGAAACCCTTGCGCGGCCCGGTGGATGAGACCGCGCGCGCTACGTGTGAATACCTGTCCGCCAGCGCCCGCGATCGCCATGCGATGGGCGATGTAATCCGAGGTCTCCTGTCTTGAAAACGGCAGCAAGTGATAGCGGGCCGAGATGCGTTGAGCGAGTTGCCGCAGATCGCTGCGCGCGAGGATATCGATCAGTTCCGGTTGGCCGATCAAGATGATCTGCAGAAGCTTCTTTTTTGTGGTCTCGAGGTTGGTAAGCAGCCGCACCTGTTCGAGGACTTGGGGGCTCAGGTTTTGGGCCTCATCGATGATCAGCACCGTCCGCCGTCCCTGTGCGTGCGCATCCAATGCGTGGCGATAAAGCGCATCGACGAGGAACTTTTGGGTGGCGGTTTCTCGTGAATATTCAATCCCAAACTCATCGCAGATCGTGGCCAGGAGATCGATGTCCGTGAGTCTTGGATTCAGGATAAACGCGGCCTCCACTCCGTCCGGCAGGCGTTCGAGCAAGACTCGGCAGAGCGTTGTTTTGCCGGTCCCGATTTCCCCGGTCAACTGTACGAAGCCGCCGCCTTCTTCCAGGCCGTAGATGAGATGCGCGAGACCTTCGCGGTGGCGATCGCTCAGGTACAGATAGCGCGGATCGGGCGCCAGCGCGAAAGGCGGCTCTTGAAGATTGAAATGCGCCAGGTACATCGGGCCCCGCTCCAGAGTGGGGTAACGAAATGATAACGTATCCAGGCAAGGATACGCGAGCCAAGCGGGCGGGAGAAGAACCCATGCGCGGGGAGCACGGGTTCTCTAGCAACGGGTACGCGGCGCGGGCTCACCCTGGCCGTTCACGCGCGGGGTTGTTTGGCCATGGTGCACGTGATAGCGAGTCACGGGCTTCGCGCTTTCGGCACACCACTCCCTGGTGAGGCGGGGACTTCCTCCTTGGAACCTCCTGGCCACCAAGCAGATCCATGCTCAGCTCGCTTACCGTCCTTGGCCCCTGTTTGTCTCTCACTACCGACACTTCCCGTGTCCGTGAGTAACCTATCCGCCCCGAAATTCACCTCAAAGCCTGAGGGGACACCAGTTCACGCGGTCCGCACCGCGTACCCGAAGATCCAATCAGCAATCGCCGCGCCAGGTATCCAGATTGATGACCGGCGCTATCGGAATGGAATAGCATAAGGTAGGCTTGGCGCACCGGCTTCCAAAGCGTTGGAACTTGACATACCGCTCCAAGTCTACAACGCTTTAAGGCCGGTATCGGGTGGATGCTTGCATAGTGTGTAGGAACGCTCCCAAAAAATTATTAACCCTGGTCCTTTTGGGCTTGCTCTGTCCGTTCCCGGCGCTCGCCATCGAGCTTCCCGACTTTGGCGATTCCGCTTCCGCCTCGGTGTCACCGGAACAGGAGCGGCGCCTCGGCCGCGGTCTCTTCCGGCATTTAAGGCGTCACGAAAGGCTCGTGAACGACCCGGAAATCGAGGCTTATGTTCAATCCCTGGGTTCGGGGCTCACCGCCCAGGCCGAAAACGCGGTGCATAACTTCGAATTTTTCTTGGTAGGCGACCCAACGCTGAACGCGTTTGCCGCCCCGGGCGGTTTTATCGGTATCCACACCGGACTGTTGCTGCATACCGAGACGGAGAGCGAGCTGGCCGGTGTGGTCGCTCATGAAATCGCGCACGTGACCCAGCGCCATATGGCTCGCACCTTTGAGAAAGCCTCGCAACTCAGCATCCCCATGGCGGCGGCGATGTTGGGTGCGATCCTTCTCGGCACTCAGAACCCGGAAGCCGGCCAGGCCGCGTTCGCGGCCATTGCCGCGGGCAACGCCCAGTATCAACTCAACTTCACGCGCTCCCATGAAGAAGAAGCCGATCGGATCGGTATGCGGATTCTGGCGCAATCGGGATTCGATCCGCGCGGAATGCCGTCCTTCTTCGAGCGTATGCAGCGCGCGAACCGGCTCACCGATAATGCCCAGTTACCGGAATTCCTGCGGACTCACCCGGTCTCGGTGACGCGCATCGCCGACTCCCGAAATCGCGCCGAGCAGTACCCAACAAAACATCACCGTGACAGCCTTGCCTTTCATCTGGTGCGGACCAAGCTCCGGCTAAGTGCACTGGGACAACCCGCGGCGGCCGTGGCCTATTTCGAGCGCCAGTTAAAATCGGGCCTGTTCTTAAACGCCGGCGCCGCGCGCTATGGGTACGCCTTGGCGCTGACCGAAGCCGGTCACTATCGCGAAGCGCGGCGGCAGCTAGAGCAACTTCGGCACGCCGATCCCGAGCAGACCGCCTACCTACTCGCGGCCGCGCGGCTGGCGCTCGCCGAGAAGCGGCCGGGCGAGGCGCTTTCGATCTACGGCGAGACGCTGAAACTCTACCCCAACTACCGTCCCGCGGTCCTCGGACAGGCGCAAACGCTGCTCACATCGGGCAAAGCCGAGGAGGCCCGCCGGACGCTGCGCAACTACGCCTTAAGCCACGAGGTGGACGGCGCCTATTATGGGCTCTTGGCGGAAGCGGAAGGAAAACTAGGGGCGGAAGTCGAAGCACAGATAGCGCTAGGAGAACAAAGTTACCTGGCCGGTGAGACCCACCTGGCGCGCGACCAACTATGCTTTGCCCGCCGCTCCCCATTGGTCGATCACTACCAGCGGCAACGCATTGAGGCGCGGCTCAAGAACATCCTCCGCGATCTCATCGAAGAACAGGAAGCCGAACAAGAGGGAATCGCTATCGGGCGCATCGTACGGAGCCCCGAGGAGCTAGACCCAGCGCGTCCTTGCCCGGGATAATTTCCGCTACGATCGACCTCGCTGTTTCCGTTGGCGCGAGTGCGCGGTACCATATGCTCACGCCAGCCACAAGCGCACTCGAACCTCACAATGATGCGATCAAGCACCGAAGATCTCCGTATCACGGAGACCCGCGAGGTCCTCGCACCCGCGACGCTGCACGCCGACTTACCCGTCACCGCCGCGGCTGCGGGCACGGTGCTAAGAGCGCGCGCCGCGATCCAGGCCTTACTCGGCGAACGCGATGACCGGCTGCTGGTCATTACGGGACCCTGTTCGATCCATGATCCCGACGCCGCGCGTGACTACGCTACAGGTCTCAGACGCGCGCTGGAAACCCATGCCGAAGACCTTTTGATCGTGATGCGCGTCTATTTCGAGAAACCGCGAACCACCGTGGGTTGGAAGGGCCTGATCAACGATCCAAAGCTCGACGGGAGCTTCCGGATCAACGACGGCTTGCATATCGCCAGGCGGCTGCTGTTGGATCTGGCCGAGATGGGGGTGCCCGCCGGCACCGAATTTCTCGATCCGATCAGCCCGCAGTACTACGCGGATCTGATCGCCTGGGGCGCAATCGGCGCGCGCACTACCGAAAGCCAGGTGCACCGCGAACTGGCTTCGGGATTGTCCTGCCCCATCGGCTTCAAGAACGCGACCGATGGGGGACTACAGATCGCGGTGGACGCGATCATCTCGGCGCGGAATCCGCACCATTTCCTGGGCGTGACCAAAGGCGGGCATGCGGCCATTCTCTCCACGACGGGCAATCCCGATGGGCATATCATCCTGCGTGGAGGCCAACGCCAGCCGAACTACGATGCGGGGAGCGTCGCTGCGGCCGCGGCATTGTTGACGAAGGCAGGGTTACCGCCGCGCATCATGATCGATTGTAGCCACGCGAACAGCGCCAAGAACCACGAGCGCCAGGTACAGGTCGGCCACGAGATCGGTACCCAGATCGCGGCGGGAGATCGGCGGATTTTGGGGCTGATGATCGAGAGCCATCTGGTGGCCGGGCGTCAGGATCAGGCGCCAGGCCATCCACTGGTCTATGGTCAGAGCATCACGGACGCCTGCATCAGTTGGACCCAAACCGAGGCGCTCCTCGAGGATCTGGCCGCGACGGCGCGCCGGCGGCGCGATCGCACCGGCGAGGCGCGCTCGGCAGATTGATCCCATCAGAGTTCCTGTGGACGGTTGAGTGCCTGATGACGGCGTTACCATCAACAACCTTGCCCAACTGTTTGGTGGCCCAAATGAGGTCTCTTATCGAATTTAAACTCGCTATACTCGCCATTCTGTTTGACATAGTGTAGAAATACCTGCACCTGGCGCTCACCCTCGAAAGCCTCTCTCCAATGAGGTATCTCAATCCCTTTGTAGATAAGAGCGTCACCTGGTTCAAGTTCCACCCTGGTTACATTGTCGCCGGTCTCGATATAGAGCGGCCAAATACCTGGGCAATCGTAACTGATGGGCAAAGTTGCGCTAACCTCACACGAGGGCCTGTCCACATGCTTTGCAAGCACCGCGCCTTTAACATAGATGCGCAAATAAGAATAGGTTGGGTACAACTCACAATTGATCGTTTTCGATAGGATTGGGGTCACAACGTCGAGCAGCGTCTCTGTTATGGCAGGCGACGCGGCTGAGAACGCCTTTTCGACTTGTGTGTCACCGTAGTTGAAATATGAACTTGTCTCCAACACTCTTATGTTTTCGGAGATGTATTCGCACATGATTCGAGGGATGAACTGTTTGAGTACCACATATCCATATTCTTCAAACAGTTGCTCACATCTGATTGAGCTTGGAACGACGCCCTCCGAGACATTCATACAATTTGCTCCATCAAAGGCTCTCAAGGTCTATGCGGCGAAACTTCCATCCGCCATCGTCAACGGCATTTACTTTTTGCTCCTCTACAAGTCGTTCGAGGTACTCAAACGATAAGCCCGAAAACTCGGATGCCTCTTCGAGAGTGAGGTACACTTTTTGGATCGGGTGCGGCCGCGTAACAGTTAGCGCTTTTACTGCATCGATCAGCCACCCCATGTCAGGGGGACTCTCTTCGTTGTCAGGGGAATTATCTTCGCTGCTTGCAGTTCCTTCTCTAATGAGCCACCCGTTGACAGTGAAACGACTATTCACAAATTTGCGTGTTGGACATTTTACCGGGAGAACCTCGTGGTCGTATGAACTGGGAAAAAGCACGAGGGTGTTTTGGCGCGGCATGATTGTCTTAGTACGTCTTTGTTCGGAATTCTGAACTTCGCCATCCTCCGAATCATAGATTCTGAGTTGGCCTCCGCCAAAAGCCTTGGGTTCAGAATGGAAATAGTGGACATATGAAAGTTCCCGGAGAGGAATATCTAACGGTTCCGCAGAACTGTTGTCACGGTGCACCTTAAAAAAATCACCATCATTGCTGGCAGTGATCTGAGTATCTATGTGCGATATGGGGAACGCTTCTCGATTGAAAACTCTGAGAACCTCAGGAAGAATAGCAAGTAGGCGATCTTGAATTAACGTCCCATATTCTCCGAGATCATACAAAACGCGGGACTTTCGGTAAGAAGGATCGGTTGCTGCTTCCGGCACACCGTCTGGTATTACGGTGCTCGGTGTAAAGTCTCTTTCGTGCCTCAACACATACTTCGCTAACCCGCGCAATTCCCTCTTCGTCAGGAAGTCTCTCTTGACAAATACCTCTAGGAGTTTCCTGAGGCCCCTCCCGGAATTGCGTCGTTCGACTCTGTACATCACCAGGAGGCGCGGTCCGATCCAGGGACTCTGCGCGATCTGCTCATGAGTCCGAAGCCGTCGATGTGCCGCATCGTCACGGGCTCGGACAGTTCGCTCCGCACCTCACGACGACCGGCGACGTCGTCCAGCAACGCGTCCCACGCCTCGAGCGATGACTCGAAGGAAAAGCGCGTGAGGACCTCGCTGGCGCGCGCTGCGAGAGCGTTCCGCGCCGTCTCGTTGCCCATTAACGACGCTAGCGCGGACGCCAGCGCCTCTGTGCTGTCCGTGTGGACGATCAGACCATCGATGCCGTCGCGCACTAGAGAGCGAACCGGCGCTCCGCAGTCTATAGCCACGACCGGAACGCCGCACGCCAGCGCTTCCCAGATGGCGTTGCCGAAGCCTTCCACCCACGATGCCGAAACGAACAGATCGGCGCCGCGGAGGACGGCGTAAGCGGCGTTGGTGAAGCCTCGAAGCTGGACCCTCCCGGGCGCCAGCTCCTCGACGAGCCTCGCAAGGGGCATACGCAGCGGTCCGTTGCCGTAGACCTCGAGATCCCACTTCGGAAAGTATCCGACGATACTCGCGAATGCACGCACGAGGAGATCGACGCGCTTTTCCGGCGATAGGCGCGTGAGCGTCACGAGGCGCTGGCGCCCTCCGGTTCGTTCCACGCAGATCGACGGCGGCGCGTTCAGCGGATTCGGGATCGCATATGCCCAGGCGCCGCGCAGCTTGAGCCACTCCGCTATCGCCGGGTGAGGCGCGACCACCGCACGCGCACGCCGGTAAAGCGCCTCGCGTGTGTTCTGCCACGAACCGATGGAGAACTGGCTCGTGTCGGTGTGTTCGCAGGCGATGACCGGTATGCCTGTCTCATGCATAGCGGCGAGCACGCGGACGTTCGTGAAGTCGATGTGAGCCACTACCACGTTGGGAGTGGTCGCGAGAATAGCGTAGCGGAGCATGGCGAGGAGCGGCATCTCCCAGATGATCTCGAAGCAGGCAACACCATGGAGACCGCGAAGCACGGGCGCAAGCGAATTGGCGTTCAGCTCTTTCCGATCCGCCCCTCGCGGCCAGCCGATGTCTCGCCTCCGGACGCACGAATCGATGGTATAGGCTGAAGCCGCCGTTTTTTGTGACACCGTCAGAATCGTGACGTCCCAACCGCGTGCCGCCCAGGCGTTTGCCAGATTCACGCAGACCCGCTCAGCCCCGCCACCGCTTAGGCCCGCAATGACGGTCGTGATGCGCATCTCAAGAAGGAAAGTCTGGATCAGTCAACCGGATAGGCGGCAACGACTTCGAGCATGACCAGCGCTCCTGCCGGAAGCGACGCCGCCGCGAACGCAGTACGAGCCGGTAACGCGGTGACACCGAGACCGGGAAGCCAGGCGGCGTAGATCACATCCACGGCTTTGAAATCCTTGATGTCCGCCAGGAGCAGCGTAGACTTGACGATATCCCCAGGGGAGCATCCTGCCGCATTCAGAATCGCTTCGATATTCGACAGCATCTGCCTGATTTGCGCCTCAAGGCCCTCCTCCAGCTTGCCGGTTTCCGCGTTTCGGCCCGTCTGGGCAGTCACGAATACTAGGTCACCTGTGCGAATGGCTTGCGAGTAGGTGCCGGTGGCGGGGGCGGCTGCGTTCGTGGTGATGCGAATCTTGTTGACCATCTCACGTGCTCCTTCACTGAAGGGCGTAGGCGAACCTCTGAGTCCTATTTATCGATCCGCTCCGCTCTGAGCGGGATTTCGAATTTGACCTTCACAGGCCCTCCACTCAATGGAGCCAGATCGAGGAGTTGCGGCTGCTCGGGATGAATGATTTGCAGCAAGACCACGTTGGCGGGATCGGCGAACTCCAGGTCGAAATAGTGGAATTGCGTAATGTTCGATGCATATATCCACAGGTTGTTCTGGTCGCGTATCCACCCGCTGAAGGTCCCGCTCTCCATCGGTTCCGTACGGATGTCAAGGGGAACTTCGGACAAAAGTTGTTTGGTCAAATCGAAGCTCTCGAAAGCGTACTGCCAACTCTGCTCGTAGGGACGTTTGGTGGAACCACGTGAGCGAGGCAGACATCCCTTTTGCTTCAGACGGATGTTCTCTTGCACAAATTGTTCGTCCTCGGTCTCGGCGTCGTAGTCCCCGGCTGTAAGCCGATCGAGAAAGTGCTCGACGTTCCGACTTGTCGTAAACACGCGGTGGATAATGCGAAAATACGTGATTGCGGTGGGATTGATGTCGAAGATCGTAATCCGCCTGGGCCGCCAGAGCGGAATCAGATTGAGACCGTACAGGCCGCCGACGACGCTAATCATATGAATATTCTCACGCCTGAGCGGGGCGACACCTTCGTAGTGGGCTTTGAACTCCGGGAACTCGCCGAAAGACCCGTCCTGAGAGCCGTCATCAGTGCCGTAGAAGACGTTTTCCGGGTGGTCGTGGTACATCTCCCGATTGAAGGCTCTGGGTGCTTCTGATGTCACCGGTTCCTCCTCTTCGTCTTTGGAAGTCTGTGAGTGAAGATTGCACCGTCTGGTACGGGCATCACGCATCGCCGAGACTCGCCAGAGAGTCCTCCTCCCAGGCCGGGCTGTAGAGTTGTTTGTCGAAGTACTGAATCTGTTGCGCCCATTGCTCTCCAAGAGCCGTGTTAGAAGGCGCGGGTGCTTCCTGCTGGCTGTAGGTGATCCTGACGGTTTGCGCGATCAACTGAAGGGCATCTTCGACGACCTCTGTTTCGGGATGGCGAACGGTGATGTATCCGTCGCCCGTGTACGTGGCTGACTTCGTCGCTCCGACTCGCGGTAAGCGAGCGTCTACCAGTAGCGCGCCGATGTGCTGCCTCACGGCTTCGATACCGCCTATGTGCTCCACCCGTCCGCTCCCCGTTCCGCGCAGAAAGAACGTCCCGACAGCATACTGGCGTTCCCATGGCCCGTCAAAACAACCATCCACGGTGACCCTCGCCCACGCGAGGTGTGGGTCTACGTCGTAAGCGAACTCGAGCATCGGGCAGATCCTCGCGCCAGCCGGTCTGAGCGTGGCGTCGGTGAAGCCGAGTCCTCCCTCTTCGAGCAGGAACCCTTCCATGTGAGTGATGGCATTCCCGACCGACAGTGCCCGCACCGCCTTCAGACCTTGTTCGATGAACTCCCGGAACGGATCGCCGCTGATGTCGCGCGGCATCACGCAACTCCACTGCACGCGCGGATTTTCCAACGCTTTCAGAATTGACGGGCGGTAGCAGCAGATCGAGTAAAATCGCGGTTCATTCGCAATCGTGATCGTGTCTATGCAAAGCTCCTGACCGCGCAGGTAGTCTTCGGCCAGGACAGCGCCCTCCGGCGACGGCTGCATTAATTCCAGCGCCAGTTCGAGTTGTTCGGCGCTGCGTATGCACCACGTCGCAAGACCGCCGCTTCCGCCGAGAGGCTTCAACACGATTGGAAAACCCACTTCGTCGACGAACCGTCTGGCGTCCGTGTTGCTGGTTATCAATTGGTCCCGAGCCGTTTTGATACCTGCTTGCTCAAGAATTCGTTTCAGGCACGACTTGTCGAGCGCACGGCGAACAGTAGCGACGCTCATGCCTCGCAGACCGAGCGCTTCCGTGGCACGGGCTACCGGTTCGAGCAGCGTTTCTTGCGCCGTGATAATCTGATGCAAAGGGCCGTGCTTCTCGAAGAGCATTCGCGCGGCGGCGATTAACTGATCGGCGTCGTGAGTGTCTTTGACGCGGACGAAGTCGGCGAAAACCTCGGCCCCGTCGGCGTGCGGCGGTTGTTCGCCAATGCCGAGCAATCGAACATCGTCGAGTTTCTTGACCGCCCGCGCACTAAGCAGACTTTCTCCGGTCGGACGACTTGAGACGTGGACGACCCGACGCGTAGTCTCTTGCGGTGGCGTGCTCACGCAGTCGTAGCCTCTTTGGGGGCGGCGAGACGCCGTGCATCAAGTTGTGCCTCGCGGGCATGCTTGTCGTAGATGACATACTGAATCAGATCACGACCGTATGTGTTGACATCTTGCTCCGACAGCGGCTCGACGCCGTGGAACGAGACATCTGAGCGCAGGAATGCCAGCAGCGAATTCGGCTTGTATGAGGCAGTCTTCACTCTGACGAAGTCCTCGAACGGATAATGGGCGCTATTGGGGCAGGTAAAGCCGGAATCCTTCGGGCGGTAAAGCGAAGTTCCCAGATGGCGAGCGCTTTCATCCGGTGCTAGATAAACCAGTAACACCACCAGCTTTGTGTGCAAATCCGAGTGCGGCCCGAGAAAATATCCGGCTCGATGACGGATAAGCTGAGATTCCACCGAGACCGCCGGCCATGATTTTTCCTCACCTAATCGTGCACGCAACGGTTTGGCAAAGGAATCGAGAACGGCCTCGGCTAAGTCGGGGCCGAGGAACCATTCGTTGAAACGATTCCAGAAGTCTTTGAGCTCGGCAGGTAACTTCTCAGTCCAGCCATCACTCAAGTCTCTTTGATATCTGTACCGGAAGTGGTCGAGCTTAAGAGTGGTCACCTCAAACAGGTTTTGATAGGCGGTCCTTCCGGGCAAATGGCGCAGCAGCGCCGCGTAGAAATCATCGGGAAAGACGTTTTCGAGATAATAGTGCGCATAAGGTTCCGGCACGACTTCAGACGCGCGCAACCGAGTGACAAAGTGAGCAAGAGGACTTCCCGAGACGTTTGAGTTTTCTGACATCGGCAGCCTCCTTCAGTGTCGCTCGGCCTTCCTGACAAGTGGCAGGACTTCGCGCCCGAAGATGAGCATCTCGTCGAGCTTCGGCCAACCCGAGATGATAAACTGTGTCACGCCGATGCGCTTATACTCAAGGAAGCTCTCCGCGAGGTCTTCCGGAGACCCCAGTAGCGTCATCGCCGACGAGCCGTAATAGGGCACCAGCCCGGCCCACAGATTCCGGTTCAACCAACCGACATCGTCCGCCACGGCCAGGGCTTGCTTCAGCGTCTGCGAATCGCTTTTAGTGAGAATGGCGCGCTCCTGCTTGCCGATCTCTTCGTCCGGCAGCATAGCCTCGGCGGCCCTGACTGCTTCCTCATGCGTCGGCCTGCAAATTACGCACAGCCTGACACTAACTTCGATTCCTTGATCTCGAAAACGGCTCACCAGAGGGCTGAGCTTCTCCGGCGTATCAATCAGACGTAACCAGCTAGAACCACGAGTGAGAGCCAGCCGTTGCGCCTGCTCGGAGTGTCCGGAGACGTAGAGCTCGGGAGCATTTCTATCCGGCGCGAGGAACGGCGTGTGGAGCTTTCCACACGCGACCCGACAGTATTTACCTTGGTAATCAACCTCACCATCATTGCGCCAGAAGGAATGACAGATCGCCAGGAATTCCTCGGCGCGGGCATACCGTTCATCGTGTTCCAGAAAGTCCCCGTAGCCTTGTTGCTCGGCCGTCGAACTGCCCGCGACGACGTTCAAGGCGACGCGTCCCCCGATCAGACCGGAGAGGGTGTTGATCTGCTGCACGAACGTCGTCGGCTGCATCAGCCCCATGCGGTAGGCAACGATGAACTTGAGCTTCGTGGTCGCCCGTCCGACCGCACAGGCGATGAGAATAGTGTCAGGCTCATAACGGCTGAAAGAAAGCAGCACCGACTCGATTCCCGATTCCTCCGCACGGCGTCCAAATCTAACCCAGCCTTCCATGTCGGGCAGCGCGGCTGGCGACGTGCTCTTGGTCGTGAGCACGCGGGAAGTTTCCTGAGCCGTCTTCATGGCTACTTCGCCGCCCTTGGGAAGCATCCAGTGGAATCGCAGATTCATACTTTAGGTCGCACCCGGAAGACTACTCGGTCTTTTTAGAATACAGCAGTGTTGCCATTCAGGGCTGACCGGTGGAAGCACTGTTGCATCCGGGAAGAGCGACGCCATATAGTCTGCGGTAAAGTACGAGCAATAGGACTCCCCAGGTTTGCCTCGCCGTTTTTGCTGGCAGAGTTCATTGCCCGGTTCGACATAGAGCTCGTCATCGACAACAACACACCAATTCGGGTGGCGCGCTGTCTCGACCATACTTTCGATCTCAAGAGACGGGCTCTCAGCTTGCTGCGACTCAAACAGCTTTAGGGAACCTCTGCAAAAGTCCGCGATCTGATCGGTAGGCGCACCGAATACAGCCGAGGATGATAATGAGCAGACAGATGACACTGGGTACGGGCTTCGAGAAGTACAGCAAGACGACCC
>Ga0136621_1000560_pt1 | contig 14701 bp, 12 predicted proteins | sample AntDryUQ445A2306_FD_104673 | JGI IMG/M metagenome (GOLD analysis project Ga0136621, IMG submission 104673) | Polar desert sand microbial communities from Dry Valleys, Antarctica - metaG UQ445A (23.06) | ecosystem: Environmental > Terrestrial > Soil > Desert | place: Antarctica: Dry Valley...
CGGTGAAGGCGATGACGGCTTCGATGTCGAGGTCCGCCGCTCGGTCGGGGTTGACCGGGAGGCCGAGCGCCTCCATCCGCGCGAGCGCTGCCGACTGGGTGGCGACCGTTGCGTCGACCTCCTCGAGCAGCTGGTAGAGCCAGGCCGACAGGAGCCGGCGCGCAGTGACATCCGGGTCCTTCTGGCGCAGCGAGCCCGCGCCGCTGTTGCGCGGGTTGGCATAGAGCGGCAGCCCGGCCTCCTCGCGCTCGGTATTGATCCGCGCGAACTCGGCGCGCGGCATGAACACCTCGCCGCGGACGTCGAGCGTCGCGGGCTCCGCGAGCCGCTCCGGGATCGCTTGGATCGTGCGCAGGTTGGCGGTCACGTCCTCGCCGGTTGAGCCGTCGCCGCGGGTCGCGCCCTGAACGAACCGCCCGCGCTCGTAGCGCAGCGAGACCGCGAGCCCGTCGATCTTGAGCTCGGCGACGTAGCGCAGCTCGGGCGCCGGCTCGGGCGCCGCTGCGAGCCCCAGCGCGCGCCGCACGCGGCCGTCGAACGCGCGCAGCTCGTCGTGGCTGAAGGCGTTGGAGAGCGACAGCATCGGTCGGCGGTGACGGACCTCGTCGAACGTGCCCGACGGCGGGCCGCCCACGCGCTGGGTGGGCGAGTCCGGCGTCACGAGCTGCGGAAACGCCGTCTCCAGCGCGACCAGCTCCCGGAAGAGCGCGTCGTAGTCGGCGTCGGTCAGCTCCGGTGCGTCCTGCCCGTAGTACAGCTCGTTGGCGCGCACGATCCGCGGAGCGAGGCTCGCGTGACGCGCGGCCGCGGCATCGATGTCCAGCGCGGCGAGCTCCTCGACGAGCGCGGGGTCCACCGGCAGGCGATCCCCCGCTGGGGCGGCCGGATCGGCGGTCTCGGTCATCGCCGATGAGTCTACGGAACGGCTCGCGACGAGGGTTGGCTCAGGCCTCGATCAGTGGATCGCAGCCGAGTGCGTCGAGGTCGATCACCGGCGGTCGGCCGGCGGCCAGGTCGGCCTCGCCGGTGAGCCCGGTGACCGCGCCGCCAGCCCGCGATCTCTCGATCGTGGCAAAGAGCCTTCCTTCGGCATCGGCCGGGATCTCCGTGACGTAGAGGACCTGATCGTCACACAGCCTGACCCCCACGGGTGGCTCGGCCAGGGTCGACTGGAACAGCCCGCAGACCCCCGTTGCGGTCGGTGCGTTGGAGACGTGCTCGAACCCGAACGCGGTCAGGATCGAGTTGCCGGGGCAAAGCGGGCCCGTCGCGGAGAGGTCCAGCCCCTGGTAGTGCACCACCCAGCGCTCCCCGTCGACGAACCAGCGGGCTGTCACCGCACCCGGCTGGAGCCCGCCGAGGTTGGCTGGATCGAAGTCCGCCCCGGAGGTGTCGTACGCCTCGTCGAGGACGGCCTCGATGGGCGTCTCGGGCAGGGTCACCACTGGGCTCGGCGTTGCGCGCGTCGGGGCCGCGCTCTGGGTCTCGCTCGTGGTCGGGCTCGGCTGGTCCGGCGAGGGCGACGGCGAGGGTGATAGCGACGGCGATGGCGACGGCGATGGCGTGGCGGCCGCCGAGCCGCTCGCCGAGGCGCCCGCGGGCGACGTGGCGGGCGGGACGACGACGCCGCCGCAGCCGGCAACCAGGGCGATCACCAGCGATACCGTGCAGGAGACCCGCACAACCCGACGCGCCGTCATGTTCATCCGCTTGCACCCCTGGCAGCATCGTTGCAATGGCTCGACGCGCTGTCAACCGGCCGCGAGATGCCCGGACCCGACGTCCTCGAGCGTCGGCGTGCCGAGCAGCGCCATCGCTCGCTCGAGCTCCTCACGCAGGATCCCGAACGTGTGGGCCACACCCGCCTCCCCGCCCGCGCCCAGCCCGAAGACGAACGGCCGCCCCGCGAAGACCGCCCGCGCCCCCAGCGCCCGCGCGATGAGCATGTCGGAGCCGCGGCGCACACCACCGTCGAGATAGACCTCGGCCCGGCCGGCGACGGCGGCAACGACGGCCGCCAGCGCGTCGAGCGAGGCGATCGACCGGTCGAGCTGGCGCCCGCCATGGTTCGACACCCACACCGCGGACGCCCCGTGATCGATCGCCAGTCGCGCGTCGTCGGGATGGAGGACGCCCTTGATCACGAGGGGCAGCGACGTCCACGAGCGCAGGACCTCGAGCACCTCCCAGGTCAGCCCGCCGTGGCGCGCGTCGAGCAGCGCGTCGAGGTCAACCGCGCCTTCCTCGCGCCCGTCGTCGAACGGAGGGCCGGCACTGCGATCCTGGAAGTTGCCGAGCGGCACGTCGAGCTGCCAGCCGCGACGCTTCTCGCGCTCGCGGTAGCCGAGCACCGGCAGGTCGACGGTCAGCACGATCGCGCCGTAGCCGGCGGCCTCGGCCCGCTCCACGAGGCGTCGCGTGAAGCCTCGGTCCTCGTTGACGTATAGCTGGAACCACCGGGGGGCGTCGGGGACGGCTGCCGCGACCTCCTCCAGCGAGCGGCTGCTCACGGTGGAGAGGCAGAACATCGCGCCGGCGGTGGCCGCGGCGCGCGCGGTTGCGATCTCGCCGTCCGCGTGAGCGAGCGCCTGGGCGGCCACCGGGGCCACGCCGATCGGCATCGCCACCGCGCGACCCAGCAGCGTGGTCCCGGGGTTCGTCAGGCTCACGTCGACGAGGGCCCGCGGCACGAAGCGGCGGCGAACGAAGGCCGCCACGTTGGCCGCCATCGTGATCTCGTCCTCGGCGCCGCCGGCCACGTATTCCCACGCCTCGGGCGTCATACGCTCGGCGGCAAGCCGCTCGATGTCGGCCAGCGAGATCGCGGCGCCGAGGCCGCCACCGGGCTCCGCCGTCAGCCGACGACCTCGAGGTTCGCGAGGCTGGCCAGCATCTGCTTCGTGCCGACGCCGGGCGTCTTGAAGGCGACCGTCACCTCCTCGTCGCTCCGGGTCAGCCTGGAGGTCACGACGATCCCGTCTCCCCAGCGGCCGTGACGCACCCGATCGCCGTCGCGGTATCGCCGCTCGCCCGGGACGATGGGTCGCGCCGGCACCGCCGGCCGAGCCTGGGGCGCTCCGTTTGCCGGGCCGCCATCGAGGGTGCCCGACAGGGCGCCCCCCGCGAACGCATCGCGCCGCGCCGCGAGATCGCGGCCGGGCCGGAAGGTTTCCCCGGGCGAGGGTGCGCCGGGGCGGCCGCTCCCCTGCCGCCAGGCCCCGCCACCGCTCCGGACGGGGGTCCCGAACCGGCTGGTCCGCCGGGCGCCGAACACGAGATCGAGATCGATCGGCGTCGCGGGGTCGCTCTCGCCCGCGCGGTCGAGCTGGGGCCCGACCATCAATGCGGCGGGAATCTCGAGCAGGAAACGCGAGGGCACGGAGGCCTGGCCCATCCCCCACGTCGAGCGGCGCCAGGCGTGCGATAGGAAGAGCCGGCGCTTCGCGCGGGTGATCCCGACGTAGGCCAGCCGGCGCTCCTCCTCGAGCTCCTTCTCGTCGTCGAGGGCGCGGCTGTGCGGGAAGAGCCCCTCCTCGAGCCCGGCGATGAACACCGCCGGGAACTCGAGGCCCTTCGCGGCGTGGAGCGTGATCAGCGTCACCGCGTCCGCACCGCCCTCGTACTGGTCCTGGTCCGCGACGAGCGCCGTCTCCTCGAGCAGGCGATCCAGTGCGTCGTCCGGCGGCAGGTCGTCGTAGCGGGTGGTCACCGAGCGCAGCTCGAGCAGGTTGGCCCAGCGCTCCTCGCCGTCCTCGGATCCGTCGGCCAGCATCGCCCGATAGCCGCTCACCTCGAGCACGTCGTCGAGCAGCTCGGGCAGCGGCATCACCCCGACTCGCGTCCGGAGTCGCCGGACGAGCGCTGCGAAGTCGGCCAGGGCGGAGCGCGCCCGCGAGGCGAGCCCGTGGAACTCGCCGCGCGCCGCCCGCTCGATCGCCTCCCAGGTCGAGATCGCGTCCCGCGAAGACGCGCCACGCAGGGTCTGGATCGTCTTCTCGCCGATCGAGCGCGGCGGCACGTTGACGATCCGCTCGAAGCTCACGACGTCCGTGTCGCTGCGCAGCACGCGCAGGTAGGCCAGGGCGTCCTTGACCTCGCGACGGGCGTAGAAACGCGTCCCGCCGACGAGCTGATAGCGGATCCCGTAGCGCAGGAACGATTCCTCGATCGCCCGCGACTGGGCGTTCATCCGGTACATCACCGCGATGTCCTGTGCCCGGAAGACGCCGTCCTCGTCGTCGGCTCGTCGGGTGAGCGTCGAACCGCGCCCGCCCACCAGGCCCTCGACCTGGCGGGCGATCCACTCCGCCTCTTCCTCCTCGTTGTAGGCCTCGAAGCGCTGGATCGGCCGGCCGCCGGCCTGCTCGGTCCACAGCTTCTTGTCCGTCCGCTCGCTGTTGCGCGAGACGACCGCGTGGGCCGCGTCGAGGATCAGCTGAGTCGAGCGGTAGTTGCGCTCCAGCTTGACGACCGTGGCCTCGGGGTAGTCGCGCTCGAAATCTAGGATGTTGCGGATGTCCGCGCCGCGCCAGCGGTAGATCGACTGGTCGTCGTCGCCTACGACCGCGAGGTTGCGATGCTTTGCGGCTAGCGCCCGGATCCACAGATACTGCGGCCGGTTCGTGTCCTGGTACTCGTCGACGTGGAGATATCGCCACCGATCCTGGTAGCGGGCGAGGACATCCGGCGCCTCCTCGAACAACCGGACGGCGTCGAGCAGCAGGTCGTCGAAATCGAGCGCGCCGACCGTGCGCAGCCGCTCCTGGTATCGGGTCGCGAGCCGGGCAACGATCTTCTCGTGCCGGTTGATCGCGTTCTCCGCGAGGAAGGCCGGATCGAGCATCTCGTTCTTGGCCCGGCTGATCGCACCCAAGATGGCCGACGGCCGGAACTCGCCTGTCGCAGGCAGGTCCTCCTCGCGCAGGAGCTGCTTCATGAGCGCCTGCTGATCGTCCGTGTCGTAGATCACGAAGCGCCGGCTGAGCCCGATCGCCTCGCCGTCCCGGCGCAGCACCCGCGCGCATAGCGCGTGGAACGTGCCGGCCTGGACGTCGCGGCCGGGTTCCCCGACCAGGTCGATGATCCGCTCGCGCAGCTCGCCCGCCGCGCGGTTCGTGAAGGTCACCGCGAGGATCGACCATGGCCGGGCGCCCTTGACCCCGATGAGATACGCGATCCTGTGGGCCAGGACACGCGTCTTGCCCGAGCCCGCGCCGGCGAGGATCAGTAGGGGACCATCGGTGGTCGAGACGGCCCGCGCCTGCTCCTGGTTGAGCCGGCCCAGGATCGCGTTCGCGCGATCTGCACGGGCGGCCACGCGGGCCGCCTCGGCCGCGGCTCCAGCGGCAGGATCGGGCCCGCCGGCGGGCTCGTCCGGGAGCGCGTTCGAGCCCAGCCACTCCGGCTCGACCGGCGTTGCCGCTTCGCGCTCGTCGAGATCGGCGAAGGCGGTGCCCAGCTGCTCGCCGGCCGCGCCGGCCGCGGCGGCGGCGCCGCCGGCGCCACGGTCCGGCCGGGTGCGACGACGCGTGGGACTCACCCGCTCATTGTAGGTCCGGACGGCTCAACGCCGGCTCATCCAGGCATGCGCCCACGCGCGCGCTCGCCCCACGAGCGAACGGTGGCGATGGGTCGCTTCCGCGGATGGATTTGCTCGCGCCGCGGTCGCGTACGGCCGAATCGGATCCGTTCCGCTCGTCCCACGAGCGCGAGAGCCGGCCCTTCGCCGAGAGCCGTCCGTTGGCTAGCACCACGAGCCTCTGAACGCGAGAGCGCCCCGCGCTGGTCCGGTCGAGGAGGGGTGGGTGGCCTCAGAGCCCCGGGCTGGCTTCGGTGATCTGGTCGTCCGGCGGGGCCTTGATGTCCACGCCGCCGTCGTAGCGCATCTCGAAGTTGGCGGTCACCGTGCCCAGCTCGGCGGCATCGACGCTGAACGACAGCCGGCCCGGGCGGAGGTCGTTCCGGCGCACCAGCAGATCGAGCGAGACGTTGCTGACCTCCGATCCCGCCTCCGGGGAGAGGCTCTTGAGGTCCGCGGCGTCCAGCGCGATGCGGATGTGATAGCAGTCCGTGTCGCCGCACTTCTCGTCGGCGAGCTTCTCCGGGGCCCGGGGCAGCTTGTCGAGGCTCTTGCGCAACTCCTCGATCGCCTTTGCGGGATCGGTCGCATCCTCGGGCACGGTGCCTTCTTCGGCGCCGATCGGAAACTTTGTGTAGTCACCGCTGGAGCCCAGGCCAAGGAAGCCGGCGAGCATGCCGGCCATCTTCACGTAGGCGGCATCCTCGAGCACGATCGCGTCGATGTTGGTCCCCAGCAGGCTGGGCGCATCGACCATCAGCCGGAGCTTCTTGGCCGGGAGGTCAGCGGACAGGTCGAGGCTGACGGACTTGAGGTCGAAGCTGCCCATTCCGGGGGCCTCCACGGTGCCTTCGAAGGTGCCGTGGATCTGGACTGTCTTGATGTCCTTCAGCGAGGTGACGGACTTGACCAGGATTTCCTTGGGATCGGTCAGCGGGGGTGCGGCGGGGGTTGTGTTGCAGGCCGTGATAGCGAAGATCGCGAACAGGACGAGCAGCAGGGCGCGGCGAGGCATGGGTCTCCAATGAAGGTGACGGACGATGACCGAAGCCTCCCCTGCCCTGCCCAGCCTGTCAACCGACCCAATCGCTCCGACCGCTAGGAATCCGGAGCCCGGGCTTCGCGAGCCGCCAAAACTGCGGTGGCCCATGGCCTTGGCGCTGGTACCCCGGTCAGCGTCGATGGCCGTCGACCCAGCCATTCGCCCCAACTCCTGACGCCGGAGGGGCACCCCTCCTACTCGAAGCGGAGGTTGAGAATGTTGCCGAGCAAATGGGCCAGCGACGTGGCGTCCATCGTCGCCCTGAGGTTCCGCACCGCGGTGCCCCCAGACACGGCGTCGTAGCCGCCCCCGCTGGCTCGCAGGATGACGAGTTCGCCGTCGACGTCCACGAGGACGAGCTGCGCGCTCAGGTCGCCTCGGATCTCGATCACGGGATCATCACTTTCCGCATCGGGAAGCAAACCGGCAGCCGTCGGCGTCCGTCTCTCCGTCGAATGGCCGGTCCCCAGCGAGGATCTGGATGACCCGGCCTCGATCGGCACCCGCGAACAGCCTCCCGGCTCTGTCGTCCCCGCCGACCGTCCCAAGATCGACGGCGCCCAGCATCCGCTTTCCAAGGATCGCCTCGGCAAGCGCCGCGGCGTCCGGGCGGGACCTTCGGCGACACCCTGCCTCTGCGCGCTAGGAGATCGAACAGATCGTCGAGACCATCACGTTCGAATAGGCGCCATGACCCATTCGGTCAGCACGAGTGAAAGGCATCTGCGGACGATGACCCGGCTCCCAGCCCTTTGCGTGCGTTCGTCCGACCCGGGTTCCTGGCTACTTCGTGGTGGCCGCGGTGATCCCCACTCGCGGCCGCAGGAGCGGCAGAACATGACACCGCGCGCGAGGGATGACCAGCAGTCCGGGCAGCTCGCTTCGACGGCGTCATTCGAATCAGCGGGCGGCGGGTCGACATCGACCGGGTTGCGCCGGAGCCAGTTGCTCGCGGGGTGCACGACGGGCACGTTGTGCGGGAGTCCGGTCGGCTGATCCGGAATCAATTCGGCCGGCCCACCGGGCGGCTGCGGCCCGACCGTGCCGCCCACATGCTCGTCGTCGGACGCAACCGAGGGCGCAGGACCCGAGGCACTGCCGGCTGGAGTTGCCCAAGCCACCAACGGCTGACCCTCCGTCGCGAGATCCATGACCCCGACCTGGCCCTGCTCGTTGACTCCGGCTGTCTCACCCAGCGTGGTCTCGTCGACGCCGCCATAGACCGGCCGCCTCAAGGCTTGCTCAGCGATCACCACTGGGTCGTCGACGCCCTCGAGGCGCGAGAAGTAGGCGTCGAGCTCCGCCCTGTAGGCTGCAACGGCCGTTTCGACGGCCTCGGTCGCTCCGTCGAAGGTGGAGCGGTGGCGAGTCAGTCGAGCCTGGAGATCATCGTCGATCTCCTTCCGGCGCCGCTCGTCCTCGTGCTTGATCCGCTCCGTCTCAGCTGCGACCCAAGTATTGATTGACTCGGCGCCTGTCGCGGCGACCGTCCTCAGGCTTTCTTCCCCTGCGGCGTCCCGCTGGCGCAACTGGTCGAGGTCCGAGCGGCGGCGCTCCTCGGTGGCGTCGACCATCCTGAGCCGTTCGGCATCAACGATCGACTGCATCGCGCCCGCCAGCCTCGACAAAGGCCGATCGGTCGTCCGCGGCGCTGGCGTCCAGGGCTTCCGCGGCCAGGGCGTCATCGGCCGGGGCGTTCATGGCCGGAACGTCACCAGCCGGGACGTCGTCGGGGGACCACCCCATGGTGGGCTGTCGAGACCCCAAACTCACCCGCGGTTTCGACATGGCAGGCCCCCTCATGTTGCCGCCGGGTGATCACATCCGGTCTCGGCGAGCGCTGATCGGGTGCTGTCGTTGCGGTGGAGCAAGGAGCTATCCCGAAGCGCCCAATCCGAGGGCGCATCGAAATCCTGAGGACAGATTCAAGCCACCGCGGGCGGACCGGCTCCCCCAGCCGGGAATCGAAGAGCCCGGGCCGAAGCCCGGGCTCGTTCGTTGCGCTTCGGGTGGACTAGAAGTCCATGTCCCCGCCGCCGCCGTGGCCGTGACCGGCACCGGCGCCGGCCTTCTCCCGCTCGGGGATGTCGCTGATCAGCGTCTCCGTGGTCAGGACCATCGCGGCGATGGACGCGGCGTTCTGGAGCGCCGACCGGGTCACCTTGGCGGCATCGACGATGCCCTTCGCGAACATGTCGCCGTACTCGCCGCGGAGGGCGTCGAAACCCTCGCCCGGCTTGTTGTTGCGGACACGCTCGACGATGACCTCGCCGGGGGCGCCGGCGTTGTCGGCGATCTGGCGGGCCGGAGCCTCGAGCGCCTTGCGCACGATCTCCACGCCGACCTGCTCATCGCCTTCGAGCTTGAGCTTGTCGAGGACCGGGATCGCCTGCAGGAGCGTCGTGCCGCCGCCGGCGACGAGGCCCTCCTCGACGGCCGCGCGGGTCGTCGAGAGCGCATCCTCGATGCGGTGCTTCTTCTCCTTCAGCTCGACCTCGGTGGCCGCGCCGACCTTGATCACGGCGACTCCGCCCGACAGCTTGGCAAGGCGCTCCTGGAGCTTCTCCTTGTCGTAGTCGGAGGTCGTCTCCTCGATCTGGGCCTTGATCTGGCCCATGCGGCCCTTGATCTGGTCCGGGCTGCCCTCGCCGTCGACGATCGTGGTGTCGTCCTTGGTCGCGACGACGCGACGGGCCTGCCCAAGATCCTCGGGCTGGACCGAGTCGAGCTTGCGCCCGATCTCCTCGCTGATGACCGTGCCGCCGGTCAGGATCGCGATGTCGCGGAGCATCTCCTTGCGGCGGTCGCCGAAGCCCGGCGCCTTGACCGCGAGGACCTGGACCGTGCCGCGCAGCTTGTTCACGACGAGCGTGGCAAGCGCCTCACCGTCGACGTCCTCGGCGATGATCAGCACGGGCTTGCCCTGCTGGACCGCCTTCTCCAGCGCCGGCAGCATGTCCGGCACGCTCGAGATCTTCTTGTCGGTGATCAGGATCATCGGGCTCTCGAGAACCGTCTCCATCCGATCGGGGTTGGTGACGAAGTACGGCGAGATGTAGCCGCGGTCGAACTGCATGCCCTCGGTGTACTCCTTCTCGAGCCCGAGAGACTGCCCTTCCTCGACCGTGATGACGCCGTCCTTGCCGACCTTGTCCATGACCTCGGCGATGATCTCGCCGACCTCAGGATCCGCGGCCGAGATCGCCGCGACGGCCGCGATCTGCTCGCGGTTGTCGACCGGGCGAGCAACCCGCGCGATCTCCTCGACGACAGCCTCGACGGCCTTCTCGATGCCGCGCTTGACGACCATCGGGTTGGCGCCCGCGGTCACGACTCGGAGGCCCTCGGTCACCATCGCCTGGCCGAGCACGACCGCCGTGGTGGTGCCGTCGCCGGCGACGTCGTCGGTCTTGGTCGCGACTTCCTTTAGGAGCTGCGCGCCCATGTTCTCGAACGGGTCGTCAAGCTCGATGTCACGGGCAATCGTGACGCCGTCGTTGGTGATCGTGGGCGAGCCGAACTTCTTGTCGAGCACCACATTGCGGCCCTTGGGGCCGATCGTGACCTTGACGGCGTCGGCGAGGCGATCGATGCCCCGCTTGAGCGAGCGACGAGCGGTCTCGTCGAAGATGAGCTGCTTAGCCAATTCGTTGTCCCTCCAAAGGAGCTGGGGAGCTGGGGAGCTGCAAGCGACGCGAGGACTTACGCCTCGACGATCGCGAGGATGTCCTTCTGGCTGACGATCAGGAGCTCGTCGCCGTCGATCTTGAACTCGGTGCCGGCGTACTTGGCGTAGAGGACCTTGTCGCCCTCCTTGACGTCCATCGACTCGCGCTTGCCGTCGTCGAGGATGCGGCCGGGACCGGCCGCGAGGATGGTGCCCTCCTGGGGCTTCTCCTTGGCGGTGTCCGGCAGCACGATGCCGGTCTTCGTCATCTCCTCGCGGGGCGTGGGCTTTACGACGACGCGGTCGCCCAGCGGGCGAAGCTTGGTCGTGGTCGCGGCGGCAGTGGCGGTGGCCAAGATGCGTACCTCCTCTGACGGCCCGTGGCCGTCGCCTGATCATCGAACGCGCACCGACCGGGAGGTCGGCGGCGTCCCCAACACGTGGTTGTGGCGCCGCGGCAGACGGACTGGCTCCTCGAGTCGCGATGGGGTTCTCGCCGGACCGTCTTCGCGTCGCTTAGCACTCGCGTAGTGAGAGTGCTAACAGCCTACTGGAGCGGGGTCCGGCCTGTCAACCCGGTCGCTCGCCGGCACCCGGTCGCACGCCGGCGCCGGCGGAGACAACCGGTACCGTGAGTGCCGCTTTCATCAGATTCCCGCATGCACCACGGCCCTGGGCGCGCGGCCACCCTCAACCTGTTTGGAGAGCGGTCGCAGCAGTACCGCCGGCGATCCGGAGCTCACAGCGCCGCGGGCCAGGCGGCCATCACGCTTCCCGACCAGTACTCCCGTCTCACCCGCGCGGGCGCGGCCGCGGGAACACTCGGTCGTACGCCTCCACGAGCCCATCGCCGAACGCAGCTTGCGCATCCCCGCGCCGCTCGGCCAGCCAGGCGGCGGTGATCCGCACCCACGCGGGCTCGTTGCGGCTGCGCGGAGCACCGGGGGGCGAGAGGAACGGCGCGTCGGTCTCCACGAGGAGCCGGTCCCGGGGGACCAGCGCGACGACCTCGGCAGAGGCCTCCTCGCCGGGTCGGAACACCAGGCCGGAAAACGAGATCGCGAGCCCCAGGTCGAGCACCTCGCGAGCGTAGTCGACGGGCCCGGAGAACGAGTGGATCACTCCGGTCGGCCGGTGCCCGAACGCCGCGATCCCCGCCGATGATCCGATGCCGGCCGCCCGCAGCTCGGCAAGCAGCGCGTCCTGGGCGTCTCGCGCGCCTGCCCGCGAGCGGCAGTGCAGGATCGCCGGCTTGCCCGTGTCGAGCGCGAGCCGCAGGTTCCGGCGGAGGTTCGCGAGCTGGGCATCGACCGGGGAGAACGCGCGGTCGTAATCGAGCCCTGTCTCGCCGATCGCGATGACCCGGTCGTCCGCGGCGACGGCGACGACCTGCGCCCACTCGGCATCGTCGACCTTCGCGGCGTCGTGGGGATGGACGCCGACAGCGGCGTCGAGCCACGGGAACCGCTCGACGAGTCGAAGCGCGGCCTCGCTCGACGATCCGTCCCAGCCCGGCACGAGGATCCGCTCGACGCCGGCCAGCCGGGCGCTCCCGATGACGAGCTCGACGTCGGGCGCGAAGCGCTCGGCCTGGAGATGGCAGTGCGAGTCGACCAGGCGCACCGGCGGTCAGCCCGCTGCGGGCGTGTCCTCCCAGAGAGCCACCTCGCTGCCCTCGGAGTCGAGCACGACCGCGTATCGACCCATGCCCGGGAGCTCGGTTGCCCCTTCCATGACCGACCCCCCGTGCTTCTCGACCGCGGCCAGCGACGACTCCAGGCTCGGCACGGTGATGTACACCCGGACTACGTTCCCGGTGCCCGTCCCACGCCGGCCGATGGCACCGCCCTCCTCGTGGGCCGTCTGGAAGAACTCGACGTCCGAAAAGCCTTCCATCGGCGCCGGCTCCCAGCCCGCGACGGCGCCATAGAAGCGCTTCGCCCGCTCCATGTCATCTGCCGGGAACTCGATGTGGGTGATGCGTCCACCGGGCATGGTCGTCCTCCCTGCTCTTCGGAGCCATCAGGGCTCCAGCTGATCGATCTCCAGGCGCGGGAAGAGCGGCTCGGCGGCCGAGAGGCGTCCCGCGTCGTCCCCGTGAGCGGCCCAGCGAAGCTCATCCAACAGAGCTGGGCCGCTGGAGCCGTCGGCATGATATGGGTAGTCATACCCTAGCTGCGCGAGGACGCGCGGCGCGGCAGCCGGCATGAACGGCGCGGCCGCGAGCGCAACGAGCCGGCACGCCTCGACCAGGTCACCGAGGACCCCGCGGAGACGCTCACCCGCCGCCTCGTCGCCCGCCTTCCAGCTCTTGGCGAGCGTCCACGGCTGCTCCGCGTCGACGAGCTTGTTGGCCGCCCCCACGAACTCCCACAGCGCTGCGAGCGCCTCGTGCAGGAGGCATGCGTCGAAGGCCGCCGCCCAGGCAGAGACGGCTGTCGCCCAGGCCGACGACAGCGAGCGGCTCTCGGTTGGCGCCGGCCGCTCGCCGGCGACGTACCGGTTGACCATCGAGACGGTCCGGTTGACGAGGTTCCCGAAGTCGTTGGCGAGGTCCGCGTTGTAGCGCCGGAGGAACGAATCCCACGAGACGTCCGCGTCGCGGTCGAACGGCACCTCGCGCAGGGTCACGTAGCGCGCCCCGTCGGGCCCGAGGGCCGCCACGACATCGTTCGGGTCGAGGAAGTTGCCCCGGCTCTTGCTCATCCGCTCGCCCGAGGCGAGCAGCCAGCCGTGGACCCAGACCTTGCGTGGCAGCTCGAGGTCGGCGCTCATGAGCATCGCCGGCCAGATGACCGTGTGGAAGCGGTTGATGTCCTTGCCGATGACGTGCAGGTCGGCCGGCCACCAGCGCGCGAACGCCTCGGGGTCGTCGGGAAAGCCGGCGCCCGTGATGTAGTTGATGAGCGCGTCGAACCAGACGTAGATGACCCCGGCATCGGGATCCCAGGTGCCGTCCGCCCGCTCGGCCGTCGTGCCGTCCTCCCGGATGGGGAACGGGATGCCCCAGCGGAAGGTCTCGCGGCTGATCGAGATGTCGTCCAGCCCGGCACGGAGGAACGCGACCATCTCGTTCCGCCGGTGCTCCGGCTGGACCCAGCCGGGATTGGCCTCGAAGTGCGCGAGCAGCCGGTCGCGATAGGCCGACAGGCGGAAGAACCAGTTGCGCTCGGTCAGCCACTGGAGCTCGACATCGGGGTGGTTCGGGCAGCGCATGCCGGACGCCGTCTCGAGCAGGTCGGACACGGCCCGGAATCCCTCGTTCGGGCAGTACCAGCCCTCGTACGTCCCGAGATACACGTCGCCGCTGGCATGGGCCCGGCGGACCATCTCCTGGCTCGCCTGGCGGTGGTCGGGATCGGTCGTCCGGATGAACCGGTCGGCGGTGATGAGCAGAGCGTCCTCGGCGTCGCGGAACAGGCCGACCATCTCGTCCACGAAGTCGCGGGGCTCGCGCCCCAGCTCGGCGGCCCGCTGCGCGATGTTGACCGAGTGCTCGTCGGTGCCGGTGAGGAAGCGCGTCTCGTCGCCGTTCATCCGATGCCAGCGGGCGATGGCGTCCGCCCCGACGACCTCGTAGAGCGTGTGGAGGCCGGGCCGGTTGTTCGGATACGCGATGGCCGTGGTCAGGTAGAAGCGGGGTCGGTCGGGCATGGGCCGCGATGGTAGCAAGCGACGAACCGCGGAGGGTCAACGCGCCTCGATCCGCCACACCTCCGCCAGATCCGAGCGAACCAGCCAGGTCGTTTCGCCGATGACGAGGATCTGTGCCAGTCGCGGCGCGTACAGGGTCCGGTCGTCGGCGAGATCGACCGCCTCGAGCGCCGGCAGCGACCAGGCCAGCTCCCCGCGGCCGCTCGTGGCGATGTCGGCCCGCTCCACGACCCGGCCGGTCGCCTCGTCGATGGCCACGAGCGCCGGACCGACCGCGCCAGGCGAACGGGCCCAGACGGTCGCGCCACGCAGGCCGATCGGACCGCCCCCGCCAGTGACCTCGCCGAGCGATCGGCCGTCGACCGGGTCGTGCCGCACGACCCGTCCGGCGGTCGACACCCACAATGCGGTGGGTCCGAGCGCGGCGTAGACCGGCAGGCGGCCGACGACGATCGACGAGGTCGCCCTGTTCGTTGCGGGATCGATGCGAACGAGCGTCCCGGCGTCCGTCACCACCCAGATCGCGCCCCCATTCCCGAGGAGGCCCGCGACGCCGCCGCCGATCGCGAACTGGGCAAGGACGCGCCCGGTTCCGGGGTCGACGCGGACGAGATCGGTTCGCCGGGGTACTCCCGCTGCCCAGACGCTGCCGGCCGCGACGGCGAGAACCGGTGGGCCGTTGTCGGGTCGCGCGACGGGATAGGCAGCGCGGTCCGGCTCGTGATCGTTGGTGGGCGCCATGCGGCCGGTGATCTCGACG
>Ga0136621_1000561_pt1 | contig 14685 bp, 18 predicted proteins | sample AntDryUQ445A2306_FD_104673 | JGI IMG/M metagenome (GOLD analysis project Ga0136621, IMG submission 104673) | Polar desert sand microbial communities from Dry Valleys, Antarctica - metaG UQ445A (23.06) | ecosystem: Environmental > Terrestrial > Soil > Desert | place: Antarctica: Dry Valley...
GTTCGCGGCGGATCGGGCCGGGAGGGCAGGGAGGGCCGCGAGGGCCGGGAGAGCGCACGCTCGGACGGCGGTCCAGGGGCCGGCCTCTCGACGATGCCCGGCGAGCGCTTCGCGATGCGGCCCGGCGTGCTGCCGGGCGACGCACCGTTCGTCTCCGGAGAGATCGCGGATCGCGGGCCGCTCGAACGTGGCGCCCCGCCGGTGCCGGAGCCGCGGGCGCGTGACGCCCGCGAGTGGGAGCGCCAGCGCGCATGGCGCGAGCAGGCGAGCCGGGCGATCAGCACGCTCCACGCCAACGAGGGCACGGGCCCGGTCATCCTCCAGGACGAGGCGGGTGACGGTGACGCGGACGACGAGGGGCTCGCCGACCGCGCTATCGCGACGGCGATCGCGGTTGATGGCGAGGGCCTTCGGATCGAGGGCGGCACGACCCTGCCGACGCTCCGCGTGCTCCCGCAGGGCATCAGCCGCAAGCGGCTGGAGCAGGCGATCCGCGAGCTGCAGCTGCCGGTGATCATCGCCCACGACGTCGACGAGACCGACGTCGTCATGACGCTGAAGAACGAGTACAAGCAGAAGACGCCGCTGCTCCGCGAGGCGGAGGAGCGCGGGCTGCCGATCTACGTCCTCAAGAGCAACACGATCCTCCAGATGCAGGCGAGCCTGACGTCTGTCTACTCCCTGGAGGTCGACCCCCGCGAAGCAGCCCTGCGCGAGACGGAGGATGCGATCGGGCTGGTCATGCACGGCTCGGAGCCCGTCGAGCTCTCGCCCCAGAACGCGTACATCAGGCGGCTCCAGCATCAGATGGCCGAGCGCGCCAACCTCGTCTCGAGGTCGCGCGGCCGCGAGCCATATCGTCGCGTGCGCCTGTACCCGGACGCCGCCCGCACCTGGCGGTGAGCCACGCCGATCCGCCGGCCCAGGGGCCGGGGCTCGGACCCGCGCAGCGGGAGGGCGCTGGGCTCAGGCGGGCGGCGTGGGCGCTGCGGGCGGCGCGGCCGGGGCCACGGCCGGCGCCTCGAGGCCGGCCGCCCGCGCTTCCATGCGGGTCTCGATCCACCGGATGAGCACGATCAGCAGGGCGGCCCCGGCCACGGTCAGGCCGAGACCGAGCTGGCCCACGACCACCCACAGGGCGCTGAGCTCCTCGATCTCGCCCACGACGAGCGCGCTCACCTGGCGCCCGATGCGCGGAACCAATGCCCGCCCACCAGCGCCAGCCATGCCGCGGCGATGAGCGCATCGCCCTTTCCGTCGGGTTCCAGCCGGCCGGTGACATCGCGCACGATCGCCGGCACGCGGTACAGGTTCACGCCCGGGATGAGGCTCTCGAACACCGCGGCGTTCGGGGTCACGTTCGGCCAGCCGAGCCCGGCCGCTGGCACGTTCGCGACCACCCGGCTGAGCCAGGCCGCCCACGCGACGAGCGCCGCGGCCGACAGGAGCAGCCCGAAACCGCCGACCAGCGCCACCGTCACGACCGACGTCTCGTCGACCGCGGCCTCGGCGCCGAGCACGCCACCCACGATATCGGCGCCCAGCAAGCTGGAAACGACGGTCACGGCCATCGCCGCGACGATCAGAGCCTGGGTCAGGAGGGCGCGGTCCCCTGAGCCCCGGTATGTCCCGACGGGCCCGGCCTTCGGCTCGGCGCGGCTGCCTGCACCAGCGACGAGGAGCGTGGTGGGGTCGGCTTCACCGAGCTCGCGCGGGGTGCGGCACTTGTAACAGCGGTTCTCGCGCGGCTGGTTGACGGACCTGCACGAAGCGCAGACCCACGGGTGCGCGGACATCGCTCCCTCCGAGCCGACCGCGGCTCTGTGTGCTGTGGCGCGGGTGCAGCGTAGCAAGGCGGCCCGTCTCGGAGCCGGGGTCAGAGGACCGTTCCGCCGCCGATCGCCTGGCCGGTCAGCCAGAGGCCGAGCGCGAAGACGAGGACGGCCGCCCCGAGTGGCGCCCACGATGACAGGCGTCCGAGGCCGGACCGGGCCGGCAGGCGGTCGAGGCGGCCACGAGCCTTGACGAGGACGAGCCCCACGCCACCCAGGACGAGCGCCATGCCAAGCCCGAAGGCGACGACGAGGATGATCCCGAACGCCGCCCGCCCGGCAGCGATCGTACTCAGGAGGATGAGCAGCGCGCTGGTCGAGGGGATGATCCCGCCTGCCAGGCCGAGGGCGAAGAGGCTGCGCCAGGTGATCGTCGTGCCGGCCGCTGGCAGGTGCGAGTGGCGGACACCGCCGTGGGCGTGGACGCCAGGCTCGTCCGCGTGGTCGTGGTCGTGGCCGTGGTCCTGGTGCGCGTGTTCATGCTCGTGCGCGTGGTCTTCGTGCATGTGCGCGGCCTCGTGGTCTTCGGCGTGCTCGTGCGCCGCGATCCGCATCGGCTCCGGCGCCCGACGCGCCCGGCGCCGCCGGACCTCCGCGGCCACCATCCAGCCGCCGATCCCGACGATCGTGAGCGCCGCGATGAGCGGCGTCCATCGGACGATCACGTCCGCCGGGAGGACACCCTGCGCGCCGACAACGAGCGCGGCCAGGGCGAGGATCCCGAGCGTGTGCGAGACGGTCACCGACAGCCCCAGCCCCAGCGCGTGGACCGCGGTGCCCCTCGTGCCCACGAGATAGGCCGCCATCAGCGTCTTGCCGTGGCCCGGCGTGAGGGCGTGCCCGGCGCCCAGCGCGAACGCCGTCCCCAGCGCGAGGACCAGCACGGCCGGCGACAGGTCGGCGGCCCGGAAGACGTCCGGGATCTCAGCACCGATGCCGCCGGGCACGGCCCCGCCGGACGGGCCCGCCCCGGGCGAGCCGGCTGGCCCGCCGGTCGTCCCGAGCGGCTGGGCATCGGGCGCCACGAAGGGCGCAAGGGCCGGTCCGCCCGCGACGACAGCGAACCGCACCTCGGTCATCGCGAGCGGCGTCTGCACGAGGGCGTCCGGATAGGCGGTCAGCCTGCTGGACACCGAGGTGGAGGGCACGTCGCCCTCCGGCACGATCGTCGTCCCGTCGCCCTCGACGACGATCTCGCGCCAGCCGAGCCGGTCCGGGAACGAGCGGTCGGCCAGCACGATCGCTCGCCCATTGCCCACGCCACCGTCGATCGGTGCGACTAGCTGGCACACCAGGCGCATCGTCGGCAGGCCGCCCGCGCCGGGTGGGAAGGACAGGCCGGTCGCAGCGACCTCCAGCAGGGCCTCCTTTCCGTCGATCGTCAGCTCGAGCGATGACGCCAGCGCCCGGCAGCCCGGCTCGCGAGCCGCCGCGGCCTCGGCGTCGGCGAGCTCGCCGTCGCCGTCGGCGTCGAGCGCCAGCCGCTCCTGGAACGTCGGGATCTCGGCCCGATCGAGCACGGCGTCGATCCGGATCTCGTCCGGGCTCACCCGGACGCCCGCGTAGTGGTTGATCGTGAAGTTGCCCAGCGGGTGGGCGAGGACGAGCGCCGGCAGAGCGAGGATCAGCCACACGGCCGCGGCCGTTGCAACCCCGAGCGGCCTAAGGCCACCACGGGCGCGCCCCCGGTGCGTGCGTCCCCGCGCGGTCATGGCAGCGCGTCGAGCGTGGCGCGCGCCCGCGCGGCCTGCAGCGGATCGAAGCTGGGATCGAGCGCGAGCGCCTCGCCGAGCAGCCGGCGTGCCCGGCCCGCGTCGTCGAGCGCGGCTGCAATCATCCCGGCATGGTAGAGAAGCCGCGCCTCGCGGGTTCCCATGGCCAGGGCGCGCTGCATCGCGACGTCTCCCTCGGCCGTCCGGCCCGCCGCGTGCAACGCCCAGGCCAGGGCGTCGTGCCCGTACACGTCCGTGCGGACACGCAGCTCCGCCTCGGCCATACGCACGGCCCGGTCCGGCTCGAGCCCGACGGTGGGCGCGTCGAGGTGGTCGGCGCCGGAGACGAGCATCGGTGCGACACCGATGGCGGCGACGAGACCCGCGACGACCACCAACCCGCCGGTCGCGGCGGGGCTGGCGAGGGAGCGCATGTGGATGGGAACCTCCGGTGTGGATGCCGGCGATGGCCGGCCGGACGGACGTGTGCGGCGCGCGGCCGCATGTCAGCGCGGGCGATGAGCCATGACCCTCCATTCGGCACCACGGGAGCTGGTGGTGTCGCGTCCATGACGGCCGCGACGATCCTCGGCGGCGCTGTCGCTCCTAGTTCGCGTTGCATGGCGCCGCGGATGACGTTGGGCGACAGTCGTTTACAATCGCGCCCGTGGCTGATCACCGGTGAGGGGGCGCGGCCGGCTCCTCACGATCGAAGGACCGGAGGGCGCCGGCAAGACGTCGCAGGCTGCTCGCCTCCGCCGCGCGGTGGCGGATGCAGGCGTCGACGTCGTGCTCACGCGCGAACCCGGAGGCACCGTGGTCGGCGAGCGCATCCGGACCATCGTCCTCGACCCCGCCTCGAAGCATGACGCACGCACCGATGCGCTCCTGTTCAATGCCGCTCGCGCCCAGCTGGTCCAGGAGGTGGTGCGGCCGGCGCTTGCCCGCAGCGCCCTCGTGATCTCGACGCGCTTCGCCGATTCCACGCTTGCCTACCAGGGGTATGGCGCCGGGCTGCCGCTCGACCAGCTCCGCGCGCTCGAGGCGCTCGCGACGGGCGGTCTGCGCCCGGACCTGACGATCCTGCTCGACCTGCCGCCGGAAACTGGCCTCGCGCGGAAGGATGCCGAGCGGACCCGATTCGAGACCGGATTCGGGCTCGACTTCCATCGCCGCGTGCGCGACGGGTTCCTGGCCCTGGCGGCCGCCGAGCCCGACCGTTTCGCGGTCGTCGACGCGAGCGGCGCAGAGCCGGATGTTGCCACCGCCGTCCTGGACGTTGCGGCTCGCCTCCTGGGCGTTGAAGAACTCCTGCAATTTGCGGCGCCGGCCGGTGAACCGGAACGAGCCGGGCTGCGCATACACCGATGAGCGACACCGGCGATCCGAGACCGTCAGCACCGGTGGCGCCCGAGGACGCGGACCGAGCTGTGCTCGCGCGCGTCTCGGCGGGTGAGCTGCATGCTCTTGATGAGCTCTATGAGCGTTACCGAACCATGGCCTACTCGATCGCGTACCGGATCACAGCAGACGAAACGCTGGCGGAGGACGTCGTCCAGGAAGCCTTCCTTGGCGCGTGGCGCAACGCCGGCCGCTACATCGAGGGCCGGGGCAGCGTGAAGACGTGGTTCCTCTCGATCGTGCATCACCGGGCGGTCGATGCCGTCCGCCGTCGTCGCCCCACGACCGAGCTGCCCGAGCGTGAGGACCTTCCGCCGCAGGCGCTGACGCTGCCCGACATCTGGCCGGAGGTCGCCGGCCGGCTCGACCGCGACGAGGTCCACGCCGCGCTGGCCAGGATCTCGGACGTCCAGCGCGAGGCGATCGAGCTTGCCTACTTCTCCGGGCTCACCCAGCAGGAGATCGCCGAACGGACCGGCACGCCGCTGGGCACCGTGAAGAGCCGGATGCGGCTGGGCCTGCTCGCGCTGCGCCGAACGCTCGTCGGCGAGGATGGCCGCGGCTTCGGTCGCGAAGAGCCACGCTGGGCCGACCGGTGAACGACCTGCACGCGATCGTCACGGATCTCGCCGCCGGCTTCGTTCTGGGCGCGCTGACGCCCGACGAAGAGCGCCTCGTCCGCGAGCACCTGGCGTCCTGCCCGGAGCCGCACGCGGAGTTTGCCGAGCTGGGCGGGGTGATCCCGTACCTGGCCGAGGCGGTGGAGCAGATCGAGCCGCCCGCATCGCTGCGCGATCGGATCATGGCCGCCGCCGCCGCGGATCTTGCCGCCCGGTCGACTGCGGCGCCCTCGCGGCCCGAGGCCGCTCGGCCGGAGCCGGACGCCGGGCCCCAGCGCTCGGGCGGCGTGACGCCCTTCCCGACGGCCGCCCAGCGTGCCGAGCGCGCCCGGCGTCGTTCCCCACTGACCCGGGTCGCGAGCCTCGCGGCGGTGCTGGCGATCGTCGCCCTCGGCGCGTGGAACGTGACGCTCCAGCGCGACCTCGAGGCGACCCGCGGCTACGAGCGCGGGTTGTCCGCGGTCCTCGACGTCGCCGCCCGACCGGGCAGCCAGACCGCGATCCTGACACCGCAGAGCGGCGCCGGCCCCACCGGCCTCGCCGCCGTGGGACCGGACGGCAGCGTGGCGATCGTGATGCGCGGCCTCGCCCCCACCGCCGGCAGCGAGGTCTACGAGGCCTGGGTGATCGGCGGCGACGGCACGCCGGTGCCGATCGGCGGGTTCTCGGTGGGCTCGGCCGGGACGGCCACCTTCACCGCGGATCGAACTCCGGCCACCGCCGGGGTGACCCTCGTGCTGACACGCGAGCCGCGACCCGGCGCCTTGACGCCCACCATGCCGATCATCTCGCTCGGGACGACGCCGAGCTCCTGACGGAGCCCCGCAGGCTCGGCGCGGACGTCACGGCGTCCGCCCCTCGATCACTGGGTCAGGTGGCCGCTCGCTTCGTGGAGGCTCGCCGGGCCGCGACCCTTCGCCTCGGCCAGCGCCGCTGCAGCCGCGGCCATGACCTCGTCGGCGTTCGCGCCGTCGGCCGGGAACCGAGCCACCCCGGCCGAGACAGACATTCGCCCGCCGCTGGCGTCCCGGAGGTCCGCGATCCCCTCGATGACCCGCTGTGCGACCGTGAAACCGGCCGGCCCAGGGGCGAGCACGACGAACTCGTCGCCGCCCACGCGGGCCACGGTGTCCACGAGCCGGACGGCTCCGCTGACGACAGCTGCGACCGCCCGCAGGACATCGTCGCCGGCCTCGTGGCCGCCGCGCTCGTTGATCGCGACGAAGCCGTCCACGTCGAACAGCGCCACCGACACCTGGCTGCCCTGCCGGCCCGCCCGTGCGAGCTCCAGCTCGAGGATGCCGGTGAACGCCCGCTCGTTGGCCAGGCCGGTCAGCGGGTCCGATCGGGCGATCCGCTCGAACCATTCCGAGCGCTCCACCACGAGCGACGCAAGCCGGGCGTGGTCGACGGCGGTGCCGATCAACCGCGCCAGGGCCCCAATGAGGCGATCCTCGTCGTCCGTCCGGGTCGTGCCGCGCCAGCCGAGCGCCAGCACGCCGAGCGTCTCCTGAATGCCGCCGCGGGTGACCACGAGCGGCTCGAGCGCCGCCCGCACGACGCCGGCCAGATCCAGGAACCCGTGGGCGTCCGCCGCGTTCCCTGGTCCCAGCCTGGTCGGAGCGCGGTCGCGTGCCGTCCTCGCGATCGGGTCCCCGTCGCGGCCGAGATGGCCGGAGATCCGGCTCCACGTGTCCCCATCGAGCCCGATCCCCAGCGCCGGCTCCATCCCGACACGGTCCGGGTTCTGGACGAAGACCGCCCCGACATCGGCGCCCGTCAGGCGCAGCGCGGCGTCGACCAGCATGCGCAGGGTCTGATCCAGATCGTCTCCGTTGGCGAGCGCGTGCGCGATACCGCTCAGCGTGCCGGCGAGATCCGTGGGCTCGGGTGTCGGGGCGTCTCGCACGCGTTGCCTCCGGATGGTGGTGGGATCGGAGCGCCGATGGTACTCGCCCCGGGCGCGCCGATCATCGCCAATCGGCGAACCGGTGATTCCGGGAGGTTGCCTATACTCGGCGGCGTGAAGCTGGTCGTGGCGATCGTCCACAGCGACGACGCTCGCTCGCTCGTCGACCTGTTGCTCGATCGGGAGTTTCGCGCGACGCGACTCCACAGCTCGGGCGGGTTCCTCAAGCAGTCGAACGCGACGATCCTGCTCGGCGTCGAGGACGACGAGGTCGAGGAGGTGATGGCGCTCATCCGCGAGGCGTGCACCTCGCGCACGCAGATCGTCAATCCCATGCCCCCGATCATGGAGCCCGGCGAGCTCTTCCTGCCCTACCCGCTCGAGGTCGCCGTGGGCGGCGCGACGGTGTTCGTCCTGCCCGTCGACCGGTACGAGCGGATCTGACCCTTTGGCCTGGCCCGATGCCCGGCTGGGCTGACGCGCTCGAGCCTGCCGCACCCGACGTCGTCGCCGCCTGGCGGGGGATCGACGAGGGTCGCCTGCTGTCGGTTCGGCGCGAGGTCCGGCGGCGGAGCGGCACAGGCTCGGCGGAGTCGATCGCCGGTCAGCTGGCGGCGCTGGCGAGGGCACTGGGTGACATCGTGTCCGCGCTGCCCGAACGCGCCTTCGGCCTGCCCGGCGGCGAGGAGGACTGGACGGTCGCCCAGACGATCGGCCACGACATCCACGCTCGCTCCGGGCTGGTGCTCGCGGCCGCGCTGGCGGCCGGTGATCGATGGCCGGCCGAGGTTCCGCGGGTCGTGCCGGGCGTTCCCGGCCCGCCCGACGCCGGCCGCGACGAGCTCCTTGCCGGGATCGCGAGGAGCCAGCGGCTCATCGATCGCGCGGCTCGACGGGTCGCGGGCCACGAGACGGAGGCGTGTCCGCTGGATCACCCGATGGTCGGCCGCTTGCGCTGCGGCGAGTGGCTGGTGTTCGCCGGCGTCCATGACCTCATGCACCTCGAGCAGCTCGAGCAGCTGCGCCACGGCCTGATCGCCACCTGATGCCGGTCCGGCCGGATCTGATCGAGTGCTGGGTCTTCCGTGCACCTGACGCCGGCCGCGTCGAGTACCTGCTGATCGAGCGCGCGACAGGGATCTTTCCGGGTCTATGGCAACCCGTCACCGGCTACCTGGAGCAGGCCGAGCGGGCCTCGCTGGCGGCCCTGCGCGAAGTGCAGGAGGAGACGGGCTTCAGCGCGACGGCGGTCGAGGCGTTCTACGACCTCGACCAGATCGGCTCCTTCTACGACGAGGACCACGACGCGATCGTGCACAGCGTGATGTTCGCCGTTCGGGTCCGCACCGGGATCGAGCCACGGCTGTCCCTCGAGCACAGCGGGCTCGACTGGGTGGACGAGCACGAGGCGCTCCGCCGCTCGGTCTGGCCCCCGTATCGCGATTCGATCGAGCTGATCGGCCGGTTGGCGGCCGACCCCGAGCTCGCTCGCTGGTTCGAGCTGGACACCGCGGGGCGGCGTGTCGCCCGGCCCCCGGGGTAGACTCGGGTCGAGCGCCCCCGGAGGGCGCGAACGAGGAGCGCGATACTTGATCGAGCGCAGCGATGCCGCCCGGACGGCCATCTCCGGGCGGCGGCGGGCCTTCCGGTCCAGGGTGGACGCGATCCGCGCCACGTATGGCTTCGAGGACGTCTCGCTCGCCCCCGGGACGAGCACCGTCGAGCCGTCGGACGTCGAGCTCGGCCAGGAGTTCTGCGGCATCCCGCTCGGGATCCCGGTGCTCGCCGCGGCCATGGACGCCGTGGTGGACCCTGCGTCCGCCGGAGCCCTCGCGGCACTGGGCGGGCTGGCCGTCCTCAACCTGGAGGGCGTGCAGACCCGCTATGACGACCCGGCGGACGTGCTGGCTCGGATCGCCGGCGCGCCGGACGAGGACGTCCAGGCCGTGCTCGCCGAGGCGTACCGGCCTCCGGTCCGGGAGGACCTCGTGGCCCGCCGGATCGAGGAGATCCACGCGGCCGGCTCGCGCGCCGCCGTCGCCGCGACACCCGGCGGGGCGCGGCGCTGGGGGCCGTTCTGCGCCGAGCACGGGGCAGACCTGTTCCTCGTGCAGTCGCAGGTCTCGAGCGCGCGACATCTCGCAACGGGCTACGACCCGCTCTCGCTGGCCGACTTCACGCGCTTCATGCCCATCCCGGTCGCGGTCGGCAACACGACCAGCGCGGAGGCGGCGTTCGCGCTGATGGAGCAGGGGGCGGCCGCCGTGTTCGTCGGCGTTGGCCCGGGGGCCGCCTGCACGACGCGCGAGGTGCTGGGCATCGGCGTCCCCCAGGTCACCGCGGTGAGCGACGTGGCTGCGGCGCGCGACGCATTTTTCGCCGAGACCGGGAGCTACGTGCCGGTGGTCGCCGACGGCGGGATGCGCCGCGGGGGCGAGCTGGCCAAGGCGATCGCGGCCGGCGCCGACGTGCTGATGCTCGGATCGCCGCTCGCGCGCGCCGCGGAGGCGCCCGGCCTGGGCACGAACTGGGGAATGGCCGCGCCCTCGCCGCTGCTGCCGCGAGGCACCCGGATCCGGGTCGGCACCGCGGGGACCATGGAGCGGATCCTGCTCGGGCCTGCCACCGCAACCGACGGCTCCGAGAACCTGATAGGCGCGCTCCGCCAGTCGATGGCGGCGCTCGGCGCGCGAACGCTGCGCGAGATGCAGCAGGTCGAGATGGTCTACGCGCCCGCCGTCCAGACGGAGGGCAAATCCTGGCAACGCGGCCGCTGACGCACGCGTCGCCCGATCAACCCGAGCCGTCCATCGGCGAGCAGCTGGCAGGCTGGGGCAAGGTCGCGATGCTCGAGACCGTGGGTCGCGTCAGCGCACGGCCGGTGCGCACGGCCGTCGGGTTCGTCGAGGAGCCGGACGGCTCACTGCTGGTCGTGGCGGGCGAGCCGGACGCGGACTGGGCGCGCAACCTCGCGGCGCTCCCGGTCGGCCGCGTGACCGTCGGCGAAGGGTCGTGGGATGTCGTCGCCGACGCGCTGGACGAGCACGAGCACGCCCGGGCAATCCGGGAGCTGATCCTGCGCTACGGGACGCCCGCGGAGCGCCTCGGCGCGGGTCCGTCGTTCCGGCTCCGGCCGGCCGGCGAGGCGGCCCGCCAGTGACCATCAAGGCCCAGATCGAGCTGCCGATCGCCCGTTCCGCGGACGCCGTCTGGACCGAGCTGACGGCCGTCGAGCGCTATCCCGAGTGGCTGACGGAGTCGGGCGTGACCCGGGTCGAGCGGGATCCCGGGCCGCTTGGCGCCGGCTCGCGGCTCCGGATCGACCAGCGGCTGGCCGGCCAGGCCGCGGTGCTCGAGGGCATCGTCACCGCCTGGGACCCGCCCAGCCGGTTCGCGTTCCGGGCGACGCATCCCGACGGCATCACCGTGGAGGCGGAGGCCGTCGTGGCGTCGGAGGGTTCCACCAGCCGGCTCCGCTGGTCGCTTCGCATCGGGCTGCCGCTGCGGCTCCGCCTGTTCGAGTCGATGGCCGCGCCGCAGGCGAAGCGGGCCGCGACGAACGACCTGCTCGCGCTCAAGCGCCGCCTGGAGTCGGTCGCGGGCTGATCCGGCGCCGGGCGTCTGCTACGGTCGTGGCCCGGTCCGGGCATCCTCGCCGTGTATCCCCCGGGCGTCGAGCTCCGCCGCAAGCGCGTCGAGGTGCTCGACCGCCACGTACAGCGCGGGCACCCGGAAGATTCCCCAGCGGACAGGCTCGCGAAAGTCCAGCCGCACCCCGCCGCGCGGGTCGCCACAGAAGCTCACGTCGCCCTCCCGGAAGCCGCGCCGAACGCCGATCGCCGTGATCCACCGCCACGGGCCCTCGATCCGCCAGCCCGTGATGTTCGCGACCGGCGTGCGCATCTGGAAGAAGCCGAAGCGCGCGTCGAGCTCGCCATTCAGGTCCACGTACGCCCGGTCCGGACGGACGCCCCACAGGCGCAGGAAGGGCCGGGACCGGCGGCCGAGCCGGATCGGGAAGCGCCTGTTCATCCGGGCAAGCGTAGCGGCAATGGCGCGTGCGGCCGAACTTGGTTCTCAGATACCCGTGGAGCGAGTCATGGGCCCTCGTAGCGGGCCCGGGGCGCGTTGAGGGCCGCGTAATCAGCCCTGGAGGGCTATCAATCACGGTTCGGTGCCTCGGACATTGATATATCACCCGTGGCACGGGTGGCTGAACCAGATCGAGGATCGGCCGCGGCTCCGCGCGCGCCGGTAGACTTCGGCGGTCGGCAGCGCAACGGAGGGCGGCATCGAGCGTGGCGGCGACGGGCGACCAGACGACGGCCGGGGAGGAGTCGCCCGAGGGCTCGGCGGAGACGGCCGCCCCCACCGCCAAGCAGCGGGGCAAGACCGTCCATGGCGAGCCGGCCAACGCCGGTCACCGCGTGCTCGCCCCCGATGATGCCGAGGTCGAGGCGTACCTGGAGGCAGCGCTCAACGCGCCGCCCCCGGATCGCGCCGCCGACCGGCCCGCGGACGCCGCCGATTCGGTCGTCGTGCTGGACTTCGGCAGCCAGTTCGCCCAGCTCATTGCGCGGCGCATCCGCGAGCTCAACGTGTATTCGGAGCTGCTGCCCCACGACACGCCGTGGGCGGAGATCGCGGCGCGCGGCCCGAAGGGCATCGTGCTGTCGGGCAGCCCGAACTCGGTGTACGACCCGTCGGCGCCGCGCCCCGATCCCGAGATCTGGGCCGGCCGGGTGCCCGTCCTGGGGATCTGCTACGGCGCCCAGCTGATGGCCCACGAGCTGGGCGGCGACGTGCTTCCGGCCACCCGACGCGAATACGGCCCCGCGACGGTGACGCTCACCGCCGGCGACGGGCTGTTCGCCGGCCTGGAGGCCGATCAGCCGGTCTGGATGAGCCACGGCGATTCGATCACCCGCTTGCCGGATGGCTTCCGGCCGACCGCTCGGACGGACTCGACGGCCCTTGCCGGGCTGGCTGCCCCCGAGCGGAACCTCTACGGCATCCAGTTCCACCCAGAGGTCGTCCACACGCCCCGCGGGCGGGACGTCCTTCGCAACTTCGTCGTGGGCATCGCGGGCGCGCGGCAGGACTGGACGCCGGCGAACTTCATCGAGACGACCGTCGCCGGCATCCGCGAGCGGATCGACGCTCACGCGCACGCCACCGGATCGGATGGCATGGTCATCTGCGCGCTGTCGGGCGGGGTCGACTCGGCCGTCGCGGCGACGCTGGTGCATCGGGCGGTGGGCGACCGGCTGACCTGCATCTACGTGGACCACGGCCTGATGCGCAAGCGCGAATCGGAGCTGCTGCGCGAGACGTTCGAGCGGAGCCTCGGCATGCGGCTCGTGATGGTCGACGCTCGCGACCGCTTCCTCGCCCGACTCCACGGCGTCGCGGACCCCGAGCAGAAGCGCCGGATCATCGGCGACGAGTTCATCCGTGTCTTCGAGGAGGAGGCGGCCCGCCTCGGCCGGATCGACTTCCTGACCCAGGGCACCCTCTACCCGGACGTGATCGAGTCCGCGACGCCCGAGACAAAGGCGGCGGCCAAGATCAAGACGCACCACAACGTGGGCGGGCTGCCGGCCGACCTGCGCTTCCAGCTGATCGAGCCGCTCCGCTACCTGTTCAAGGACGAGGTGCGGACTGTCGGGCTGGAGCTGGGCCTGCCCGAGGCGATGGTCATGCGCCAGCCCTTCCCGGGGCCGGGTCTCGCCATCCGGATCCTCGGCGAGGTGACCAGGGAGCGGCTGGAAACGCTGCGCGACGCCGACTGGATCGTGATCGACGAGATCAAGGCGGCCGGCCTCTACCGCAGCCTGTGGCAGTCGTTCGCCATCCTCACCCCGGTGCTGTCCGTCGGCGTCATGGGCGATGGCAGGACTTACGCCAACGTGGTCGCGATCCGGGCCGTCACCTCCGAGGACGGCATGACCGCCGACTGGGCGAAGCTGCCGTACGACGTCCTCGGCCGGATCTCGTCCCGGATCGTCAACGAGGTCCCGGGGGTGAACCGCGTGGTCTACGACATCTCGTCCAAGCCCCCGGCCACGATCGAATGGGAGTAGCCCGCCTCGAGGTTACGGCCACGACCATCTGCCGGGTCCGCGGCGCGCGGCCACGCGCTACAGTGGCGCCCCATGACCGACAACGACCTCCAGCCCGCCGGACCCGCCTGCCCCTGGTGTCGGCCGCGCTGCCGTCAGCCGACGTCTCGACCTGCCCGTCGTGCGGCGCGACGCTGATCGGTGAGAGCGACACGGCACTGCCCGGGGTCACCACCATCGATCCCGAGGCGATCGTCCGGGGCACCCGGCCCGCCACGCCCCAGCGCCGAAGCAAGCTGATGTCCTGGATCACCGGTGACGAGGGTGATGACGAAGAGGCGCCGGCGACGCCCGGCTCGCTCGCCCCGCCGCCGCCGGAGGTCCAGCGCGAGATGCTCCGCATGGAGCTCGAGGCAGAGGCCCTGGCGGCCGCCGCCCGCGAGGAGGGGCTCTCGGAGGACGAGCAGGCGCTCCAGGCGGTTGCCGACGACGCGGCAGCGGTCGCGGGCGCAGGCGATGCCGACCGGCTCTCACCCGCCGGCGACCCGGCCGCAGCGGTCACGTCGCCGGTCAGCACGGCGTCCGGCGCGGCCGCGCCCTCGGCAGAGCGCCCGCCCCGCGACCTCGGCCCTACCGCCTGACAGCGCCTCGAGCGACGGTGGCGGACCGTCTCCCCGCGCCCGGCCCGTCTTTCCTCCGCGAGCAGGAGGTCCGTATCGGGGAGCGCGTGCTGCGCGCCGGCATGGGCCGACCCTCCACGCTCCCCGACGCGTGGTACCTGTACGTCCTGTGGGTGGCCGACGACGACGGCGTCGTGTCGTTCAGCGACGTGGCGCCGGCCGCCGGTCCGCCACCGGACCCGCCGCTCACCCGCCTCGGGCCGGCGCTCAGCGGCGCGCTGTCCGGGCTCATCCGCGAGGAGGACGGCCGGCTGGCCATCAGGCTGACGCCCGTCGCGCCCCCGGCCGACGCGACCCGGCCATGGCGCGCGCCGCTCGCGGTCCGGGCCGCGCTGGGCCTCGAGCCGATGCGCGCCGCGACGATGCGCCCGAACGATCTCGCGACAACGGTCCTCTCGGCGTTCAGGCACGCGGTCGAGGGCCTTCATCGCCGGTGAGGGCCGGCGGGCACTAGACTCGGTCATCCAGA
>Ga0136621_1000562_pt1 | contig 14683 bp, 16 predicted proteins | sample AntDryUQ445A2306_FD_104673 | JGI IMG/M metagenome (GOLD analysis project Ga0136621, IMG submission 104673) | Polar desert sand microbial communities from Dry Valleys, Antarctica - metaG UQ445A (23.06) | ecosystem: Environmental > Terrestrial > Soil > Desert | place: Antarctica: Dry Valley...
CCGAGGACGGCGACGTCCACGTCCTCGGGGCTCTCGACGAGCGGGCAGCGGGCGAAGGTCTTCACACCCGCGTAGCGCGGAGAGCGAAGCGCGTCGGGAGGCCCGTAGCGGGGAGCGTCCTCAGTCGGCACCCGGCGACCGTACCAGCGGCTGTGCCCCGGCCGAGCGAGCCGCCGACCCGCCCGCGTGGACATGTCCAGGGTCTGACCCCGGACATGTCTTTGTGGAGAGATTGGCGCTAAATCGTCGCTAGATGCCGCTCGGCTTGGGGGCGGTTCCGGACCTGCGGGTCAACGGCTGCTGATCGCCTTCGACGTCGAGCCGCGGGAGCCACTCGAGCCAGCTCGGCAGGTACCAGTTCGCCTCGCCCAGGAGCCGCATCGCGCTCGGGAGGAGCACCGAGCGGATGATCGTCGCGTCGATCAGAAGCGCGACGGCTACGCCGAAGCCCATCTGCTGGAACATGACGAGATCGCCGCGAGCGAAGCCGGAGAAGACCGCGACGATGATCAGCGCAGCCCCGGTGATGATCCGTGCGGTTGAGGCGACGCCGAAGGTGACGGCGTCCGTCGTGTCCCGGGTCTGGCGATAGCTCTCCTGGATCCGGCTCAGGAGGAACACCTGGTAGTCCATCGAGAGCCCGAAGAGGACGGAGAAGAGGAAGAGCGGGACCCAGGCCTCGATCGTGTCGACCTCCTGGAATCCGAGTAGCCCGGCGCCCACCCCGTACTGGAACACGAGGACGAGCAACCCGTACGCGGCGGCCACGGAGAGCAGGTTCAGCACGACCGCAGTCGCGGCGACGACGACCGAGCGAAAGACCACACTCAGGAGCAGGAAGGTCAAGACGAGCACGAGCACGATTACAAGCGGGGCCGGGTCGATCACCGAGGAGAAGTAGTCGATGTTCTCCGACGTGGTGCCGCCGACGAGCACCTCGGCGTCCGTTCCCTCGAACGTGCGCTGCACGACCTCGGAACGAAGCTCTCGCACGGCAGCGACGGCTTGCGAGCTCGATGGATCTCCCTCGACCGGCACCGAGAGGACCGCCACGTCGCCATTCTCGGAGCGCCGGATCTCGCCGAGGCCGAAGCGAGGATCGGCGGCGAGAGTGGAGCGCAGACGATCCAGCGCCGCCGAGACCTCGGTACGGGACGCGCCGCCAGAGACGACGATCTCCACTGGATCGGTCGTCGCCTCCGGGAAGTCGCGCTCGAGGGCGACGAAGCCTTGCTTGGAGACGAAGCGGTCGGGCAGCGTGGACACGCCGCTCGTCCCGACGTTCATGCCGAGAATCGGCAGCGCCAGCGCAAGGAGGACACCAGTCGACAGGGCGAGACTCAGGATCGGCCGCCGGAGCACGCGCCGGACGATTGCGCCCCAGACGCGACCCTCGCCGCTCGACGCTTCCAGCGTCCGCTTGCCCACGATGGGGATACGAAGCGCGTTGACACGGTCTCCGAGCAGGCCGAGCAGCGCAGGCAGCAGCGTCGTCGCGGCGACCACCGACACGATGCCGACGAGAATCGCGCCCGCGGCGAGGCTGCGCATGATCGAGCTCGGAACGAGCAGCATGCCGAACATCGCGACGACGAACGCGGTGCCGCTGAAGACGACCGCCCGGCTCGCCGTCGACCCCGAAGCCGCGATCGCGTCGAACTGCTCGCGGCCGCGCCCACGCTCCTCGCGGTAGCGGGAGACGACGAACAGCGAGTAGTCGATTCCCAGCGCGAGACCCATGCCGGTGAGCATGTTCACGATGAAGATCGAGAGCTCGAACGGTTGCGCGAGCAGAGCGGTGAGCCCGAGTGCGACGACGATCGAGACGATCGCCATCAGCAGCGGGATCAGCCCGGCGACCACGGCGCCGAACACGAGGAGGAGGATGATCAGCGCCGCCGGCAAGCCGAACTGGAGCTCACCCTTCTCCAAATCCTCCTGCGAGAGGAGGTTGAAGTCGTAGTCGAGCGTCTGGTCGCCGGTCACTGAAGCCGAGAAGGCGGCGTCCTCGTCTGCCCGCTCGACCGCTTCGATCACCACCTCGGCCTCGCCCTCGTCGAGGATTCCGATCGGCACCACCGTCGCGTGGCGGTCCTCGGAGACGAGCGACCCACCGGAGTCGTCGAGGTACGTGCGCGCCCGAGCGAGAGCGACCACGTCACTCTCCGCGACCAGCATCCGGACGAACGCCTCGAACTCCGGGGAATCGACGGTGTGCCGGTCGGAGCGCACGACGACGATGTCGGTGACCGCCGCGCCCGACTCGGGTCGGAATGCTCGGCCTTGGGCTTCGAGCGCCCGCTCGGACTCGGGATTGTTCGTAGGCGCGTCGTCGCTCGTCAGGCTGTCACCGAGCAGCGCGACGATGGCGACGACGGCCAGGACGAAGACGGCCGTCCAGGCGCCGATCGTCCGCCACGGATGGCGTGCGCTTGCGGAAGCGAGTGCCTGCGTCGAGAGCTTCATGCCGCTTCCGCCGGCGCGACGAGCCTCTCGGGCTCGTGTGAGCTCGCCTCAGCTGATCGCCGCGAGCGGGGGAAGGCGATCGACGTCATGACGAACGTCCAGAGGGTGCGGGTCCCGGCTTTCATCTACTCCTCCTTCTGGTGTTTCTTCGATAACGGTATAGTGAGTGCTTACTCATTAGCAGGCGAAAAAAACAGAGCTCGCCCGCTAGCCTTCTTTCTCGCAGCCGTCTGCGAGGCGGGCAGCCCACGAATGCCGCGGGTCGTCGCCGATCGAGTACTGCATCGCTGCGAGGACGTTCAGCAGCATCCCGGTGGCAAAGAACATGGAGATCGTCCGGCGGTCGGCGCCAGAGACGGTCTCGACGTAGTCCACCAGCCGCCCGTACGCGCGAGCCGTGCTCTCGCGGACCTCATCGTCCTCCACCGAGGCGGCGTACGCCTGGAGCTGGCCCTGCAACATCGTGCGATCACTCTCTATCAGTCCCCTGTACGCGTCGCCGATGGCGTGCAAAGCGGCCTCGCCCGACTTCCCGGAAGCGGCGGCGCGAAACGTCTCGAGGGTCTCAGCGAAGCAGGCGTCGTTGACGGCCAGGAAGAGCTCCTTCTTCGAGCCGAAGAGCCTGAAGAGGTAGGGCTGCGAGATTCCCGCCCGGCGCGCGATCGTGTCGGTGGAGGCTCCATGCAGGCCATGCTGCGCGAACTCGGGCCGCGCCGCCTCGAGGACCGCCTCTCGCCTCTCCTCTGCAGTCTGTCTCGTCCCAGTCGCCATAGGAAGTGATTATTTACTCACAACGGCAGGTTTGTCAAGTCAGACGAAGCGCGCGAGCACCGAGACGACGCGCTCGACCTCGTCCTCGGTGGTCGTCGTCGCGAACGGAAGGGCGAGAGCCCGCTCGAACGTGCGATCGGCCCCCGGAAAGCCTCCCTGCGAGCGATACGGTGCGAGCAGATGGAGCGCCCAGGTTCCGATCTGGGCCTCGATCCCTTCCTCCCGGAGCCCGGCGAGCGCCTCGTCGCGCCGGTCGAGCTGGACGACGTACGCCTGCCAGCCGTGCCGATCGCCCTCGGCGGCGCTCGGGGTGAGCAGGAGCTGCTCGAGCCGCTCCGTGTACCAGCCCGCGACGCGTTCGCGCGCCGACAAGAGCTCCTCGAGCCGAGCGAGCTGCGGAATCCCGATCGCGCACAGGAGATCCGGGAGGCGGTAGTTGAATCCCGGAGCGGGCATGTCGCCGAGCGTCGCCCAGCCGTGGTGCCGCAGCCGCCGAATGGAGGCATCGAGCGACGCCTCGTCAGTCGTAACCGCGCCCCCCTCCCCGGTCGTCACGATCTTGCGCGGGTGGAACGAGAGGCAACCCGCAACCCCCAGTGCTCCACACGGGGTCCCGCGGTAGCTCGCGCCGAGCGCGCCCGCCGCGTCCTCGACGAGCGCGACATCCTGCGGGACAGCTGTCTGCAGCGCTTCCCACTCGACCGGCCGGCCGAAGAGGTGGACTGCCATGACCGCGCGGGTCCGAGGGGTCACCGCAGCAGCGACTGCCGCCGGGTCGAGGAGGAACGTGTTGGGATCGACGTCGACCAGCACCGCGTGCGCGCCGCAGAGCTCGACGACGTTCGCCGTGGCGGGAAACGTGTACGCGGGGACGACGACTTCGTCACCGGGCCCGACCTCGAGCGCGAGCAGCGCGAGGTGGAGTGCGGCCGTTCCCGACGACACGGCCGCGACATGCGCGGTGCCGACGGCCTCGGCCAGCGCGGCTTCGAGCTCGGCCACCTTCGAGCCCATGGTCAGCTGGCCGCTCTCGATCACCTCTGCAACGGCCTCTAGCTCGGCGGCACCCACATCGGGGCGCGCGAGCCTAATCGGATCACTCACGCGGTAGGCGCTCCGAGCTTCTCGCGACACCAGGCGATGGTGCGCTCGAGCCCGTCGTCGAGATCGACCTTCGCTTCGAAGCCGAGCATCGTGCGTGCTTTGTCGATGTTCGGGATACGCAGCTCGACGTCCATGTAGTGGAGCGGCTGGAAGACGACCTCGCCGGGGCAACCCGTGAGCCGCTTCACCCGCTGCGCGAGATCGTGGATCGTCACCGCAGAGCGCGCGTTGCCGATGTTGAAGCTCTCGCCGATCGCGCTTGGATGCCCGAGCGCGAGCAGCGCTCCGTCCACCATGTCGTCGACGTAGCACCACGCGCGAATCTGCGAGCCGTCCCCGTGGATGGTGAGGTCGCGGCCCTCCAAGGCGGCCTCGATGAAGGCACGGATCGCCCCGCCTCCGATCTGCCCCGGCCCGTAGACGTTGAAGGGGCGGACTGAGGTGGTCGGGAGATCCATCTCGGCGTGATACGCGTGAGCCATGTGCTCCCCGGCGAGCTTGGAGACGGCGTACGTCCAGCGCGCCTCGCCGACGGAGCCGATCGTCGTCACGTGCGCCTCCTGCACATTGAACGCGTGCTGGCCGAAGACCTCGCTGGTCGAGAAGTCGACGAGGCGCTCGATCGTGTCGCGTGCCTCGAGCGCAGCCTCGAGCACGTTGTAGGTGCCGATGACGTTGACGCGCATCGTGCGGACCGGGCTCTCGAGGACGGTGTCGACTCCCGCGATCCCGGCGCAGTGAACGACGTGCGACGCCCCTCTGATGAGCTCCGTGAGGCGCTCCGCGTCGAGGACGTCGGCCTGGACGAAATGGAAGTTCGGGTGCTCGGCGAGGCTCGTGCCTCCGAGCGCGTCCCGATGGAGGTTGTCGAGGGCGACGATCTCGTTCGCATCGACGAGCCGCCGTGCAAGCGTCGTGCCGATGAACCCGGCTCCTCCGGTGATGACGATCCGCTTCCCGCTCAGTGGCACGCCGGCGAGTCTAGAGGCTTGATGCTTGTATGCATCCCGTTAGGAGCGCGACGTGCGGCGCCTGCACGGGAGTACCCTGGACTTGATGCGCGGAGTGGTTCTCCTGTTACTCGTGGCCGCGCTTGGCGCGTGCTCGACTGGATCGGCAGGAACGTCTTCGGTCACGTCGCTGACCGTCACGTACTGGGAGGACGGGTCGCGGATGACGGGGCGGAAGGTGTGGACACTGCGTTGCGATCCTGCGCGTGGAACGCTCGCGCGGCCCGCCGTCGCATGCCGGCGCCTGGCCGCCTCCGGCGCGCGGTTGTTCTCACCTTTGCCTCCGGACACCGTCTGCACGGAGATCTATGGCGGCCCCCAGACGGCCCGCGTCGTCGGAACGGTCGCCGGGAAGCGGGTGTGGGCGACATTCAGCCGCACGAACGGCTGTCACATCTCCCGCTGGAATGGCCTCTCGCCCTGGCTGCTGCCGTCCGGCGGCGCTCGCTCGTAGCGACTCCCGTTAGCATCGGCGGCCGTGCAGACCGTCCTCTTCGTCGGCGCCGGGCGCCATCAGCGGCGTGCCATCGAGCACGCGCAGGGTCGCGGACTGCGCGTCGTCGCCGTCGACCGTAATGCCGAAGCTCCCGGCCTCGGCGCCGCGGATGTCCCGGAGGTCGTCGACTTCACCGACGTCGTCGCCGTCACCGAGGTTGCTCGCCGGCACGAAGTAAACGGCGTGCTCACGGTCTCGGCGGATCGCGCGGTGCCCGTCGTCGCTGCGGTCGCAGAGGCGCTCGGCCTTCCGGGGATCGGGATGAAGACCGCACACCGAATGACCCACAAGCTGGCGATGCGGACTTCGCTCGCCGAGGCCGCTGTTCCGCAGCCGCCGTTCGCCCTCGTCCGGTCCGATCGCGATGCTTCCGCCGCCCTCGAGGCATCCGGGCTCCCCGCCGTCCTGAAGCCGGTCGACTCGGGCGGCCAGCGCGCGGTCTTCCGGATCGAGACTGCCGTCGAGCTCTCCGAGAACCTCGCCGAGGCTCTCGCGGAGTCGCCGACGAACGAGGCTCTCGTCGAGGCGTTCGTCGATGGGATCGAGATGAACGGAATCGTGATCGCTCGGGGCGGCGAGGCGTCGTGTCTCACGCTCTCCGACCGCCTGCGACCGCCGGGGATCGGCTTCGGCGTCGGCTGGATGCACGTATATCCGCCTTCGATTCCTGTCGAGCAGCTCGAGAAGGCGCAGCGCATCGCCATCGAGTCGGTGCGCGCCCTCGGGCTGCGCGACGGAATAGCGTTCCCTCAGCTCATCGTCTCGCCCGACGGGGAAGTCGTGGTCGTCGAGGTCGCCGCACGCATCCCCGGAGGCCAGATGGCCGATCTCGTGCGTCATGCAGTCGGTGTCGATCTGGTCGAGATCGCGCTTCGGCAAGCGCTCGGGGAGGACGTGCCTGACGAGCTGGCGTTGCCGCAGTTCTCGCAGCCGCTCGCTATCCGCTTCTTCACCGCGCAGCCTGGGCCGCTCCCGGCCGGTCGCGTCGTCGAGATCGGCGGGCTCGAGCCGGTGCTTGCAGCCGAGGGTGTCGTGCAAGCGGACACGTATCTCGAGGTCGGCGAGACGATACGCCCGGTGCGTCGCGACGGCGACCGCCGCGGCTACGTGATCGCCCTCGCCGACACGCCTGAGGAGGCGGTTCGACGAGCGGACGCGGCAGCCGGTCTACTCAGCGTCGAGGTGGCCGCATGAGCTGTTCCTTCGACCTCGTTCATTACCGGGAGCTCATCGAGGCGGCACGGGCGGGCGGGTACCGTTTCGCGCGCTTCGGCGGCGGGCCGGAGTCGGGCGACCTCTTCCTCCGCCACGACATCGACCTCTCTCTCGACGCTGCGCTGCAGATGGCCGAGCTCGAAGCCGAGCTCGGAGTCCAGGCGACCTACCTCCTGATGACGGAGTCGGTCTTCTACAACCTCGCCTCGTGGGAAGGCGTCGCTGCGATCGAGCGCCTGCGGGAGCTTGGTCATCCGGTCGGACTCCATGCCGTCCACCCGAAAGTCGTCCTCGACGAGCGGTTCGACACCGTCATCTCCTGGCATAACCCGGCGCCCGAGTACATGGGGGGCGACATTCCCGGCGCGGTGAATGTGTACGGAGAGCGCTACTTCTCTCCAATGACGTATCGGTCGGATTCGAACCAGCATTGGCGCTCCGGTTGCCCACACGAGGAGCTGCGCGCGGGCGCGTTTCCCTGGCTCCAGATCCTCGTCCATCCGGCGATCTGGGTCTACGAAGGCTCGACGATGGGTCAGACGATGCGGTCGTTGGTCGAGGCCGACAAGGTTCGCCGCCTCGAGCAGCTGGCCGACGACGGAATCGATCTCACGTGACCGCCCGAACCACCCCGGTGTCAGACACCGGTGGCGACGCGCTTCGAAGGGACACGGCCGAGGCGGTCATGGCCTGGGCCGAGCCAAGACGTCTATCGAGCCGGAATACCGGGCGATACGCACAAAAGCGAGCTGTGGACTCATTTCCGCAAAGTTGACACGAGCTTCCTTGACAGAATTCGTGTCTGACACCAGGCGGCTGCGCGTCGTCCACTGCCCCGTCAACACGGCCGGGGTGCCTTGGGCGAACGTCCAGGCTCTCCGCGCTCGAGGCGTCGACGCGCAGCTGGTCGTCTTCAACCGCTACAAGCTCCACCCGGAGGCCGACTGGTCGCTCGAGCGTCGAGGCGGCCTCGCGCTGCGGCAGCTCACCCAGTGGCGGGCGCTGCTCCAGCTCCTCCCCCGCACCGACGTCTTCCACTTCTACTTCGGTCTCACGCTCGTTCCGCAGTCAGTGCAGTTCCCGATCCTCAGAGCGCTTCGCAAGAAATCTGTCCTGCACTACCTCGGCTCGGACATTCGCGGGAAGGCGCCTGCCGAGCTCGCGTTCGGAAAGAAGGCGGGCGCACAGGTCGTCGGATCGTACGACGCGATCCGCTGGGTGCCAGAGGCCGAGGTGATTCCTCCCGGAATCGACGTCCACTCGATCGTGCCCGCGCCGCCGCCGGCCGATCGCAAGCGGCCGGTGATCCTGCATGCGCCGTCGTCGCGACGCCGAAAAGGGACGGACCACGTCCTCGCCGCCTGCGACGGCCTCGATGCGGACATTCTCCTCGTCGAGGGTCTCCACCATGCCGAGGCATTCGAGCGCTACCGCGAGGCCGACATCGTCGTCGACCAGCTGAACGCAGGCTGGTACGGACTCTTCGCGATCGAGTGCATGGCGCTCGGCAAGCCCGTGGTCACGTTCCTCCACGACGAGGCCGTCCGCCGCACCGAGGAGGCCTTCGGCATGCCCGTGCCGATCGTGAGCGCCACGAAGGAGAGTCTCCGCGAGCGGCTCGAGCCGCTCGTTGCCTCCGCCGCCGAGCGCCGGCGGATCGGAGAGGCCTCGCGCGCCTACGCCGAGCACGTCCACCACTCGGCACGCGTCACCGACCGCCTGCTCGACCTCTACGCTCGCCTTTAGTGCTCGCCGCCATGAATACACCCGCGCTTCGCGCGGCTGTGAACACTTCGCACGCCGTCGTCCTCAGTCGCGCCAATGTGAGAGATCGTGTTGGGGTCAGACCCCACGGGTCTGACCCCAACGCAGTTTCCAAGCGCTCCCTGCGTCCTCGGCCTGCTCGGTTCTCGCCGGCGAATCACGACCGAATTCATGACGGAAAGCACTAGTGCCTCCGCTCGGTGCGCAACTAAGGCGGCTCGGCAAGCACTCGGCGATCTACGGCCTCGGCGGGCTCGTCCAGCGGATCCTGGCCGTCCTTCTCCTGCCGATCTACACCCGCTATCTCTCGCCCTCGGACTACGGAACCGTGGAGACGCTGATCGCGCTCACCACCGTGCTCGTGATCACGCTCCGCCTCGGGATCACGAGCGCGTTCTTCCGCTTCTACTTCGACTCGCCGGAGCCCGAGCAGAGGCGCCTCGTCCTGCGAACGTCTTTCTGGTTCACGATGGTGATGTCGACCGCCGGGCTCATCGCCGGTCTCTTGCTCTCGGGCGAGATCGCGAACGTGCTCTTCGGCTCCTCGGACGACGCCGAGCTCGTGGCCGCAGCCTTCGTCGGTCTCTGGGCGCAGATGAACTACGAGCAGCTGACCTCCCTCTTCCGTGTCGAGGAACGTTCGGTCGCATTCGTGGCGGCGAGCTTGGCGAACATCCTGATCACGATCGCGGCCACGCTCACCCTCGTCGTCGCGCTCGACCAGGGCCCGCTCGGCGTCATCGTGGGCAACTTCACGGGCACGCTCCTCGTCTACGCGGCGCTCGTCGGCTACCGGCGCGAGCAGCTCGGGCTCCAGTTCGACCGAAGTCTCCTGCGCGAGATGAACCGATTCGGGATCCCGCTCGTCCCGACTGCGCTCTTCCTCTGGGTGACCAACTTCAGCGACCGCTTCTTCCTCGTCAAGCTGGCCGACACGGAGGAGGTGGGGCTCTACTCCGTCGGTGTGCGGATCGCGTCGGCGATGGCGCTCTTGCTCACGGCGTTCAGGACAGCCTGGCCGGCTTTTGCCTATTCGATCGAGGACGACCGGGAGGCGCGGCGGACGTACGCGTTCGTTCTCACGTACCTCGTGCTGCTCTCGAGCTGGGTCGCGACCGGGCTCGCGCTTCTCTCGCCGTGGCTCGTCGGCTGGATCGCCGCTCCTGCGTTCGAGAGCTCCTCACGCGTCGTCGGGCCGCTCGCGTTCGCCGTCGTAGCGTTCGCGGGATACGTGGTCATGGCGATCGGGGTCGGTCGTGCCCGCCGCACGCAGTTCAACTGGGTCGTGACGGGGGCGGCTGCCGCAGTCAACGTGGTGCTGAACCTGATCCTGATCCCGCCCTACGGGATGATGGGAGCCGCGGTCGCGACGATCGCTGCCTACGCGACGATGTTCGCGGGAATGGCCTGGTGGGCCCAGAGGATCTACCCCGTCCCGTACCAATGGCGACGGGTCTGCACAGCCGCTCTCGTCGCCATCACACTCGTCGTCGCCGGAAAGCTGCTCGGCGCCGGCTTCGCCGTCGCGCTGCTCCTCGCGCTCGTGTATCCGCTGGCCCTCGTCCCCTTCGGCTTCTACCTCCCAGCCGAGCGCAAGGCCATCGGTGCGCGACTTCGGCTTGCTCGTTGAGGGCATGTCGCTACAAGACGGTTGACAGACGCGCTACATTGAGTTCATGGAAGTCGGTATCAGAGAGCTCCGGGCCGACCTCTCCCGGTGGCTCAAGCAGGTTCAGGAAGGTGAGGAAATTCTCGTCACCGACCGCGGAAAGCCGATCGCGCGGATCACGTCCGCGAACGGCAGGTCGAAGCTCGACGACCTGATCGCGCGCGGACTCGCCACGCCGGCGAAGCGGCGTCCGACGCCCGAGACAATGTTGCCGCGGGTCAAGGCAAAGGGTACGGTCAGCGACCTCGTACGCGACTAACTCGTGATCGCGTACTTCGATGCGTCGGCTTTCCTGAAGCTAGCCATCGACGAGGATGGTTCTGATGCAGCACATGACGCGTGGCTTGCGGCCCAACGACGCATCTCGTCGCGCTTGCTCTACCCTGAAGCGTGCGCCGGACTTGCTCGTGCGCGCAGGATGAGCCGGATCGGCCTCCGGGAGCTTGCGACCGCGCGAGTAAGCGTCGAGGAGTACATCGGCGACGTCGACCTGGTGGACGTCACCGAAACGGTAACCCGTCATGCCGGGGAGCTGGCAGAACGCTATGGGCTCCGAGCCTACGACGCCGTGCATCTGGCAACAGTCGACGGCGTCGCCGACGAGACCACCGTGCTCGTCGCTACCGACGCGGACCTCATCCGCGCCGCGCGTGCGCACGGAGTCGCCACCGCAGCCCTCTGAAGTCAGCGCGGCCGGACAAGCAGGGGGCGGCTAAAGCCATCGCTCCAACCCTGGCTGCCGCGGACGACCGCCCGCACGTGCGCTCTGTCCTCGGTGACGTACCCGACCTTCGCACGCGACGATGCGTCCAGGCGGCCGCGCGCCACGGTGACGAAGTCGAACCGCTCGCGGTCGTACACCTGGAGAGCGACGCGGCTTCCCGCGCGCGCAGGACGGGCTGAGACGGCGATCGCCGTGCCGCGTCGCTCGATGGCGACCCGCGGCGCAGCTCGCACCCGCACGACCGGGCTCGAGGCAGTGGCCGTCCGAACCCGGTAGCTCCGTGGCTCGGGCGCACGCACGCCGAACGAGAAGACGCCGTCGCTGCCCGGGGTCGCGCGACCCAGAACAACGCGCGGGCCGGGTGCGAGGCGCTCGAGCACGACCTCGGTCGTCCCAGCCGGAGCGACACCGTCGAGCCGCGTCCGCTTGCCAGCCGGAAGCGGCTCCTCCGGCCCGCGCAGCACGACCCGGTACACCCGCACCGCCCCGCGCATGAAGCGGTGAATCGAACAGTGGTACACGAACGTCCCCTGCTCGGAGAACGTGGCTGCGAAGGTCCCGCCCGGACGGACGAACCCCGAGTCGAACTCGTCCTCCTCCTCGGTGACGGTATGCGTGGTGGTGTCGGCGTTCCGCCACGTCACCGTGGTCCCGACGAGGACGTCGAGCTCGCGAGGCGCGTACAGCTTGCCCGGCATCGTCACGCCGACTGCCTGGGTCGTCGCGGAGCCGCCGGTCGTTACGACGACCACGGCGGCGAGCACGGCGGCCGTGAAGGCGCCCCTCATCGCGTGACCCGGTAGATCCCGATCATCCCGGTCATCATGTGATCCTCGACGTGACAGTGGTAGAGCCACGTTCCGGGCACGTCTTCTTTCCAGCGCACCGCGAAGCTCTCCGCCGGCCCGACCGTGCGCGTGTCCTCGGAGCCCCGCGGAATCTGCCAGCGGTGGCCGTGCACGTGGAAGGTGTGATGGAGGTCGCCGATCGCGAGCACGTCCCACTGCACGACCTCGCCCACCTTCGCCCGGAAGACCGGTGTGTTCCCGACGAACGCGCGCCCGTTGACCGTCCTCAGGTCGAGGTGCTCGGCGAAATAGACGACGAACTCGCGGTCCGGCGGATCCTCGTTGCGGCCCAGAATCGAGAGCGCGCCGTACATGCCGCCCGCGATCGAATCGGACATCGAGCGGGAGTGGTCGTGGTACGGCCACACGCCCGCCGAGTGTTCGCCCGCATCGAGCCGGTACGTCCAGGTGTCGCCGGGCTTGACGTTGCCGCCCTTGGTGGAGAAGCCCGGGATGTACGCCCCGTCGGAGCCGAACGGGTACTCGACGCCGTGGAAGTGCATCGAGTGAGGCCGCTCGAACTCGTTGTCCAGGTTCTTGAAGTGGACGAGGAACTTGTCCCCCACACGCGCCCTGAGCAGCGGTCCGGGGATGCCGTCGTTGTCGGCGCTCGGCCCGGGCTGATTCGGAATTGCCTTCGCCCAGTCACGGGTGTAGCGGCGATAGACGACGGCGGTGAACTTCGTCTCGCCGGGGGCGAAGTGCTCGTGCTCGATGGCGTTCCGCCCGCTCGGAACGACATCCCACGTCACGGGCACTGCCGCGATCCAGTACTCGCGGAGCGTCCCCTCGCTTCCCCCTGCGGCCGACGGCATCCAGGCGACGGCGGCCGCGAGGGCCAGGAGCGCAACCAGCGCTCCCGACCCTCTGCGGATGCCTTTCCTCACTTGGTGACGCGGATGTCCGCGGCCATGTCAGGGCCGTGGAGCTGGCAGATGAAGTGGTACTTCCCCGGAGTCGTGAAGGTGATCCGGGAGACGTTCGGTAATCCGCCCTTGATTCCGTCGGCCAGCGGGGTCGCGTAGAACCCGTTGCCGTGCGTCGCTCGGCCTTCGTACGGCGTTCCTGGCGCGTCGCTCCCGTAGATGAAGAAGGGTGTCAGCTGGTTCCGAGAGTTCGGGCCCATGGGGAAGAGGTCCGTCTGCTTGAAGATCTTGTCCAGGTACTTGAGCGGCCCGAAGGCGACGTTGTGCGCCTCGGTCGGTGCCTTGACGCGGAAGGTGACCCGCGTGCCCGCCTTGACGGTGGTCAGGTTCGGGACGAAGTCGAGAACGGTCGTCCGGCCACCGGCCTGCTTCGCGTTCTCCACCCCCATGTAGATCGTGTTCTTAGGCGGCTTCTGCGCGACCAGCGCCTTCCCCGCCGCCCAGGCGGCGTCGGTCTCTTCTTGCGCTCGCGCCGCCACGTCCTCCGCCGAAGGTACCGAGGCGCCCTTCGGCTTGACGACGATGTTCATCACCATGTCCGGCGGATGGATCAGGCAAAGCATCTTGAACTTGCCGGCTTGCGGGAACGTGTAGGTCGCCGTCACCGGCTTCTTCGGGTTCTGCGCGACGATCACGCCCGAGCTCGCGAACTTGCCGCGCGAGATCGTCTTCGGGCCCGCCGGGACGAACAACCCGAGGCCGTAGGTGAACTTCTGCTCTCCGTCGAAGAAGAACGGCTGACCTGCCTCGTCGACGATGTCCTCGTAGACCTCGCCCTTGGGTGTCAGGACGAATGGCGGAAAGGGCTTCCCGCCGAGATACGAGGCCGTGTGGAAGCCGCCCGAGCTGAATGTCACCTTGTCGCCGGCGTTGATCGTCAGCTGTCCAGGGAAGAACTGGTTCAGGAACGTCTGCTTGGGCGTCCCCGCGGGAGCCTTCTTCTGCTCCCCGACGAGCACCGTCCAGGAACCAGCCTGCTCGGTCCCGCCGAACGCCAGCTGACCTGTGACGAGCACGGTCAGACCGGCGAGTACCGCAATCACCTTCACCATAGAAGCCTCCTCTCAGCGTTCGGGCGTCGCCGGAACCGCAGGCGACACGACGACGTCGAGCCGAACCTCGGATTGGACGAAACCGCGACAGATATGTGCACGAAGCCATCTTCCGGACGGCCGTTTCGATTGCCTTAAGAAGAGTCGGACGCCTCCTTCACCACCGGCTCCGACGACAGGAGCGCTCCTCGCAGAATTTCCAAGAGGTGACCGCCGGTGTGGAACTGGCCGCTCTCCCGCGACCGAATGTGCTCGATGCTCCCGTGCAGCTCGCCGGCGGAGCTCTCATTCGCGAGATCCGGCGAAGGCGTCCAGACGCGGACGATGAAGGTCTCCACAACAGAGAGCGTCTCAGGCGCGCTTCAGATTTCGTTTAGGCGCTCGTGACGTTCGGGAAAGCGGCAGGTGTCGCCCCGATCTCGCCCATCCGCGCGACGTAGCGGCGATACGCACGGCGTGCTTCTCCTCGCCTCCCGCAGCGCTCGAGCGTCGAGACCAGTCCGAGGTAAGCGCCTTCGTCGAATGGATCGCGACCGAGAATTCGCAGGAAGTAGCGGAGCGCGAGGTCGTGATTTTCGCTCTCCGAGGCGTCACGAGCAAGAGCATTGGCTACTGAGATGTACGCCGCGCGCGCGTCC
>Ga0136621_1000563_pt1 | contig 14682 bp, 17 predicted proteins | sample AntDryUQ445A2306_FD_104673 | JGI IMG/M metagenome (GOLD analysis project Ga0136621, IMG submission 104673) | Polar desert sand microbial communities from Dry Valleys, Antarctica - metaG UQ445A (23.06) | ecosystem: Environmental > Terrestrial > Soil > Desert | place: Antarctica: Dry Valley...
CCTCGAGGAAGGCGAGCTCGGCGACGACGACTCGTTGCAGAACGTCGTTCCTGCGGCCGACAAGGCGAACGGCGTCTTCTACGTCAACTTCGACGCGGGCGACGGCTGGGTCGACAAGCTCGCCGCCGACGCCGGTGAGGGCGATCCCGAGGTCGCCGCGAACCTCAAGCCGCTCGACGCGCTGGGCGCCAGCTCCTGGTTCGAAGACGACGTTCAGCATGGGCTGTTCCGGATGACTACGGACTAGGTTCCTGACCGGTGGTGGCCGCGGCCCACCGATGTGCGACGGGCGTTGGACTCCCTCACCGGTCTGACTGTGCCACCTGATCACCGGGACAAGACGGCATCGACGACGGGCCCCACGCGTTCCAGGTGCGTGACGAGGCTTCCCGTCAGTCGGTTCCGAGCCGCGAAGAAACCGGTCGGCCCGAGGCGGTAGAGAAGCGCTCTGATGAGAAGTTGGTTCCAGTCCGCACCCGCTGCCCACTCGTCCAGCAGAGACAGGGGTGCCGCGCGAAAGGTCACTGCGTCAGTGACGGCAATTGCATTGGCCATCCCGACTGGCCTGTAGTAGGGCGGCCAATCGATCACGGCCGGTGAGAGTCCCTCCGCGAGCAGCACGTTGGGCAGGATGTCACCGTGGATCACCTGTCCGCGGCTAGAGACCGGAGCCAGATGACGTTGCAACCGGGCGATCACGTCCAGAGTTTCTCTGTCGCCTTCGGGACTGGCGCCCTCCCAGGCCAGTCGGTCACCGAGGGCCCAGGGGTCGTCGCGTGCGTCCATGAAGTCGGGTCGCGGCAGGTTCTGGACACTGAGGTGAAAGGCATCGCTGGCCTCCCGGACTTGGCCTACCTCGCGCGGCAGGTCGACCTCACGGCCTGGCACGAAGACATGGGCGCCCCACCCGTCTGCCGACCATCCGACCTCGTCTGTGCCTTGAGGCGGGACCGGCTCAGGTACTCGCACTTGCTCGGCTGCCCAGGCGGCGTACACCTCGCAAACCCATGTGTGCTCCGGAGCGCAGCCAACTGGTTTCAGGACGAGCCGTCCGTCAGTCCACGCGTGCCCTTGCCCACCAGGAAGGCGACGGAGCGCATGCGTGCGCACACCGAACGCGCGAACCGCCCTGGGGGCAGGACGACCCTGACGCCACTCCGTATCGGTGGTGGCGAGCAACCGAACCCATTCCGGCGTCGGCGCCGGTCCGCTGTCCTGCTCCGGCTCAGCCATGCCAGGACAGTACATCCGTGCGCGGGTCGAGTAGCGAGGTCGCAATACTCGGCAGCTTCGTCGCTCGGGCTAGTTGGGGGACCAGCCGGTGCGGGCCACCTGTGTCGCCGGGAGGGATGGCACCGCACGCATCGCGCGCATCTCCTCGCGCAGTGAGTGGCGCAGCAGGATCAACCGCTCCCGAGCATTGTCCACCTCGAGCAGCTCCTGCCTCTCGCGCAGGGTGAGCAGGCAGGTTGCGGCAAGGCTGTAGGACAGGTACGCCGGATCGTCCGGAAGGCCACCATCGAGGACCTCAGCTCCATGCATCCGGGACAGCTGCTGCCGGTACGCCTCGAACATCCTCCGTGAGAGTGCCGCCTCGTGCGCAGCGTCCGTCCCCTCGTCGGCGTCGTCGAGCAGGTCAACGGTGCCGACGAGGTAGGGAGCGGTTCTGTCCATCGCGTGCAGCCGCATCCGCTGACGGCCGACGGCCTCGATGTCGAAGCGGCCATCCGCATGCGGCTCGACCGACGTCATCTGGGCAAGGCATCCGACGCGGTGCACCGACTGGGTTCCGTGCGAGCCGACCTCGTAACCCTCGCGAATCGCCACCACGCCGAACACACGATCGGACTTGTCCGGGATGGTCAACAGGTGGTGGACGAGCGCGCGAAAGCGGTCCTCGAACACGTGCAGCGGTTGCGTGACCCCTGGGAACAGCACGCTGTTCAGTGGGAACATCGGCAGTTGCTCGTGCACGCTCTTCAACCTACCCATAGCGCAGCGGTCGACGAGGGTCCACGTGGTAACACCGTCAGAACTGCGCTGGGTATGTCGGACATACACTTGAGACGTGATTCGCCGGATAGATCTCAGGGCCGCATCGGGAGCAGAGGCACCTTCTGACTACCGAGACGTCGTGCCCCGGGCGGAGCTCGACGTAGCGGCCGCGCTCGATGTAGTGCGCCCCATCTGCGAGGCCGTGCGCCGTCGCGGAGTGGAGGCGATCCACGAGTACTCGGCGAAGTTCGACGGGGTCACGCAGGACGACATCGTCGTACCGCCCTCCGCCCTGTCCGCGGCTCTCGACGCCCTGTCTCCGGACGTCCGCGCCGGGCTGGAGGAGTCGATCGGGCGGCTGCGGATCACATGTGAGGCGGAGCTGGAGCCGGACGTGGTCACTTCCGTAGCGCCCGGTGGCACGGTGACGCGGAGAATGATCCCGATGCAGCGGGTCGGCCTCTACGTTCCCGGCGGCATCGCGCCACTGGTGTCCAGCGTGGTGATGAACGTTGTGCCGGCGCAGGTCGCCGGGGTCCCCTCGATGGCACTGAGCTCGTCACCGCAGCCGAGCAACGGGGGCCTGCCGCACCCGGTGATCCTCGCCGCGTGCGCGCTGCTCGGCATCGAAGAGGTGTATGCCGTCGGTGGAGCCCAGGCGATCGCGATGTTCGCATACGGTGCCGGCGCCTGTCGTCCCGTGGATCTGGTGACCGGACCAGGAAACATCTACACGGTCTCGGCCAAGCGGCTGCTCAAAGGCGTCGTCGGAATCGACTCCGAGGCAGGTCCGACCGAGATCGCGATCCTCGCCGACGACACGGCCGATCCCGGCTATGTCGCCGCGGACCTGCTCAGCCAGGCCGAGCACGACCCGATGGCGGCTTCCGTGCTGGTCACCCCGTCGGAACAGCTGGCCGATGACGTCGAGGCGGAGCTGGACAAGCAGGTCTCGGTCGCCAAGCACACCGAGCGCATCCGCACGGCTCTGTCCGGGAAGCAGTCGGGGATCGTCCTGGTCGGCGGCCTCGAGCAGGGGATCGTTGTGGTCAACGCATACGCCGCCGAGCACCTGGAGGTGCAGACCAGGGACGCCGCGCTCTGGGCGAGCCGGGTCCACAACGCCGGGGCGGTCTTTGTCGGTCCGTTCACGCCGGTGTCCTTGGGCGACTACTGCGCCGGATCCAACCATGTGCTCCCCACGGGTGGGTGTGCCTGCCACTCCTCCGGCCTCTCGGTGCGCGCGTTCCGCAAGGCCGTGCACGTCGTGGACTACACCGAGGCCGCGCTGCGCGACGTTGCCGGCCATGTCACGGCGCTCGCCGACGCGGAGGACCTCCCGGGTCATGGCGCCGCCGTTCGGGTCCGCTTCCAGGACCGTTGATGGTCCAGCAATGACATTGCCTCTGCGTGAAGAGCTGCGGGGAGTTCCGCCGTACGGCGCACCCCAGCTCGACGTTGCGGTAGCCCTCAACGTCAACGAGAACCCGTACCCGCCCGGCGAGGCGCTCGTCGCAGACGTGGCTGCGGCCGTGACTGAGACCACCCGAACCCTCAACCGCTATCCCGACCGGGAGTTCAGGGTGCTGAGATCGGGGCTCGCCGACTACCTCGGCCACGGCGTCACGTCCGACCAGCTCTGGGCGGCGAACGGCTCCAACGAGGTGATGCTGCAGGTTCTTCAAGCCTTCGGTGGACCTGGCCGGGTCGCGGTGTCGTTCGCGCCGACCTACTCGATGTACCCCGAGTATGCCCGCAACGCGATGACGGGCTGGGTCGTCGGACACCGGGAGTCGGACTTCTCGTTGGACCTCCCGCACGCGCTCGAGGTGATCGACGAGCACCGGCCCTCCGTCGTCCTCCTCCCGTCACCGAACAACCCGACCGGCACCGCGCTTCCGCTGGCAACCGTGGCTGTGGTGTGCGCTGCGGCACCGGGCGTCGTGGTGATCGACGAGGCGTACGCCGAGTTCCGCCGCCAGGGCACGCCGAGCGCGCTGGAGCTGCTCGCGACGACGCCAAACCTGGCCGTGTCGCGCACGATGAGCAAGGCATTCGCCCTGGCCGGCGCCCGGCTCGGCTACCTCGCGGCGTCACCGGAGATCTGCGACGCGTTGCGGGTGGTGCGGCTGCCCTACCATCTGTCCTCGGTGACCCAGGCCGTCGCCGCCGTCGCACTCGGACACGCCAAGGAGCTGCTAGCGAGCGTCGACACGCTCCGGGCCGAGCGAGACGACACCGTCTCGTGGTTGCGTTCACACGGCCTCCAGGTCGCGGACAGCGACGCGAACTTCTGCCTGTTCGGCGAGTTCGAGGACCGGCACGCGGTGTGGCAGGGTCTACTGGACCGGGGGGTGCTGATCCGCGAGACCGGACCGGACGGATGGCTGCGGGTCTCGATCGGGACGCGCTCGGAGATGGCGGCATTTCGGTCCGCCCTGCTGGAGGTGTTGGAGAAGTGAGTCGTCCACAGCGTCGAACGTCACGCATCGAGCGCGAGACCAAGGAGTCGAAGGTGCTCGTCGAGCTGGACCTCGACGGCACAGGAGGCGCGGACGTCACGACCGGTGTCGGGTTCTACGACCACATGCTGTCCTCCTTTGCACGTCACTCACTCATCGATCTGGCCGTCTCGACCGACGGTGATGCGCACATCGACGCGCACCACACGGTCGAGGACACCGCGATCGTGCTCGGCGACGCGTTGCGGGAGGCCCTCGGGGACAAGCAGGGGATCCGGCGCTTCGGCGACTCGCTCGTTCCCCTTGACGAGGCGCTGGTGCAGTGCGCGGTCGACGTTTCGGGCCGCCCTTACTGCGTGCACACCGGGGAGCCGGAAGGCCAGGCGTTCGTGACGATCGGCAGCTCCTATCTCGGCTCGCTGACCCGCCACGTCTTCGAGACGCTGGCCTTCCACGCCCACCTCGCCCTGCATGTGCGGGTGATCTCGAGCCGCGATCCGCACCATCTGGTCGAGGCCCAGTTCAAGGCTGTCGGCCGCGCTCTGCGGGATGCGATCGCGTTCGACCCGCGTGAGACCGGGGTGCCGAGCACCAAGGGCTCGTTGTAGCGGTGGTCGAGCCCACGGCCGTTGTCACGGCGGTCGAGCCTGTCGAGACCAAGAGCGTCGTCGTCTTCGACTACGGCTCCGGCAACACACGCTCCGCTGTGCGCGCCCTCGAGCGGGCCGGTGCGTCCGTCTCGCTGACCCATGACCGGGTTGCCGCCGCCGAAGCCGACGGGCTGGTGGTGCCCGGCGTGGGAGCTTTCGCCTCGTGCGTCGAGGGGCTGCGGGCCGCCAGGGGGCACGAGGTGATCGGCCGGAGGCTGGCCGGTGGACGACCGGTACTCGGTATCTGCGTGGGCATGCAGATCCTGTTCGAGCGGGGCATCGAGCACGGCGTGGACTCGGCCGGGCTGGATGAGTGGCCGGGAGTCGTGGAGCGTCTTCGCGCGCCCGTCGTACCCCACATGGGTTGGAACTCGGTCACGACACCGACCGGGAGCTCGCTGTTCCGCGGCCTCGAGCAGGAGCGCTTCTACTTCGTGCACTCCTACGGCGTGCACGACTGGACGCTCAGGACCAATGGACGCACCCGGGAACCGCTGGTCACCTGGACGTCGCACGGCGGGGACCGCTTCGTCGCGGCGGTGGAGAACGGTCCGCTGAGCGCCACTCAGTTCCATCCCGAGAAGTCTGGGGATGCGGGTGCTGCCCTGCTGCGGAACTGGGTGGGCTCGCTGTGAGCGTCGCGGTCGGCCGTCGATGAGCAAGGAACGAGCGAAGCGGCGAGCGGCACGCGAGCACGAGGCCGGGATCCGGACCGCGGCCCGGGCCGCCGAGGAGGAACGGCGAGAACGCACGAAGGCGCGCAAGGACCTCCTGAGGAGCGCGACGCGTGTCAGGTTTCCGAGCCGATCGCCTTCGGGCGCGCAGACCGGTGTGCTTGCCCGCCGGCGTCGCGTCCAGACCTCACTGTTGATCGCCTTCTTGTTGGCCGTGCAGGTCGTGGTCTGGGTGGTGCGCCCCGACTGGCCGGCCCGGCTGGCCGCCCTGGTGGTAAGCCTCCTTGCCGCGCCTCTGCTTGCCGGGCTCCTCTTCCGCCGTCGATAGGGTTGCCGTATGAGCGCCTACCTGGAGCTGCTGCCGGCAGTGGACGTCGCCGACGGGCACGCCGTGCAGCTGGTCCAAGGCGTCGCCGGATCCGAGAAGCGGTTCGGTGACCCGACCGAGGCGGCGCTGAACTGGCAGGCGCGGGGCGCCGAATGGGTCCATCTCGTCGACCTAGACGCCGCGTTCGGACGTGCTCCGAACCGCGACCTGCTCGCGAAGATCGTTGGCGTCCTCGACATCGACGTGGAGATGAGCGGCGGAATCCGCGACGACGAGTCGCTCGAGGCCGCGCTGTCGACCGGCTGCCGTCGGGTCAACCTGGGGACCGCCGCACTCGAGCACCCGCAGTGGTGTGCTGCCGCGATCGCCGAGCACGGGGACAGGATCGCGGTGGGGCTCGACGTGCGGGGTCGCACGCTCGTGGCCCGCGGCTGGACGAGGGAGGGCGGCGACGTGTACGACGTACTCTCCCGCCTCGACGCCGAGGGCTGCGCGCGCTACGTGGTCACCGACGTGCACAAGGACGGTATGCTCCAGGGCCCGAACATCGAGCTGCTCCGCACCGTGTGCGGAGCCACCGACCGACCCGTCGTCGCCTCCGGCGGGGTCACCGAGCTCGGGGACCTCGCGGCTCTCGCGGACCTGGTTGACGAGGGTGTCGAGGGAGCGATCATCGGGACTGCGCTATACGAGGGCCGCTTCGCCCTCGAGGACGCCCTCGCGCTCACTCTGCCGAGCCGGACATGACCCTCACCGTCCGCGTCATCCCCTGCCTGGACGTCGACGCCGGTCGAGTGGTGAAGGGTATCAACTTCAGAGACCTGCGCGACGCCGGCGACCCGGTGGAGCTGGCGAAGGTGTACGACGCCGAGGGTGCCGACGAGCTCACGTTCCTCGACATCTCGGCGTCCCACGAGGGCCGCGCCACCACGATGGAGATCGTGTCCGCCACCGCGGAGCAGGTGTTCATCCCGCTGACGGTCGGAGGCGGCGTGAGCAGGGCGGACGACGTCGACCGCCTCCTTCGAGCAGGTGCGGACAAGGTTGCGGTCAACACCGCAGCCATCACACGACCGAACCTTGTGGCCGAGATCGCGGACCGGTTCGGCAGCCAGGTGCTTGTGCTCTCGGTCGACGCACGACGCGCACACGGAACCGACTCGGGCTTCGAGGTGACCACGCACGGCGGCCGGACGAGCGTAGGGCTCGACGCCGTCGAGTGGGCGCACCGGGCTGCCGGCCTCGGCGCGGGAGAGATCCTGCTCAACGCGATGGACGCCGACGGCACGCAGAGCGGATTCGACCTGGACCTGCTTCGTCTCGTCCGCAAGGAGGTCACTATCCCGGTGATCGCCAGCGGCGGAGCGGGCCGGGTCGAGCACTTTCCCCCAGCGGTCGACGCGGGGGCGGACGCCGTACTCGCTGCCACCGTCTTCCACTTCGGCACGCTCCGCATCGGAGAGGTCAAGCGGACGTTGGCCGACGCCGGACATCCGGTCAGGATGTGACGGCGGCCTCACCGGCTGTAGCGCCAGGTCACAGCGCGTCGCGCTCGGTCTGCGCCATCGAGGTCATGACCCTGATCGTAGGGTTGACGGGAAAGGGGGAGACCTGTGGCTTCGAGCCAGACCGGCAGACGTTCGCTGTCCGGATCCAACACGCTGCGTGACGGGTTCGGCGTGCTCGGCGTCGCCATCCGGCGTGAGCCGTGGGTCTTCACGCTGTCCACGCTCGGCAGCCTCCTCTTCGGTGCCCTCACCGTTGCGGACGCCTGGGTGCTCGGCTGGGCGACCGACGCGGTGGTGCTTCCGGCGTTCGAGACCGGTACGACGACCGCCAAGGGCCTTCTCGCGATCCTGGCGCTCTTCGTGGGGGTCGCGATCCTGCGCGCAGTCGGGATCGTTGCCCGCCGGCTCGGGGCCGGCATCATGCAGTACCGCATGCAAGCCCACTACCGCCGTGCTGTGACGCGGCAGTACCTCCGCCTTCCCATGTCGTGGCACCAGCAGCACCCGACCGGGCAGCTGCTGTCCAACGCCAACGCCGACGTCGAGGCTGCCTGGGCCCCTATCGCGCCGCTCCCGATGGCTGTCGGCACGATCGCGATGATGGTGATCGCGGTCGCCCAGATGCTCGTCACCGACCTGGTGATGGCGCTGGTCGGCCTACTGGTGTTCCCGCTGGTGATCGCGGCCAACGTCGTCTACCAGCGGCTGCAGTCACCGCTGATGACGCGGGCACAGGCGCTGCGTGCCGAGGTCAGCGAGGTCGCTCACGAGTCTTTCGACGGCGCGCTCGTGGTGAAGACACTCGGTCGCGAGACCGAGGAGACCGAACGGTTCGCCGCCCGCGCGGACGCGCTCCGCGACGTCGCGGTCAAGGCGGGTCGGGTCCGAGCAGCGTTCGACCCGACTGTCGAGGCTCTGCCGAACCTCGGCGTCCTTGCCGTTCTCAGTGTCGGGGTCTGGCGGGTGCTGAACGGGCAGACCGACGCAGGTGACGTGGTGACCGTGGCCTACCTGCTCACGATCGTCGCCTTCCCGATCCGCTCGCTCGGCTGGTTGCTCGGCGAGTTCCCACGCAGTGTCGTCGGGTTCGACCGGGTCGGCACGGTCCTCGAGGCCACCGGTGAGATGCAGTACGGCGAGGAGGTCATTGCCGATTCACGCGACGGCGCACGGCTCGACGTACGACACCTCGGGTACGGCTACGACGAGGACCAGGGGCTCCTCACGGACCTGACGTTCACCGTAGAGCCCGGCCGGACCGTCGCCCTGGTGGGCGCCACCGCGTCCGGGAAAAGCACACTGACCTCCCTGCTGGTGCGTCTCGTGGACCCGCTCCACGGAGTGGTTTGCCTGGACGGTCACGACCTCCGGGCCCTTGCTGCGGGCTCCTTGGCCGACCACGTGGCGCTCGTCCCGCAGCACACGTTCCTGTTCGACGACACCGTGCGCGGCAACGTCACGCTGGGTGCCGAGGTGAGCGACGACGAGGTCTGGGCTGCCCTGCGAACCGCCCAGGCGGACGGCTTCGTCGCCGCGCTGTCCTCCGGCCTCGACAGCCAGCTCGGTGAGCGGGGCACGACCCTGTCCGGCGGCCAGCGTCAGCGACTGTCACTGGCGCGTGCCGTGGTCCGGCATCCGCGGCTGCTGATCATGGACGACGCCACCTCCGCGGTGGACCCGGAGGTCGAGGCACGCATTCTCGCCGCGCTGCGCTCCGGTGCAACCGGGGATCGACCTGCGACCGTCCTCGTCATCGCCTACCGCAAGGCAACGATCGCGCTCGCCGACAAGGTGGTGTACCTGAAGGACGGTCGGGTCGCCGACCAGGGAAGTCACTCCGAGCTCTTGTCGCGCAGCCCGGGCTACGCAGACCTCGTGAATGCCTACGAACAGGAACACCATGCGGACGCCGTCGCCGTGGAGCCGGGTGTGGAGGCGAGAGCGCCGTGATTGCAGCCGGAAGCACGACGATGCAGACAGGCGAGTCGATCGGTGCCTGGCGCACGATCGGCCGTGGCATCGCCTTCTCTCCGGAGCTCAAGGAAGGTTTCCGTGGCACGCTCTTCTTCGCGGTCCTGGCGACGCTCGGTCGCATCGTCGTACCCGTCGCGGTGCAGCAGACGCTCGACAACGGCCTGAACGCCCCCGGTGGCCCGGACACCACGTTCATGACGACGGTGGTGCTCATCGCCGGAGCCTCGATCGCGGTCACCGGCGGTGCGTCGTACCTGATGACCTCGCGGCTGTTCACCAGTGCCGAGCGAGGCCTGGCCACCCTACGGATCAAGGCGTTCCGGCACGTGCACGACCTGCCGCTGCTCACCCAGAGCACCGAGAGCCGCGGGGCGCTGGTCTCACGGGTGACCAGTGACGTCGACCAGGTCTCCCAGTTCCTGATCTTCGGCGGCATCATCGCTGTCGTCAGCGTCGGGCAGGTCATCATCGCGACGGTCATCATGCTGATCTACAGCTGGCAGCTGACGCTCGTTGTGTGGATCTGCTTCGCGCCGTTGTTCTTGTCGCTGCGGTACTTCCAGCGCAAGCTGTCCGAGGCCTATGGCGTCGTCCGCCGGCAGGTCGGAATCTTGCTGACCGCGATTTCGGAACCAGTCGTGGGAGCAGCCGTAGTCCGTTCCTACGCGATCGAGGCGCGCACCCAGGACCGGATCGACACCGCGATCGACCGGCATCGGCAGGCCTCGACCAGGGCGCAGGGGCTGACCGCGTTCTCGTTCTCCCTCGGTGGCGTCTCCGCGGGGCTGGCCAACGCGGGTGTGCTGATCTTCGGTGTGCTGCTTGGTATCGCCGGTGACATCACGCCGGGCGAGGTGCTTGCCTTCGCGTTCCTGGTCACGCTTTTCGTCGGGCCTGTGCAGATGGGGACCCAGGTTCTCACCGAGGCTCAGAACGCGATCGCCGGATGGCGGCGGGTCATCGGCATCCTGGAGACCCCGGCGGACGTTGTCGATCCGGGAGCGGCTGGAACCGTCTTGCCCGAGGGTGCGCTCTCGATCGAGTTCGATAATGTCACGTTCGCCTACCCGGGCAACAAGCCGGTCCTCCACGACATCTCGCTGCACATCGAGCCCTCCACCCGGGTGGCTATCGTCGGCGAGACCGGCTCGGGAAAGACCACACTCGCGAAGCTGCTGACCCGGCTGATGGACCCCCAGACCGGATCCGTGCTGCTGGACGGGATCGACCTCCGACAAGTGTCGTTCGAGTCGCTTCGCCAACGGGTGGTGATCGTCCCACAGGAGGGGTTCCTGTTCGACTCCACGCTGGCTGCCAACGCTCGTTACGGGAAGCTTGAAGCCAGCGAGGACGAAATCCGTGGCGCGGTCGACGAGCTCGGTCTGACCGACTGGCTCGGGGCTCTTCCGCGCGGTCTCGACACCCGGGTGGGCCAGCGTGGCGAGTCGCTCTCGGCTGGTGAACGACAGCTGGTTGCGCTGATCCGCGCCCATCTCGCGAACCCCGACCTGCTCGTGCTGGACGAGGCGACGAGCGCCGTTGACCCATCCCTGGAGATGCGGATCGGCCAGGCGCTCGAACGGCTCATCGGGGGACGTACGTCGGTCACGATCGCGCACCGGCTCTCGACGGCGGAGAAGGCAGACGAGGTGATCGTGGTCGACGCGGGGCGGATCGTGCAGCGAGGGCCACATCTGCGCCTCGTGGGACAGGGCGGTGTCTACGGGCGGATGCACGCATCGTGGGTGTCCCAGCACCATCCCCGTTGAGCTCCGTCTCCTTCGGTGTTGAGCTCCGCCCCCTTCCGTGTTTGAGCGGATGCCGCTCGCTGCCTGGCCCGGCCGTACGCGCGAAGGCGCCGCCGAACGGGGCGGATCTCGAGTGCGAACGGGGCCGATCTCAACGCGGAACGGGGCCGATCTCAACGGGGAGACATAATAGTGCCGGTGACTGTTCTCCCGACCTATCTGGACTCCGACATTGCTGCGCGTCTGAAGCGGGACGAGCGGGGGCTGGTCACGGCCGTCGTACAACAACACGACACAGGCGAGGTCCTGATGGTCGGTTGGATGGACGACGAGGCACTGCGTCGCACGCTGACCACAGGGCGTACGACGTTCTGGTCCCGGTCGCGGCAGGAGTACTGGGTCAAGGGCGGGACCTCCGGGCACCGACAGTCGGTCAAGGAGGTACGGCTGGACTGCGACGGCGACAGTTTGCTGATCAAGGTCGACCAGGCGGGGCCTGCCTGCCACACCGGCGACCGCACGTGCTTCGACTCGGGCCTTCTGCCGTCGGCGGTCGGAGGTGGCTGACCGAGATCGCAGCTACGGCGTGACCGTCGTCGTCGGACTCGCCGGTGCCGTGCTGACCGCCGTGGCGGGGACGCGTCCATGGGCACGGGCGGCGACGGGGGATGCGGCGGGAATCGACGTCGACGCCGCTGTCCGTGGGTCCGACTCGGCGCCGCTGGTTGCCGCGCTCGCCTTGGTGGGCCTGGCCGCATGGGGCGTCCTTCTGGTGCTGCGTGGCCGCATGCGTCGAGTGATCGCGATGACCGGCTCCGTGGCGTGCTTGGGAGCGCTGCTCGCCGTCGTCGACGCGTTCGACGGTGCGCAGAACGACGCGCTCGCCTCCCTGCGTGACAGAGGAGCGGCGGGCGACGTGGCAGTCGCGTCGCTCACCGCCTGGTACTACGTCGCCGGCGTGGCGGCGCTGACGGCTGCTCTCGCCTTTGCCGTGGCGGTGTGGAAGGCGCCGCATTGGCCCGAGATGGGCACGCGGTACGACGCACCCTCCACGCAGGCATCGGTGCCCGTCACCGATGAGGACATGTGGCGGGCCCTCGACCACGGACATGACCCGACTTCGTAGAATGGCGCCTTGTGGCGGTGCCGCCGGGCACGCACTGCATTACGTTGTAACCCAGGCGATGACACCTCGAGGAGTACCCAGCGGATGGCTCACCACGGCAACACCCCGGCCGCGTGGACCGGTGTCATGATCGTGCTCGTCGGCTTCATCGTCGGCGGGATCGGACTGGTGATCGACACCATGCTGGTCTTCTGGATCGGGGTTGCCCTGGTCCCTGCGGGGATCATCATCGGCAAGATCATGTCCAAGACGGGGATGGGCGCGGAACCCGCGCACAACCAGCCATGACGACCGCCGTCGGCCCAGATGCGCGGCACGACACCGGCCTGCAACGCGTCAGGGGTCCGGCCCTCGTGGCGGGGGCTGTGCTGGGCGCCAGTGTCCTGCTGCACGTCCGGGACCCACATGAGAGCGGTAGCTGGGGGTTCTGCCCGTGGTTGGTGCTCACCGGCACCTACTGTCCCGGATGCGGTGGTCTGCGCGCGGTCAACGACCTCACGCGGGGCGACGTGGTCGCGGCTGCCTCCTCCAACCTCCTGTTCGTGAGCGCTGTGCCACTATTGACCTTCTTCTGGAGCCGCTGGCTGCTCGACCGCTGGAACGGGGTGCGCCGGCAGGTCAACAGCCACGCTCTGATGTACGCCGGCGCGGTTCTCGCGGTCGCGGTCGTGTTCGCGGTCGTCAGGAACACGGCCGGGGGCGCTTGGCTCGCTCCCTAGAGCGCGCTTCAAGCGTCTCGAGGTGTCACGGACTGGTAGTGGTCTCGAAGCTGCCGAATTTGAGCGCGCCGGTGGCGAGGAGAATGAGGGCGATGACGCTGAACACGATCGAGATGATGCCGAGGATGACACCGGCTTTCGCCATCCCCTCACCCGTCTGCATGCCTCCCGCCGAAGCGATGTCCTTTCTGGCGAGATTGCCGAGGATCAGCGCTGGAATGCCCGCGAAGATGCCGCAGCAGACGAGGCCCAGGATGCCGAGAACCATCGACCAGAGCGCCTTCTGATTCGTCTGCGGCTGTGCGTAGCCACCTCCTCCACCCGGTGGCGGCGGGTAGCCACCTCCTCCACCCGGTGGCGGCGGGTAGCCGCCTCCTTGACCCGGCGGCGGGTCGTTACCCGGGGGCGGCGGTGGTGGGTAGCTCATGGTCTCTCCTGCGTCTCGGGAACATCTGCGGGTGCGGTTGGGACGCTATCGTGCGGCGTCACACCTGGCGAGAAACACGACGCTAGAAGTCGGTTCCGTAGGGATCCGTCGGGTCCGTGCTGAACTCCGTGTTGCCGGTGGCTATCGCGATTGCGAATAATGCGATGGCGGCCAGTGCGATCAGCACCGCGACGAGACCGGTGATGATGCCGCCGAGCGCCAACCCGTCTCCGCTCTGTCTGCCTCCGCTGGCCTTGATGTCGCCACGACCCTTGAATCCGAGAAAGGCGGCCACGAGCCCGACCAAGCCACCGAGGCCGCAGGTGCAGAGAGCCAGGACCAGTGCGCCGATGCCTGTGATCAGGGATGCGAGCGCCTTGCCGTTCGTCGAGGGGGTCGGGCCGCCGTAGTCCGGCTGCTGGCCGTACCCCGCTGGCGGGTAGCCGGCGGACTGTCCGTATCCCGGCGAACCATACCCAGGCAGCCCCTGCCCGTAGCCGGGCTGCCCCTGCTCCGGCTGCTGGCTGGGTGAAGCGGGATACGGGTTCTGCGAGGTCGGGTCGTCCTCGTTCGGGGGATCTGGTGGATGGCTCATCGTGCTCCGTCCTTGTCCGGTCGACCTCTGTGGCAAGCCAAGTCTGGCCCCGTGAGAGTCTAGAGATCCAGCCGGCAAGTGACCTGGGCAGTACCCAAGGGGGTTTCCATGTCCGTTCTCGACGAGATCCTCGAGGGCGTCCGTGTCGATCTCGCCGGACGCGAAACCGTCACCTCGCTTGACGAGCTCAAGCAGGCCGCCCGTCGAGCACCCGAGGCGATCGACCCGATGCCCGCCTTTCGCGGCGATGGGGTCAGCGTGATCGCGGAGGTCAAGCGCTCCAGTCCGAGCAGAGGTGCCCTCGCTGCGATCACGGACCCCGCTGCTCTCGCCGGTAACTACGAGGCGGGTGGTGCGGCGACGATCAGTGTGCTGACCGAGCGGCGGCGCTTCGGCGGGAGCCTGGCCGACCTCCGGGCCGTGCGAGCAGCGGTTGCCGTTCCCGTGCTCTGCAAGGACTTCATCGTGACGTCGTA
>Ga0136621_1000564_pt1 | contig 14619 bp, 17 predicted proteins | sample AntDryUQ445A2306_FD_104673 | JGI IMG/M metagenome (GOLD analysis project Ga0136621, IMG submission 104673) | Polar desert sand microbial communities from Dry Valleys, Antarctica - metaG UQ445A (23.06) | ecosystem: Environmental > Terrestrial > Soil > Desert | place: Antarctica: Dry Valley...
ATCTGGGACGGGCCGCAGGGCGTCGAGGCGCCGGGGACGTGTGGGTGAACTGCTTCGAGGACGCTCAGGTCTGGCGCGTGTGGTCGTGAGACACGTTCAGCTCCCGTTGAGGTCGCCCGGCTCGAGCCCGGCTATAGCTCCACCCCGCTGCAAGGCCGGGCGCTGGGCGACGCTGCCAGTGGCATCGTCAGCTGTACCGCTCGCCCTCGTCGCGACGGTAGCCCCAGGCGGCAAGGAGCGCAAAGAGAAGGGCATAGCCTGCGAGCCCCGCGACGTCGAGAGGCCGCCACTTCTGCTCTCCCACGCTTGCCCAAAGGAGGTTTGCCCACTGCCGGGTCGGTAGGAAGGGGGAGACGGCGCCGAGCGTGTCGGGGAGATGGCGGGCTCCGCCCCAGAGGCCGCCCATGAAGGAGAGCGGGAGGAAGAGCAGGTTGGCCACGGGAAGCGCGGCCTTGGGCCTTACCCAGTAGCCGAGCGTGATCCCGAGGAGCGCGAATGGGATCGCTCCCAGGAGCAGCACGCCGAGAAAGCGGAGCCAGTTGCCGGCGGGAAGGGAGAAGTCCGTCGTTGCGAGCGACGTGGCGAGAAGCACCGAGACCGACGCAGTCGCGAACAGGAGGGCCGAGATCACACGAGCTCCGATGCGCACACGAGCGCCCGCCGGAAGCGTCCGCAGAAAGGGTTCCCACGGCGAGGCCCTCTCCATTGCTATGCCCACGCCGAACTGGAAGAAGGCGACTCCGAGCACTGCGATCGCCGCGAACGCCGCGGTCACGAGCGCCTCCTCGCTTCTGGCCTGAGGAACGACGAAGAGCAGGAAGACCAGGGTCGGAAAGAGGAGGGTGGGAAGACTGTAGGCCGGGTAGTGGACGAGCTCGAGCGTCCCAGCCCTCACGTGCGCGAGCAGAACTCTCACGTCACCTCCCCACGGGTCAGCGCCAGGAATGCCTCTTCAAGGGTGAGCGGCAAGATCTCGAGATCCGAGAAGCGGACCCCGCGCTGCACGAGCTCGGCGACGACCTCGTCCGCCGAGGCCGTGTAGATCGTCGCGACCTCGCCCGCCCGCTCGATACGGGAGATCTCCGGGAGCGGCGGGATATCCAGCGCCCTCAGGCGGATGCGGGTGAGCCCGACCTTGCCCTTGATCTCCTTCGCGGTGCCCTCGACGAGGACGACACCATGCTGGATGACGACGACGCGCGAGGCGAGTGCCTCGGCCTCGTCGAGCTGATGCGTCGTCAGAAGGACCGAGGCCCCCGTCCCGGCATGCTCGCGGATGTGCTCCCACAGACCCCTTCGCGCCTCGACGTCGAGGCCGGTGGTGGGCTCGTCCAGGACGAGGAGTCGCGGGTCGCCTGCGAATGCGAGCGCAACCGCGAGACGGCGCTTCTGACCGCCCGAGAGCGCGCCAGCCTGTCGGGGGCCCGACTGCTCCAGGTCGAAGCGCTGGAGCAGCTCGACCCTCGAGATCGGCTCGTCGAAATGTGCGCGAACGAGATCGACGACGTCTCGAACGCGGAGCGTCCAGGGAAAGCCGATCTCCTGCGGCGTCGCGCCGACGAGGCGCCGTGACGCAGGGTCGCGGGGGTCTCGGCCGAAGAGGACGGCCCGGCCGCTGTCAGGCGCTCGGAGGCCGAGCAGAATGCTGATCGCCGTCGTCTTGCCGGCACCGTTGGGCCCAAGGAGCGCCACGATCTCTCCCCTGCGAAGCTCGAGGTCGAAACCGCGCAGCGCCGGCGTCTTGCCGAAGCTTTTGGTGACCCCGTGAAGGCTTGCAAGCGTCTCCGAGCCGGCGGCGTCCTCCCCGGCAGCGACGTCGAGGCTCAACTCGGTCGGGCTCTTGGCCAAAGTGTCGTCGGCCCCTCTCCGGTCGCTTCGGCTCGTCGCGCAGATTCGAGCGCCAGCGAGACGAGCATGTTGTAGGTCCAGTGAGCCAGGATCGCAGCCGTGAGGCTGTTCGTCGAGTAGAAGACGGCCGCGAAGGCTCCGCCGGTGACGAGATGAACCCATGCCTGCCGCCCCTGGTTCCTGAGGTGAGCGGCTGCAAAGCCGAGAGTGCTGACCGCGAAGGCGGGGCCCGCACCGGCGACCTGCAATACCAGGCCGAAGACGTAGGCACGCCAGATGATCTCCTCGACGGCGGCCCGCCCAAGCAAGTAACCGGCTCGAGCGACGACGCTCGGCAGCCTCGAGCGCGAGATGCGCCACACGATTGGGGGCCCGCCTGCGAGCGTGAGAAAGAGCAGCGCCCCGATGCCGAGCCCCACGCTCGGCGTGAGCGCGGCTAGGTGCACGTAGTCCGGTCCGTCGGGCACGCCGGCAAGGAGCGCGACCGCATAGATCGGGATCCATCCGCTGATCCGGAGCACGAGCAGCCCCGTGGGCGTGACAGCCACCGCGCTAGGGTCTCCGGCCGACCGAGAGGGCGAGGAGTACCGACTCGTTGACGCCGTCGACGCCCAGGAACGTGTCCACCTTGCGATCGAACAGTCCTCCCACCGGGACCGCAACGAGGTCGAGGGCCGTCGCAGCAAGGACGAAGTTCTGGGCGACGTGCCCTGCTTCGATCAACGCGAAGCGATACCCGCGCAGGCCGTACTTGAAGCGTGTTCGCCAGAACATCGCGGTGACGAAGCAGACTGCGGCAGCCTTGGTCAAGAGGTCGGGGTAGGGGCAGAGGCCTTCGAGATCCGCTCGCGGGTCGAGCGGGCGGTGCCGCTCGAGAGCGTGGCGGTACGGATCGAAGTGATGGAGGGCCGCCTCGAGGCCGGCGACGGCGGCCGGGACGACGTAGAGCTCGAGGGGGTAGAGCGCCCCGCCAGAGGGGACCGTTCGAAGGCGCGCGCGCCCATCGTCGCCTGGTTCGGCGGCGCCGTAGGCCGCCCAGAGGAGGCTCCCCAGCTCGCCCAGCGCCAGCTCGGCGGCGTCGAACTCGCGCCCGGAGCGGCGCCGCTCGATTGCGGTGCAGAGGGCAATCGCGGGCAGCTCTGGGCGGGGCAAGGGAATCGTCGGCACGTAGGGGTTGCGCTTGACCGCTCGCAAAGCCGAGGCGCGCATCTCCGGGCTTCGCTCGAGCAGGCGAGTTCCTCGGACGCTGTCGTCGACCCAGCCGGAGTGCCCCTTCGACGCCTCGTGGAACGCCTCGGCGGGGTCGTTCCGATCGACTCCTTTCTCGCCGTAGACCCAGTGGGCCCAGCGCACCGTCTGGAGCGCCGTCGACTCGTCCGTGGAACCGGTACTCACGGAAACGGGTGAGGGTGGGGATTGAGTTCCTCGTCGCGCAGCGGTCGCGCCACGAGGCCGGCCTCGTGCGCGGCGTGGTACATCCGCCGGCCGCCAAGGTGCCGGGCGAAGCCGAGCACGTCCAGCGAGCAGAGCTCGGGTGCGAGCACTCGGACGACGCGGAGCCCCGTGCTCCTGACGTCCGGCGAGGTCACGTCGACGGCATATGCGGAGGCACCGCGCCGCTCGAGCCGCCTGCAGAGAGCCTCGACCTGCTCTTTGACGTTCGCGCCTTCGACGGGCGCGACAGCGGCCGGCGCCCGGACGACATCAGACCCGTCGAGAAAGGCGGCGTAGGCAATCGTGTCCGGGTCGGTGTAGAACAGGATGTGGTCGTCGAACTCGCGGATCTCGGAGGGGAGCCGAGGACGCCTGTCCGGTTCCTCCACGAGCTTGTCCTGCACCCAGCGAGTGACTCCGAAGCACTCGTTCATCGCCTTGCGCCAGGCTTCCTCGACCGTCAACGCGCAGCCGGCGCCCACCCCGAGCAGACTCGGGGCCGCCGCGCGCTCGCGGGCCACGCCGAGGACGACCGGAACGTCGAAGAAGACACTCAGATCGACAGCGGCGTACTCGAGGCCGCACGGAGCGAAGAAGCGGCGGTCGAGCTCGGCGAGCCGGGCGTCCAGACGCCACGCCAGGCGGGGGAGCGAAAGGCGGTTGTACCAGGTGAGCATGAAGCAATCGCGCTCGATCACCTCGAAGAGCCCCCCGAGCACGGCCTCCTCGAGCGTTGGCGCGCAGGCGAGGCCGTTGCTCGTCGGCAGTGCGAGCGGCTTCGGCTTCCCGGCAGTAGGCGGGCGAAGGTAGACGAGGTCGGCGGGGAGATAGACGGGCGATCCGCTCGGGAGCTCGAATCCCCGGACCCAGCGAGCCTGTGTGCCTTTCCGGAAGGGCTGGAACGGGAAGTCCTCGGCGGCATACTGGCGCGGGTGAAAGAGCGCGAAGCGGGACGGGTCGACCGCGCTCTCTCCGAGCTCGCCCGCCGTCGCCGTGACCAGCTCGTCCTCGGGTACGAACATCGCCGAGTACCGCTCGAGCCCCTCGCCCAGAGCTGCCGCTCGCGCCGCGTCGGCGTTCCAGTGCGAGCCTGCCGCATGCCGCGGCACTGGTGCGCCCACGACGGGCTCGCCGTCCGCGAGGGCACAGCCCACGCTCGTCGGGCGCGCCTCGTGCGGCGCGCCGAGAAACTCGACGACGGTCCGGACGATGCCGGTGTGGGGCGAGACGAAGCTCTCGAGCAACGGCAACGCCTCGGCAAGCGGGGTCTCGCGGATCGGCTGGAGCTCAACCCGAGACACCGGCGAGCTCCTTGAACCAGGGGAGCGGAGGCGCATGGCCGGCTAGCCCGGAGCACTCCGGGCAGCGCGGGACCCGGTGCACGTAATGGGTCGTCAGGCTCGCGCTCGAGCCGAGCTCGAGCGCATAGAGTCGCGCGGGCACGAGGATGTCCCCATCGAGCAGCCACCGGAGCGCGAGCGTCGAGGCGAGACCGGCGATCGCGGATGCGACCGAAGGGGGTGAGGGGTAGGGCGCCGGTTGCTCCTCGAGCAGCCAGTACTCGGCCGGATAGTCGAGGATCGACGCTCGTCGCAGCCGGTAGCACTGGTAGCACGACGTCTGTTCCGGGAGATAGAGCGGCCCGACAGGGGCGAATCGCCCGTCGTAGGGGAGCACCTGGAACCAGGGCTGCTCTGCCTTCAACATGATCCTGTTCCAGAGCTCGAGCAGCGGAAGCTCCTCGCCGGACGGGCACGCGAGCACGAGATCGAGGCCGTACGGCGCCTCGTCCGACCAGTCGAGCCGGCGCAGGTCCTCGAGACCGGAGCGAAGCAGCAGCCGCGCGACCTCGTCCGCGACGCCGGCAGTACCCGCCACGCCGACCCGGGCCTTCCGAAGCCGGTCACGCACGCGAGCTGCCGGTCGACGCTCGCGCGAGAGGGCTGCGAGGAATTCGGCAGCCGCTCGCCCGTCCTCGGAGGCCTTTCCCGCCAGGGAGGGCCCCTCGGTGAGAAGCCCGTGATCGCTGAGGAGCGCGAGAGCGTTCTCGATCGCCGGGCGAGCAGGCTCGCCGAGCAAGCCGACAATTGCGGACACGGTTCGCGAGCCGTCGAGGAGGGGGAGGAGGGGCGGCAGGAGCGTTCGTGCCGCCCCTCCTTCGAAGACGACGACAGCCTGCCCGTACTCGAGCACGACCCTGTCTTCCGCCTCCGCGAGGCGGTACCACGGCTTCAGCTGCGGACGCTCCGGAAACCGTTGGGGATGGGCGACGCCGTCCTCCACGGCTACCAGCAGAGGTGGATGCTGCAGCAAAGGACGATGCTGCTGGAACAACAGCCACTACAACCCGGGTCGTCGTCGACCGTCGCGTAGAGGGCGTGGCCGTAGCCCTTCTCGGTCGCGGTCAGGTCGAGCAGCTCGGCGCTGAGCTCCTTGAACATCTCTCGCTCCTTCGTCTCGGGGATGGAGTTCCTGGTGTACCACCCTGCGAGCTGCTTGATAAGTGGCCTTGGAGGACAGTCCTGTCCCCGCAGGACGGTCAACCGGGCCTGCTAGGAGCGTTCCTCCGCGCTTCCGTCACAGGGGCGTATCGAATAACCTCGACTAATACGTCGCATTAGCTTGTACACTCCTCCCTCGTGGCGGAGCGGATGAAATTCGACGTGCTCGTGGTCGGGAGCGGGGCCTCCGGTCTCGCGGCCGCGGTCTCGGCCGAACGCGCAGGCGCACGGGTCGGGCTCGTGACGAAAGGATCGCTGCAGTCCTGTAACTCAGCCAAGGCCCAGGGCGGCATCCAGGCAGCGTTCGCGCCCGACGACTCGCCCGAGCAGCATGCCGAGGATGTCTGGCAGAGCTCGCACGAGACCGCCGACCGCCGCCTCGTCGAAGTCCTGACGAGCGAGGCGCCCGGCGCCATCCACTGGCTCGAGGAGCTCGGCGTCGAGTTCACGCGCGAGAACGGCGGCTACCGCCTCGCGCGTTGCGGCGGCGCCAGCCGCCGGCGGCTGCTCCAGGTGGGCGACCGAACGGGCCACGCGATCACCAAGGGCATGCGCGAGGCCTTCGAGAGCTCGACCGGCCGCGCACTCCCTCACCACCCGCTCGTCGCGCTCGAGCGGTGGCCAGCGGGCTGGCGCGCCTGGTGCGAGCGAAGGGACGGCGAGCGCGTGCAGATCGATGCGGCGACCGTCGTCCTCGCAGCGGGCGGTCGCTGCTGGAAGGAGGCCGAGGAGCGAAGCGAGCTCTCCACGAACCATCCGGGTGCGACGGGCGAGGTGACCGAGCTCGCGCTCGGGCTGGGAGCGAAGGCGCGGGACCTCGACGCCTTGCAGTACCACCCGAACGGCGGCGCCTGGCCGGCCAACATGCAGGGCTACTCGATCCCCGAGACGACGCGCGCCTACGGTGCAACGCTCCTGAACGCGAGCGGCGAGGAGTTCACCGACCCGCTCGGCCCGCGCGACGCCGTCTCGAGCGCGATCTTCAGGGAGGTGGAGGAGGGGCGCGGCGTCCAGACCGAGGACGGGCGTCCGGCGGTCCTCCTGGACACGACGCGCATCCCGAAGGCGGACGCCGAGGTCTCGCTCCCGTACATGCTCCGCCGCTACCGCGCGGCTGGAATCGACCCTCTCGCGGAGCCGATCCTCACCTATCCCGTGCTCCACTACCAGAACGGCGGGCTCGTGATCGACGAGCACGGCGAGACCACGCTCGAGGGACTCTTCGCCTGCGGCGAGATCGCCGGGGGCACGCACGGGCGCAACCGCATGATGGGCAACAGCCTGCTCGAGTGCACGGTCTTCGGCAGGCGCGCCGGTCGCGTGGCCGCGGGTAAGGCGGGCGCGTGAGCACCACCGTCGAGACCGATCTGTACGGCGCTGTCGAGGACGCCGCCGCCTACCTCTACGTCTGGGCGCTCAAGGACATCCCGCAGGACCTCCGTGACGCGCTCGCGGACGCCGCGGAGCGCGAGACCTCCGTGCCCGGGCGGCGCGTCCTCGCCACAATTCTCCAGAACGTCCAGGTGGCCGAGACCGAGAACAACCTCGTCTGCCAGGACACGGGTATCGCCGTCTACACCTGCCACGTCGGTGAGCATTTCCCGCTGCACCCGGCGCGGATCTACGCCGCGCTCAAGGCCGGCACCGAGCGCGCGACGCTCGAGCACCCGCTGCGCTCGAACGCGGTGCACACGATCACCCGCGAGAACACCGGGCCGAACACCGGCCATCGCCTGCCGATCGTGCACTGGGAGTTCGTGCCCGACTGGAACGGCCTCGACGTCAAGTGCGTGCCGAAGGGCTCGGGCTCCGAGAACATGAGCTTCCTCAAGATGTGCGTCCCCGCCGACGGCGTGAAGGGGATCAAGCAGTTCGTGCTCGAGTCGATCGTCGGCGCCGGCGGCAAGCCCTGCCCCCCCGGCATCGTCGGCGTCGGCATCGGCGGCTCGGCTGACTACGCGATGTACCTCGCCAAGGAGGCGATCACGCGCCCGATCGGCACGCGCAACGCCGATCCGGTGGTGGCCGAGCTCGAGGACGAGCTCTACGCGCTCCTGAACGAGACGGGGATCGGGCCGATGGGCCTCGGCGGCGACGTGACCGTGCTCAACTGCCACATCGAGCACGCGGACACGCACATGACGCTGAACCCGGTCGCCGTCAACTACCAGTGCTGGGCTGCGCGCCGCGCCAGCGCACACATCAGCTCAGGCGGCGACGTCGACTTCGACCGGGACGCCTAGAGATGGCTGAGCGCAGGCTCACCTTCCCGACGACCGAGGACGAGATCCGCAAGCTGCGAGCCGGCGACACGGTGCTCGTGGACGGGCACATCATCGGCATCCGCGACCGGACCCAGATCCGGATCTTCGACCAGGGGATCGACCCGCCGATGGACCTGAGCGGCGCGTTCCTCCTGCATACCGCGCCGAACGTCCGCAAGCTCGGCCCGGGCCGCTACGAGAAGATCTGCATCGGCACGACGACGAGCGCCCGGATGGTGCGCTTCACCGAGGGTCTGGGCGCGCAGTACGGCGTGCGGGCGATCTGCGGCAAGGGCGGGCTGCCCGACGAGGCGATCGAGCCGATGCAGCGCCTGGGAATGGTCTACTTCGCCATCGTCGGCGGGGCAGCCGCGCTCGAGACGACCCAGATCGAGGAGATCGAGGAAGTTGCCTGGGAGGAGCTGATGCCCGAGTGCCTGTGGCGCTTCCGGGTCAAGGACTTCGGGCCGCTCTGGGTCGGCATCGACGCGCACGGCAACTCGCTCTTCCACGACGTGCAGGAGAGCGCACACCGCAGGCTGGAGGACATCCTTGCCCGCCTTTGACGGATTCCTCGAGCTTCCGCCCCGCCCTGCGAAGCCGCGGCAGAACGGGCTCACGCACGTGATGGACAAGGGCTTGAACCTGCGCGAGATCGAGGGGCTCTTCGACACCGCTGGCGAATACGTCGACATCGTCAAGCTCGGCTGGGGCACGAGCTACGTCACGCGCAACCTCGAGAAGAAGATCGCGCTCTACCGCTCCTTCGAGACCCCGGTCGTGTGCGGCGGGACGCTCTTCGAGGCCGTCTACGGACGTGACAAGCTGGACGAGTTCAAGCGCTGGCTCGTCGCGCAGCGCTTCTCGCACGTCGAGATCTCGGACGGCACGCTCGATATCCCGCGCGAGCGGAAGCTCGAGCTGATCGCCGACTTCGCGCGCGACTTCACCGTCCTCTCCGAAGTGGGCTCGAAGGACGCCGACGTGAACTACGCGCCGTACCTCTGGGTCGAGTGGATCAAGGAGGAGCTCGAGGCCGGCGCTTGGAAGGTGATCACCGAGGGTCGCGAGGGGGGGACGGCGGGCATCTACCGGCCGAGCGGGGAGATGCGCACCGGCCTCGTCGACGAGATCGCGCACGAGGTCGACGTCTCCGAGGTTGTCTTCGAGGCGCCCACGAAGGCCTCGCAGGCATGGTTCGTGAAGCACTTCGGCCCGGGCGTGAACCTGGGCAACATCCCGCCGGAGGAGGTCATCCCACTCGAGACGCTCCGCCTCGGGCTGCGCGGCGATACGATGGAGGAGATTCTGCTTGGCGGCAAGCCGGCAGCGGCTTCCTGAGCTCGAGTTCGAGTCGATGTCCGCCGAGGAGCTCCTCTCCTGGGCTGCCGCCGAGTTCGGCGACCGGCTGTGCCTGACGTGCTCGTGGCAGCGGCAATCCTCGGCGCTCGTGCACATGGTCTCCGAGCTCGGGCTCGACGTCGACGTGGTCGAGCTGGACACCGAGCTGTTTTTCCGTGAGACCTACGAGACCCGCGACCGGCTCGTCGACCGCTACGGGCTGAGACTCGTCCGCCCCCCAGTCGTCTCCGTGGCCGAGCAGGCGATCCACGAGGGGCCGAATCTGTGGGAGACCAATCCCGACCGGTGCTGCCACATCCGCAAGGTCAAGCCGCTCGAGCAGGCCCTCCAGGGCTACGACGCCTGGATCACGGGCATCCGCCGCCAGCAGTCGCCCTCGCGGGCCGGCGCACGAAAGGTCGAGTGGAGCGAGCGCTACGGCGTCTGGAAGGTCCAGCCGCTCGTCGACTGGGACGCCAAGCGCGTCCAGGCGTATATCGCCGTGAACGAGATCCCCTACAACCCGCTGCACGACGCCGGCTACCCCTCGATCGGCTGCATCCCCTGCACCCGCCCCGTTTCCGAGGGCGAGGAGGAGCGAGCCGGCCGCTGGGCGGGGTCGGACAAGCTCGAGTGCGGCATCCATGTCGATTCTCCGGCTTCGCCGGAGAATCGATAAGAGAAAGGAAGCGGATGGAACATATCTATGCCCACGAGCACCCCGAGTCCGACCGGAGGCGGGAGGGCGGCTTCACGCTCTGGTTCACGGGGCTTTCGGGTTCCGGCAAGTCCACGATCGCGCACCTCGTCGGGCCCGAGCTTGACCGCCGCGGCCACGTCGTTGAGTACCTCGACGGCGACACGGTGCGCACGCACCTCTCGAAGGGGCTCGGCTTCTCGAAGGCAGACCGCGACACCAACATCGAGCGCATCGGCTGGGTCGCCTCGCGGCTGACGCGCCAGGGCGCCGCCGTCATCGCGGCTGCGATCTCGCCGTACGAGGAGACGCGGCGCGCCGCCCGCGCCACGGTCGAGGAGTGGGGCGGCTTCGTCGAGGTGTACGTGCGCGCGTCGGTGGACGAGTGCGCGCGCCGCGACGTGAAGGGCCTCTACGCCAAGGCCTTCGCGGGCGAGATCAAGGGCTTCACCGGCGTCGACGACCCCTACGAGGAGCCGGTCGCGCCGGAGCTCGTCGTCGACACCGAGCAGCATTCGCCCGAGGAGTCGGCCCGCCTCATCGTCGAGACGCTGGAAGAGCTCGGCCTGGTGGTTTCGGCGGTGACGGCGTGAGCGTCGTCGCCACCGACAGGCTCATCCGTCCGCACGGGGACGAGCTCGTCGACCGCACCGGGGAGCGCCCCGATGACCTCGACTCGCTCGAGACAGTCGCGCTGACCTCGCGCGAGGCGTCCGACCTGGACATGATCGCCTCCGGCGCGCTATCGCCGCTCGAGGGCTTCATGGCCCGCGACGACTACGAGCGCGTGGTCGAGGAGATGCGGCTCGCGTCCGGCCTGCCGTGGGCGCTGCCGGTCTGCCTGGCCGTGGACGCGCCGCCGCGGAGCGACCGGGTCGCGCTCGTCGACGAGTCGGGCCGCCCGCTCGCGGTGCTCGACGTCGAGGAGACGTACGAGTACGACCGCGGGCGCGAGGCCGAGCAGTGCTTCCGCACGACGGAGGACGCCCATCCCGGCGTCGCCCGGCTCTACGCGCAGAAGCCGCTCTACCTGGCGGGTCGAGTCACGGTGTTCGAGCGCGCCCGTCCCCAGTTCCCCGAGCTCGCGCTCGACCCCGCGGAGACACGCGCCGCGTTCGCCGAGCGCGGGTGGCGGCGCGTGGTCGGCTTCCAGACCCGCAACCCGATCCACCGCGCGCACGAGTACCTGACCAAGGTCGCGCTCGAGACGGTCGACGGCCTGCTCGTCCACCCCCTGGTCGGCGACACGAAGTCCGACGACGTGCCGGCTGCGACCCGCGTCGAGTGCTACCGCGTCCTGCTCGAGGGCTACTACCCCGCCGACCGCGTGCTGCTCTCGGCGTTCCCCGCAGCGATGCGCTATGCCGGGCCGCGTGAGGCGATCTGGCATGCCATCTGCAGGAAGAACTACGGCTGCTCGCACTTCATCGTCGGGCGTGACCACGCGGGCGTCGGAAGCTACTACGGCACCTACGACGCGCAGCTCGTCTTCGACGAGTACGAGCCGCACGAGCTCGACATCGAGCCGATGTTCTTCGAGCACTCGTTCTTCTGCCGCGAATGCGGCTCGATGGCAAGCGCGAAGACTTGCCCTCATGCCCCCGAGGATCACGTCTTCCTCTCCGGCACCAAGGTTCGCGAGCTGCTCGAGGCGGGCGACGTGCCGCCAGAGGAGTTCACGCGGCACCAGGTGGCCGAGGTGCTGATCGAGGCCTACCGCGCCTAGTGGACCTTCGGCTCTCCGCCGCCGGGCTTCTGATCGGTCTGCTCGTGGGCATGACCGGTATGGGCGGGGGCGCCCTCCTGACTCCGCTCCTGATCTTCCTGTTCGGGTTCAAGCCGACACTCGCGGTCGGCACCGACATCCTGCACGGAGCGGTGTTCAAGACGTTCGGCGCCGTGCGGCACCGCCGCTTGGGGACGGTCCACGCGCGTATGACGGTCTGGATGCTGGTCGGCTCGGCCCCCATGTCGCTCGTCGGCGTCGAGACCGCCGAGGCGATCGCCTCCCGCTACGGCGACAGCGTCGAGTCGCTGTCGGGGAAGGTGATCGGCGCGGCACTCGTGCTGGGTGGCCTCGGCTTCTTTGCGAAGACCTTTCTGAAGCGAGGCGTGCAGCCCGATAACGCCCCGCTCGTGCTGGCGCGGCGCGAGCGTCTGGCTGCGCTCGCGCTCGGCATCGGCGGTGGCTTCATCGTCGGGCTCACCTCGGTCGGAAGCGGCACCTTCTTCGCGCTCGTGATGTTGCTCGTCTTTCCCCTCACGGCCGTGAAGATCGTCGGCACCGACATCTTCCACGCTGCCGCGCTGCTCTGGGTGGCCGGCCTCAGCCACCTCTTCCACGGGAACGTCGACCTCGTTGCGATGGCCTCGCTCCTGCTCGGCTCGATCCCGGGCGTGCTCCTGGGCAGCCAGCTCACGGTCAGAGCCCCTGAACGCGCCCTTCGGATAGCTCTCGCCAGCACGCTCCTGCTGAGCGGGCTCAAGCTGCTGGACGTTCCCGGCGCCGACCTGCTCGTCGTCGCGGGGCTCGGGGCCGGGGCGCTCGTAGCGCTGATTGCGCTCGTGCGCTTGATCTTGCGTGCCGGCGCGGTCAAAGCCGGAGTGAAGCCGGCGCGCCCCGCGCCTCAGCGCCAAGGCTAGGGCTCTGGCCAGATGATCCTCGGCGTCGCTCACGTCCAGCTCGCCGCGCCCCGCGGGTGCGAAGAGGCCGCGCGCGCGTTCTTCGGCGGCATCCTCGGTCTCGAGGAGATCGCGAAGCCGGAGCCGCTCGCGGGGCGCGGCGGCGTCTGGTTTCGCGCCGGCTCCCAGGAGCTGCACATCGGTGTGGAGGAGCCGTTCGCTCCCGCCGAGAAGGCGCACCCCGCCTTCGCCGTGCGGGACGAGGCCGCTCTCGAGGAGCTGGCCGGCCGGCTCGCAGACGTCCGCTGGGACGACTCGATCGCCGGAGTGAGACGTTTCTATGCCTCCGATCCCTGGGGCAACCGGCTCGAGTTCCTGGTGTCCTAGCCTCTAGAATGCGCCGGCTGTGGCGCGCCTGGCCTCGATGCTGCTCGTGCTCGGCCTGCTCGGCGGCACAGCGGTCGCCTTCGCAATCACGGAGTCGCTCAAGCTAGAGCCGAGCCCGATCCGGCGGCCCAAGGTCGTCCCCCCCGTGTTCTCCCCGGTCTGCGCCTGCGAGAAGGAGACCGCCTCGATCGGCTTTCGCCTGCGCAAGGCCGACGAGATCATCGTCGAGGTCGTCGACGCGGGCGGCAAGGTCGTTCGCACGCTGCTTCCGCGAACGCTCCGGCGGGGCACCGTCAGGCTCCGCTGGGACGGGCGTGACGAGGACGGGAAGGTCGTCGGCGAGGGGCGCTACCGGCCGCGCGTCGCGCTCGCCCGGCAGGAGCGGACGATCGACCTTCCGAACACGATCCGGGTCGACACGACGCCGCCTACCCTGGTGCTGCTGCGCCCGCCGCGCAGATCCTTCTCGCCGAACGGGGACGGCGTCGCCGAGGGGATCAACGCCCGCTACCGCGTGGACGAGCCGGCGCACGGTCTGCTCTACGTGGACGCCGCGGTCGTCGCGAGGACGCGCTTCCAGCGCCTCGAGGATCAAGTCGCCTGGTACGGCAGCGCCAACGGGCGGCCGTTCCTCGCGGGCGTCCATTCCGTCTCGGTCGGCGCAGAGGACACCGCCGGCAACCGGTCGCGGCGGACCCGGGCCTTCCGGGTTCGGATCAGCCGGTGAGCGCCGAGCTCGCGCGGCTCGGTGGTGCGCTGGCCGCGTGCGGGCTCGCCGTACTCGTCGCCTCACCGCGCCGTGGGCTGCGCCTCGGCGGCCTCCTCGCACTCGTCGCGGGAGCCCTGCCGCTGCTCGTCTACCTGTCCCCCGACGGTCGCGAGCGGCTGCTCGCGGCGGCCGCCCCGGTGGGGCTCGTGCTCGCTGCGGGGATCGCCTTCCTCCTGCACCGCCGCCCCTGGCTGCTGGCGCCGGCGGCCCTTGCGTGCGTCCCCATCCGCATACCCGTGGACGTCGGCTCCGAGGAGGCGAATCTGCTCCTGCCCCTGTACGGGGTCGTCGCCGCCGCGGGGCTCGCGCTCGCCTGGCAGCTTTTCCGCGGCGACGATCGCACGCGCGAGCTCGGCCCGCTCACCTGGCCGCTTGCAGCATTCGTCGCCTGGAGCGGTGTCTCGCTTCTCTGGACGGACGACCTGCGGGAGGGCGCCGTCGCACTCGCCGCCTTCTACCTTCCGTTCGGCGTTCTCGCGCTGTCCCTCGCCCGGCTCGCCTGGAGCCGCCGCTGGCTCTCGATTCTCCATGTCCAGCTGCTGGCGATGGCCGTCCTCTTCGCCGCAGTCGGCATCTACCAGTGGGTCGCGAAGGACGTCTTCTGGAATCCCAAGGTGATCGTCGGCAACGCCTATGCGCCGTTCTACCGGGTGAACTCGCTCTTCTGGGATCCTTCCATCTACGGCCGCTTCCTGGTCGTCGCGATCCTGGCGGCGCTCGTCACCGTCCTGTGGCGGAGCGACGATCGAGCCGCGC
>Ga0136621_1000567_pt1 | contig 14605 bp, 10 predicted proteins | sample AntDryUQ445A2306_FD_104673 | JGI IMG/M metagenome (GOLD analysis project Ga0136621, IMG submission 104673) | Polar desert sand microbial communities from Dry Valleys, Antarctica - metaG UQ445A (23.06) | ecosystem: Environmental > Terrestrial > Soil > Desert | place: Antarctica: Dry Valley...
AAAGCGGCGCCGGACTGCGTCCTCGGTCGCCCCGATATGTCCGCATATCGGGACTCCCTGCGTCCTTCCCCCGCTTGCTTTTCGCGCGCCAGGATCATCAAGCGACCTCCGGGACGGAGCACTCAGTGCTCCGTCCCGGAAATCACTCGCGCCCTGGACGGCTGCAAAGCGGCGCCGGACTGCGTCCTCGGTCGCCCCGATATGCGAGGCGTCCGCCCTGTGTACGCCCTGCGTCCTTGCCCGGCTTGCTTTTCGCGCGCCAGGATCGTCAAGCGACCTCCGGGACGGAGCACTAAGTGCTCCGCGCCGGCTTGGGGCTCCGGACTCTCGCCTTCGCGGCCGCACTCGCCCTGGTTGCGGTGCTGCCGCGCTACGTCAGCGACTTCCGAGCCTCCGAGCTCGCCTACGTGGGCATCTTCTTCATTGCGATTCTGGGCCTCAACATCCTCACCGGCTACACCGGGCAGATCTCCCTCGGTCACGGCGCATACATGGCGATCGGTGGGTACACGACCGCGATCCTCGTCGTCGACCACGGTGTCAAGGACCTCTGGACGATTCCAGTGGCCGGCCTCGTCGCCGGCCTCGTCGGCTTCCTCTTCGGGATCCCTGCGCTCCGGCTCTCGGGGCTCTACTTGGCGCTCGCGACCTTCGCCGTGGCGGTGGCGACGCCCGCGGTGATCAAGAAGGCCGAGGGTCTGACCGGCGGTAGTCGAGGCCTCAACCTGTTCGGGGTCGAGGGGCACACCGGAGGTATCGCCGGCGTGAGCGTCCTCGGGCGCCATCTGACCTTCAACGACTGGCTGTACTACCTCAGCTGGACAATCGCCGCGTCACTCTTCCTCGTTGCCTGGGCGATACTTCGAGGGCGTCCGGGACGCGCCTTCCGCGCCGTTCGGGACAGCGAGGTCGCCGCAACGGCATCCGGCGTCAACCTGGCCGCCTACAAGACCCTTGCCTTCGGGATCTCTGCCTTCTACGCGGGCGTCGCGGGCGCCCTCTTCACGATCGCGAACACGTTCGTCAATCCGACCACGTTTCCGGTGGTGCTCTCGATCACGCTCCTGATCGGAGTCGTCGTGGGGGGTCTTGGCTCGCTCACCGGAGTCGTGGTCGGCGCCCTCTTCGTGCGCTTCCTGCCGACGGGGATCGACCGGCTCTCCGAGGTCGAGGCCCTGCCCGAGCGGATCCGCGAGGCCTCGAACGAGGCGGGCGTGCCGGATCTGGCCTACGGGATCGTGCTGATCCTCGTCGTGCTGCTCGTACCGGGTGGAGCCGGGGGGCTCCTGACCAAGTTGGGCCGTCCCCTCACGAGCCGCTTGTACAGTAAGTCGCGTGAGCTAAGCGCAAAAGGGGGCGGAGGGTGAACAAGAGGACGTACCGGAGCGCTGTGCTCCTTGCGGCAGTGCTGACGTTGGGCCTCGTTGCGGGTGCTCACGGGCGCTCGTCGGCTACGGGCCGAGCAGGCGCCGACCCGGGCGTCACGCCGACCTCGATCCTGCTCGGCGGAACCGTGCCGCTGTCGGGCGAGGCATCTGCCGCGGCGGGCACGGCTCGCGGTGCGGAGGCCTACTTCAAGTACGTCAACTCCCGTGGCGGCGTCCTCGGCCGCAAGATCACCTACCGCTTCGTCGACGACGGCTACGACCCCGGCAGGACTGTGCAGGCGACGCGTGAGCTCGTCCAGCAGGACAAGGTCTTCGCGATCTTCAACCCGATCGGGACGGCGCACAACCTTGCCACCCGCCCGTTCCTGAACCAACTGGGAGTCCCCCAACTCTTCGTCGCGAGCGGATTCAGCGCCTGGGGCAAGGAGGCACGCCGGTATCCATGGACGATCGGGCTCATCCCCTCCTACGTCGGGGAGGGACTCATCTACGCTCGGCATCTGATCCAGACTCGCCCGCGCGCGAAGATCGCGATCATCTACCAGGACGACGAGTACGGGAAGGACTTGATCTCGGGCTTCAAGCGAGGCCTGCGTGGAGGGGCGCGGATCGTGGCCCAGCAGTCGTACGACCCGACGAGCGCAGACGTTCAGTCGCAGATCGCGAAGCTGAAGTCCTCGGGGGCCGACACCCTGATGGTTTTCGCCTTCGGCAAGTTTGCGATTCAGAGCCTGGTCTACGTGAAGAAGCTGAGCTGGCGCCCGCAGATCTACGTCAACGCCGTGGCCGCCTCGACGAGCGTGATGCTGATCGCGGCCACGAGCGGGCAGACGGAGGGCGTGATCAGCATCGTCTTCTTCAAGGATCCCGCGGGAGCGGGAGCAGCGCGTGACCCGGGGCTCAAGCTCTTCCGGACGATCATCAAGCGCCACCTCCGGGGTGCGAGCCCGAATGACGGCTATCTCGTCGCGGGGATGGCCTCGGCCTACACCATGGTCGAGACGCTGCGGAAGGCAGGCCGCAACCTCACCCGCCGGGGAGTGATCGCTGCGGCGAACCGGCTCGACATCCGCTCGAACCCGTTCGTCGTCAAGGGCATACGCATCAAGACCTCCCCGGGAGATCACTTCCCGATCGAGCAGGCGCGGCTACAGCGCTGGCGCAAGGGCGTCTGGGTGCCCTTCGGGAAGCTCGTGTCCGCCCCTCGCGGCTAGAAGAGTCTCGAAATCGGCTCGAGAGCGACTCGCTCGCTCGCGGGCGCTGGCTTCTCTCTTGGCCGATGCCCGGCGACTTTGGCTTGGCTCAAAGGGTCGACCGAAACCGAGGTAACTCCAAGGTGGACTGAATCCACAAACATCAGGTGAAATGACGGGTAAACTTCAATATTTCTAATTTAACCCAGGGTTTACAATCCAATTCGTGCCCTTATTGAGGTACAATTGTGCTACAGTCGCGCCGTCACGAAGGTCGATCGACTGGTCGATTCGGGGCAGACACTCGACGGCACTTCAATGGGAGGACTCCAGATGACTTTTCTACGAGGGGCGAGAGCTCCTAGCCACCGGCGAACACGGTGGCCCCTTATGCTTGCGACCGCTCTGCTGACGTCCCTCGCGATCGCGATCGTCGCCCAGGCGGCGACGGCCCCATCGCTCGGTACGGCTTCGACTTTCGCCGTCCTCGCGGGGTCGACGGTCACGAGCACGCTCACCGGCACGACCACGATTACCGGCGACCTCGGCGTGAGTCCTGGGACCGCGGTGACGGGATTCCCGCCCGGGACCGTGTCAGGGACTATTCACGCGGGTGGCGCTGTCGCGGCCCAGGCCCAGAGCGACTCGACCGCCGCCTACAACAGTCTCGCGGGCCAGGCCTGCAATGTCGACCTCAGCGGTCAGGATCTCGGAGGGCTCACCTTGACGCCCGGCGTCTACTGCCTCTCGTCCAGTGCGCAGCTGACAGGAACCCTGACGCTGAACGGAGGAGGTCTCTCCAGTGGCGTCTTCGTCTTCAAGATCGGGTCGACGCTCACCACGGCGTCGAATAGCAGCGTCTCCTTGATCAACGGCGCCAGTGCCTGCAACGTCTTCTTCCAGGTCGGAAGCTCGGCGACCCTCGGAACCGGCACGTCGTTCGCGGGGAACATCCTCGCCTCGGCATCGATCACGCTGAACACTGGAGCGAGCCTCTCGGGCCGCGCGCTGGCGCAGTCGGGCGCGGTTACGCTGGACTCCAACTCGGTCTCGGTGTGCTCACAGCCTCCTGCCGCGGCCACCCTTCTGTCCTTCACGGCGACTCCATCCGCCGGCAGCGTGCTGCTGAAGTGGCGGACCGCCTCCGAGGTCGAGATCCTCGGCTACAACGTCCACGGTCAGGTGCGCGGCAAGCGCGTCAAGCTGAACCGCACGCTGATCGCGGCCAAGAGAAGCATGACCGGTGCCTCGTACGCCCTTCGCTATCGAGCGCCCAGGGGGCAGAAGGCTCCGACGCGCTTCTGGCTCCAGACCGTGAATCTCGACGGTTCCCGCACCTGGTCCGGCGTGGCAGTCGCTCGCCGAGGCACCAGCTAGCCCGAGAGCCCGGAACTCCACGTTCCGAAGGGGCGGCCGTCGAGGCCGCCCCTTCCCGTTCGTCCGAACGGGTAGAACTGCGGGCATGGAGCAGTGGCGCGCGTCGCTTCTCGCGGCCTCTGGGAGCCGAGGGCTCTCCGAGCCCGAGGCTCTCGCCCTCCCTCGAGCACCGCTCCCGCAGCTTTGCGAGGTGGCACGCCAACTGCGAATGGTCGGCAGGGGGAGACTCGTCACGTATTCGCCCAAGGTCTTCATCCCGCTCACGAAGCTCTGCCGTGACGTGTGCCATTACTGCACGTTCGCACGGCCGCCCCGGCGCGGCGAGCGAGCCTACCTGCGCGAGGAGGAGGTGCTCGAGATCGCCCGCGCCGGCGCCCGCGCGGGCTGCCGGGAGGCGCTCTTCACGCTCGGCGACAAGCCGGAGCTCCGCTACCGCGCGGCGCGGGAGGAGCTAGCGGGGCTCGGCTGCGAGACGACGCTCGAGTACCTCGCGCGCTGCTCGGAGCTCGTGGTCAGGGAGACCGGGCTCCTTCCGCACGTCAACCCGGGAGTGATGACCCGCTCCGAGCTCGCGGCGCTGCGGGCCGTGAGCGCCTCCCAGGGCCTCATGCTGGAGAGCTCGAGCGAACGGCTCGCCGAGCGAGGCGGGCCGCACTTCGGCTCGCCGGACAAGCGGCCGGCGGTGCGGCTGCGGACGCTCTCCGAGGCCGGCGCGGAGCGGGTTCCCTTCACGACGGGAATCCTGATCGGGATCGGCGAGACGCGAGCGGAGCGCATCGAGGCGCTGCTCGCGATCCGCGCCATCGGGGAGGCGGGCGGACACCTGCAGGAGGTGATCGTCCAGAACTTTCGCGCGAAGCCGGGTACGAGGATGGCCGATCACGCCGAGCCGTCGCTCGAGGAGCTCCTCTGGACGATTGCCGCGGCACGCCTCGTGCTCGGCGGGCTCTGGAACATTCAGGCGCCTCCGAACCTGAGCTTCGGCGAGTTCGCGAGCCTGCTCGACGCCGGCATCAACGACTGGGGCGGGATCTCGCCGGTCACGATCGACCACGTCAACCCGGAGGCGCCCTGGCCCGAGATCGAGCGGCTCGCGCAGGCGACGCGAAGCAAAGGCCTCGAGCTGGCGCCTCGCCTCGCCGTGTATCCGGAGTACGTGGAAGAGCTGGAGCGCTGGGTCGACCCTGCCGTCGCGCCCTACGTCCGGCGGGCGGCCGACTCGATGGGGCTTGCGCGCGAGGAGGACTGGAGCCCGGGGGAGGCGGCGCCGGTTCCGCGCCTACGGCTCAGCCGACCGGTCGGTGCCCGCGACCCCGTCCGCGCCGCGCTCGCGCAGGAAGGGCTGGAGGAGGAGGAGATCATCGCGCTCTTTCGGGCCCGAGGCGACGATCGGCTGGCCGTCCTCGCAGCCGCCGACGACCTCCGCCGGCAGGTCAACGGAGACGAGGTCACCTACGTCGTCACCCGAAACATCCAGTACACGAACGTGTGCTACTTCCGCTGCGGTTTCTGCGCGTTCTCGAAAGGGAAACTCGCGGCCAACCTGCGCGGCGTGCCGTACCTCGTCCCCAACGCCGAGATCGTCCGCCGTTGCGAGGAGGCCTGGGAGCGAGGCGCGACGGAAGTGTGCCTTCAGGGAGGCATCCACCCGGGCTTCGACGGCGACTACTACCTCTCGGTCGTCCGGGCGATCAAGAGCGCTGTTCCCGGCCTGCACGTGCACGCGTTCTCGGCACTCGAGGTGTGGCAGGGAGCCGCGACGATCGGCCTGCCCCTCGAGGAGTACCTGACGGCTCTGCGCGACGCGGGCCTCGGCTCGCTGCCGGGCACCGCCGCCGAGATCCTCGACGACGAGGTCCGCCGGGTGATCTGCCCCGACAAGGTGAGCACCCGCCAATGGCTCGACGTGCACGAGACGGCTCACCGCGCAGGGCTGCGCTCGAACGTGACGATCATGTTCGGTCACGTCGAAGGGCCGCGGAGCTGGGCGCGACACCTCCTCCGTGCGCGCGAGCAGCAGCGCCGAAGCGGCGGCTTCACGGAGTTCGTGCCGCTTCCGTTCGTCCACATGGAGGCGCCGATCGCCCTGCGCGGGCTCGCACGGCGCGGGCCGACCTTCGGCGAGGTGCTGCTCATGCACGCTGTTGCCCGGCTCGCGCTCCATCCCTGGATCACGAACGTCCAGGCCTCCTGGGTCAAAGCCGGCCCGGAGGGCGCCGCGGCGCTTCTCCGAGCCGGGGCGAACGATCTCGGCGGGACGCTGATGAACGAGTCGATCTCGCGCGCGGCGGGTTCGGAGCATGGCCAGGAAATGCCTCCCGAGCGAATGGAGGCGCTGATTCGATCGGCCGGCCGGGTGCCCAGGCAGCGCACGACCCTGTACGGCGACCCGGATCCTGCGCAGGTGCGCCGCTCGTTCGGGGCGGCGCCGCTCGCGGAGCCTCTCAATCCGAGTGTCAACGACTCCCGCCTGAAGGCCCCTCCCAGGCTCGTCCGGCCCGGGCTTGCCCCGGCCGCTTCTCAGCTCTCGAAAGCGAGCAGGTCCGCGACGGTCTCGCGGGAGCGAATCACGCTCGGTTGACCCTTCGCCACGAGTACGACCGCAGGGCGTGGGACGGCGTTGTAGTTCGAGCCCATCCCCAGTGTGTACGCGCCGGTAGCAGGCACCGCGAGGAGGTCGCCGCGTCGCGGCTCCGGCAGTGCGAGCCGCTCGATCAAGACGTCGCCGGACTCGCAATGCTTGCCGCAGACGGTGTAGAAGCCGGAACTCGGCTCGTCCGCCCGGTTCGCGAGGAGTGCCGTGTAGCGTGCGCCGTAGAGCTGGGGTCTCGGGTTGTCCGACATCCCGCCGTCCACCGCGACGTAGGTCGTCCTCTCGCTCGCGTGCTTGACCACGCCCACCCGGTAGAGCGTCATCGCGGCCGTTCCTACGAGCGAGCGCCCCGGCTCGAGCACCAGCCGGGGGGCGGGGAGGTCGTGGAGCTCCCACGCCCGGCGGACGCGCTCGACGAGCGCCCCTACGAACTCCTCGATCGAAGGAGCGGGGTCCTCCTCCAGGTGGCGAACCCCCAGCCCGCCGCCGAGGTTCACCACGGCGGGCACCCAGGCGAGCCGCGCGAGACACTCTGCTGCGAATGCGGCGAGCCAGTCCACCGTCATGCGGAGCGGCGCGACGTCGAGCAGCTGCGAGCCGACATGGACGTGGAGTCCGGCCGGCTCGAGCCCTGCGTCGAGGGCGGCTGCGAGCCCTTCGAGCGCCTGCCCGGGAGGGAGGCCGAACTTCGAGCCTAGGTGCGCCGTCCTGATGGCGTCGTGCGTCTCGGCGTCGATCCCTGGGGTGACTCGTACGAGCACGCGTCGCACGCCGGCCGTCGCCGCTCGCGCGATCTCGTCGAGCGCGTCGAGAACGACGAGTCCGGCCCCGGCGTCCGCTGCCGCGCGCAGCTCCTCGTCACTCTTGTTGTTGCCGTGGACGACGAGCCGCTCGGCCGGAACCCCGGCCTTCCGGGCGTATTCGAGCTCGCCGAGCGTGGACACGTCGGCTCCGAGCCCCTCGGCGGCGAAGAGGCGTAGCAGCGCGACGTTGGGAAACGCCTTGACGCCGTAGACGACGAGCGCGTCGGGCGCCGCGCGGCGGTATGCGCGTGCAGCCCCGAGGAGCGTCTGCTCGCAGTAGACGAGCAGCGGCGTGCCGAAGCGCTCCGCGAGCGACGACGCCGAGACACCGCCCACCGCCAGCTCGCCGTCCGCGACGGCAGCCGTCTCCGGAAAAAGCGCGGGAACCGTTAGTCGGCCCACCAACCGCGGACGATCTCCCCGTCGCCCGGGCCGGTGTTGGGGGCGCCGATCACGACGAACTCGGCGCCTTCGTCGAGGGCACGAAGCGACCTCATCGTCTGCGGCGGTACGCGCACGGCTGTCCACGGCTCGAGCTCGACCACGTCGTCGCCGAGCTTCATCTGAGCGCTGCCCGAGACGAGGAGGTAGATCTCCTCCTGGCGTTTATGAGCGTGCCCGAACGGCTGTTTGAAGCCCGGGGCGAGGCGCGTATACGTCACCCCGCAGTTCTCGCAGCCGAGATCGTCGCGCAGGAAGCGGAGCTCGTAGCCGCCTGCGATACCCAAGTTCGGCCCCTGATCGGGCACGTCTCTGACCTTCACGACCGTGTATTCGCTCATTCCCTCTCCTTTTCCGGCGGGTGACGGCGACGCTAGCACTTGCTAGAGTCTGAGCCGATGGAGCAGCTTCTCGAGTAACCCAGGAGGCGAACGCGGCAGCGCCGCGCCAGCTTCCTACGGCCTCTCATTCGAGAGGCTTTTTTGTATCCGGAGGTCGAGATGGACACCTACGACGCACACGAGATCGAGGCGAAGTGGCAGCGGGTCTGGGAGGACGCGCAGGCCTTCCACGTCCCGAACCCGCCGCCGGGAACGCCGCGCAACCCGAGGAAGCGCTACGTCCTCGAGCAGCTTCCGTACCCCTCCGGGTCGCTCCACATGGGGCACATGCTGGTCTACACGCTCGGAGACATCCGTGCGCATTTCTACCGGCGAAATGGCTACGAGGTGATGCGTCCGATGGGCTTCGACTCGTTCGGCCTGCCGGCCGAGAACGCGGCGATCCGTGGCGGCGGGCATCCCCGTGAGACGACGGAGCGGAACATCGTCGGGATTCGCGCGTTCATGAAGCGCGTCGGCTGGGCGATCGACTGGGACCGCGAGCTCTCCACGCACGAGCCCGAGTACTACCGCTGGACACAGTGGCTCTTCCTGCGGCTCTTCGAAGCCGGCCTCGCATACCGCAAGGCGGCGCCCGTCAAGTGGTGTCCGAAGGACGAGACCGTGATCGCGAACGAGCAGGTGAAAGATGGTCGCTGCGAGCGCTGCGGCACGGTCGTCGAATCGCGGAACCTGGAGCAGTGGTTCTTCAAGACGACCGCCTATGCCGACGAGCTACTCGACTTCGACGGGCTGCGCTGGTCCCAGCGGATCGTCGCCATGCAGAAGGCGTGGATCGGCCGCTCAGAGGGCGCCGAGATCCGCTTCCGGATCGACGAGCTCGACGCGGACGTGCCCGTTTTCACGACGCGGCCGGACACGCTCCACGGCGCGACGTTCTTCGTGCTCGCCCCCGAGCATCCACTCGTCGGGCGCCTGGCGTCCGACGAGGTGCGCGAGTACGTCCGGCGAGCCGGCGCCAAGACGGCGACCGAGCGGCTCGAGGAGAGGGCGAAGACCGGCGTTCCGACCGGCCACCACGTCACGAATCCCGTGAACGACGAGCGCCTGCCCGTCTGGGTCGCCGACTACGTCCTGATGGACTACGGCACCGGCGCGATCATGGCGGTTCCCGCCCACGACGAGCGCGACCGCCAGTTCGCGCAGACGTTCGACCTCCCGATCCGAGTCGTCGTCGGCGAAGACGGCGTGCTCGTCGACTCCGGGGAGTTCTCCGGACGCGAGCACGTGGAGGGCGGACGGGCGATCGTCGCGTGGCTGGACGAGCAAGGTCGTGGCAAACCGGCGACGAGCTTCCGCCTCCGCGACTGGGGTTTCTCGCGCCAGCGCTACTGGGGCTGCCCGATCCCGATCGTTCACTGCGAGGCGTGCGGCGCCGTCCCGGTCTCGGAAGACAACCTGCCCGTGCTCCTGCCCGACATCGACGACTACCTGCCGAAGGGCAAGCCCCCTCTGGCCGCCAACGAGCAGTGGATGCGCGTTCCCTGCCCGCGCTGTGGGGCCGAGGGGCGGCGGGAGGCCGAGACGATGGACACGTTCGTCGACTCGTCGTGGTACTTCCTGCGCTACTGCGACCCCTGGAACGACGAGGCGCCGTTCGACCGGGAGCTCGTCGACTACTGGGGCCCAGTCGACTTCTACCAGGGCGGCGTCGACCACGCGACGATGCACATGATCTACGCGCGCTTCTTCCAGAAGGCGCTCCACGACCTGGGACTCGTCGGGTTCCGCGAGCCCTTCGCGCACTTTCACGGCAACGGCTGGGTGCAGCTCGGCGGCTCGAAGATGTCGAAGTCGAAAGGAAACATCCTGCGGCCGGATGACTTCGTCGACCGCTACGGCGCCGACCCGGTTCGCCTGTACATGCCGTTCATCGGCCCGGCCGACCAGGACATGGAGGTCCGGGAGGACGGCATGGAGGGCATGGTCCGCTTCGTCCGACGCCTGTGGCGGATCGTCGAGGAGGTAGCCGCCCGCCCGCCCGCCGACGGGCAGGGCGACGAGTTGTCGCGGAAAGCGCACGAGACGATTGCCAAGGTCACCGACGACATCGGTCGGCGCGAGCAGTTCAACACGCCGATCGCCGCGGTGATGGAGCTCGTCAACGAGATCGCACGCGCACCCGCCGATCCCGCCGCCCGGTTCGCGATGGAGACGGCTGTCTCCCTGATCCAGCCGTATGCGCCGCACGTCGCCGAAGAGCTGTGGGAGCGGCTCGGCCGCGAGCGCCTGTGGAAGGAGCCCTGGCCCGAAGCCGATCCCGCACGGCTCGAGCGGGAGACGTTCGAGCTCGTGATCCAGGTCAACGGAAAGGTGCGCGACCGGATCGAGGTGGCTGCCGGCCTCTCGGACGACGAGCTGGCCGGGCGCGCCAAGGCCTCGCCGCGCGTCCAGGCGCACCTCGACGGAAAGACGATCCGCCAGGTGGTCGTCGTGCCACGCAAGCTCGTGAACCTCGTCGTCGGCTAGGGCGGCCGCGCGAGGCGCGCGCGGGCCGTTCGCGGCCGCGTCAGCGGATACCGGTGTCGATCCGGAAGTCCGCGCGCGCGAAACGTCCCCGCGGCACGGTTACCCGGGCGGGCTCGACCCGGCGCTCGAAAGCGGGCTCGGTCGTCCGCACGGCGTACCGGCCCGGCAGCAGCCGGATTCGGTAGGAGCCGTCGGCGCGTGTCCGCACACGGGCAGCCTGGTGCCCCGGCCGCGAGAAGACGAGGGTGACCCTGGCTGGCGCCTCGCAGGGGACTCCCTCCTGGCAGACCGGCGTGATCGGCCCACGCATGACGACGCCCGTCAGGCCGCTCCGCAGGGCCGGCTCCCGCGCCGGCGCAGCTGCGGAGGCACACACACCGGCGAGGAGCGCCACGACGAAGACGGCGGAGAGACGTGGACAGGCGGACATGATCGGAATTGTGCCGGACCCGAGGGCGGACTCTCCGGATTCGTTGCGCTTTCGTAACAGAGGATATCGACCGCTGTTGTCATACTAGACAACATCCAACCCCTCCCTTTCACGCGTCGCCACGCCCTCCTCGGTGCAGCCGTCATCCTGCTCCTGCTCGTTGTTGCCGGCCGCTACGTCGGCCGTTCCGAAACTCCATCCCCTTCTGCTCAACCGGCCGGCACCAGGATTCAGGCGGTCGCCGCGACGGCGCGCTCGGCCTTCGTCGTGCACGTCGTCGGAGCCGTGCGACGGCCGGGTCTCTACCGGCTCCGTGAGGGCGCTCGCGTCGCTGACGCTCTCCGACGGGCGGGCGGCCCGACGCGCCGGGCCGAGCTGACGCTCGTCAACCTGGCCGCCCCGATCGCAGACGGGACACAGGTGGTGGTGCCGGAGCGTGTCCCGATTTCGGAGCACGGTGCTGCGGCGGCGGGCTCGAGCGCGCCGGCCGGGCCCGTGCACCTCAACCAGGCGTCATTCGAGCAGCTCGACTCGCTCCCCGGGATCGGTCCCGTGACGGCCCAGAAGATTTTGGACTACCGGCAGAAACACGGCGCCTTCTCCTCTGTCGACGATCTGGACGGGATACCGGGCATCGGCCCTGCCCGCCTTGAGCAGTTGAGAGAGGTGGCTGCACCGTGAGCCGGGAGGCCCTGATGCGGGCGTATCCGCACTGGCTCGTGGGCTCGCTCTGTGCGGGGTTCTCCGCCGGCAACCTGATGCGACCGCCGCTCATCCTCGCGGGTTTCTCCGTCTCCCTGGCTGCGGTGGCAGCGCTCCAGGCCGGCGGCGCGGCCAGGCTCCTTCTCTTCGCCCCTGCGCTGGCCGCGGGAGGCTGGTGGTGGAGCGGCGCCCGCCTCGACCATCTCGATCGGAGCGTCCTCCGCTCGTTCGTCGGCGAATCCGAGGGAGTCGTGGCGGTGATCACGGGACCGGTGCGCCGCGGGCAGTATCGACTCCGCGCTCCTGTACGAGTGAGCCGATTCGGCGAGCGCCTGGTCGACGAGCGCGCGCAGCTCGAGCTGCCGCTCGGACGCTCTCCTCCGCAGGGCTCCGTCCTGGAGCTCGTCGGGGAGCTACGGCTTCCGCGTCAGGCGGAGGACGGGTTCGACGAACGCTCTTGGCTTCGCCGCCAGGGAATCCACACCGTCCTTCGCACCCGCGGATACCGGATCGTTGGTCATCGGGGCGGTGTCGGCGGCTTCTCGGACCGTGTTCGAGTCTGGCTCGCAGGCTCGCTCGCTCCGGGCGTCGAGGGCGAGCGCCGCGCGGTGCTCGCGGGCATCGTCCTGGGCGCAGACGAGGGTCTTTCGGTCGACCTTCGGGACCGTTTTCGCGCGTCGGGTCTCTACCACTTGCTGGCCGTCTCGGGCCAGAACGTCGCCCTGCTCGCGGGCGGCGTGCTGCTCGTCGCCTGGCTTCTCGGCATCCCGCGGTGGCTCGGAGAACTCGGCGTGCTCGCCTCGATCGGGAGCTACGTGCTCGCGGTGGGGCTTCAGCCCTCGGTCGCGCGCGCAGGCGTGGCCGGCGCGCTCGCCTCGCTCGCCTGGCTTGCTGCGCGACCGCGGGACCGCTGGTACTTCTTGCTCGTCGGCGGGGCGGTTCTGCTCGCCTGGAACCCCTACAACCTGCTGGAGCCCGGGTTCCAGCTCTCGTTTGCCGCCGTCGGCGCGATCTTCGTGTTCGTGCCCTGGCTCGAGCGCCGTCTCGAAGGCTACCCGGTGCCGCGGGCGCTCATCGGCGGAATTGCCGTGTCGGTCGCGTGCGGGTTTGCCACTGCGCCGATCGTCTGGCTCCATTTCGGCGCGATCCCGGTCTTCTCGGTCGCAAGCAACGTCCTCGCCGCCCCGGCCGTCCCTCCCCTCCTGGGGCTGACGCTCCTCTCCGCGGTGCTGGCACCGGTGCTGCCGGCCGCGTCGGTCGCTCTCGGCTGGGTGAGCGGGTGGCTCGCGGCCTATCTGGCGGGATGCGCTCGACTCGTGGGCGGGCTGCCCCACGCCCAGCTCGAGACGGCGAGGGGACTTCTCCTCGTCGTCGGCGCGACACTCGCCGTGGCGGGGCTCGCGCGGCTTCGCCCACCCCGGAGCGCGCGGGCACTTGCGCTCTGCGGGCTCGCCGGCCTCGCCGCCGTCACGCTGGGCGGCTGGCGTCTCTGGCCCGCCCGCGAGCCACCGCCTCCGCCGCAGGGCCTGCGGGTGACGTTTCTGGACGTCGGTCAGGGAGACGGCATCCTCCTGCAGACCCGCTCCGGGGCCGTGCTCGTGGACCAGGGGCCTCCCGAAGGGGACGTCGCGGGCCAGCTCGGTGAGCTGGGAGTGAGACGCCTCTCGGCGCTCGTCCTCACGCATCCGCAGCGCGACCACGTGGGGGGCGCCGCCGAGGTGCTCGAGCGTTTCCCGGTCGAGCTCGCCCTCGATCCGAGGCTGCCCGTGGCCAGCCTCGACGAGGAGCGCGCGCTCGCGGAGGCGCGCGAGCGGGGCGTCCGCATCGAGCTCGCGCGCGCGGGCCGCACCTACCGGCTCGGCAGGCTGACGCTGCGCGTGCTCTGGCCCCCCGACGAGGGGCCGCCCGGCGACGACCCGAACCTGCACGCAACCGTGCTGCTCGCCTCCTTCGGCGAGGTCGACGTCCTCCTCACCGCCGATGCCGAGTCGGAGGTGACGAGGCGGATCGAGCTGGGCCCCGTGGAGGTCCTCAAGGTCGCGCACCACGGCTCGGCCGACGAGGGCCTCCCGGACCTCCTCCGGAGGCTTCGACCACGCGTCGCGGTGATCTCGGTCGGCTTCCCGAACGACTACGGGCACCCCGCGCCGTCGACGCTCGCTGCACTCGCGAGCCACCGTGAGCTCCAGCTCTACCGAACCGACCGCGACGGCCGGGTCGTGCTCGAGTCGGACGGGAGGAGCGTCTGGGTCGAGGATGAGCGCTGAGACCGGCGCGGATCGTGCCGCCGCCGGGCGCTCTATGCTGACTTCGTGCCGGAGCTGAAGCCTGTCTATCTGCTCGGCGGCAGCGATCGCCCGAAGATCCAGCGGGCGCTCAGACGGCTTCGTGCCCGCGTGGGTGAGGATGCGGTCGAGCTGCTCTCGGCGGGCGAATCGAGTGGCGAAGATGCAGTCGCGGCCTGCAACGCCCTCGGTCTCTTCGCGGCTGGGCGCCGACTCGTCGTCGTCGAGGACGTCGGGCGCTGGAAGGCCGCCGACCACAAGGTCGTCGCCTCGTATCTCGCCGATCCCGCCCCGGGCACCGTCCTCGCTCTTTGGGGAGAGGGGGTCAAAGCGGACTCGACCCTCGCGAAGGTCTGCAGGAAGCACGGGGACGTCCTCGTGTACGAGGTCGCGAAGAAGGCGCTTGCGCGTTGGGTCGCCGATCAGTTCGAGCGCCTCGGCGCGCAGGCGGACCCTTCGGCGTGCCAGGCCCTCGTCGAGGTCGTGGGCGAGGACCTCGACGAGGGCCTGGCACGCCGAAGGG
>Ga0136621_1000568_pt1 | contig 14598 bp, 18 predicted proteins | sample AntDryUQ445A2306_FD_104673 | JGI IMG/M metagenome (GOLD analysis project Ga0136621, IMG submission 104673) | Polar desert sand microbial communities from Dry Valleys, Antarctica - metaG UQ445A (23.06) | ecosystem: Environmental > Terrestrial > Soil > Desert | place: Antarctica: Dry Valley...
ATGATTCTCTTCATGGTATCCCCCTGTCGAACAACCGTAACGCCGCCCTGCCGCGCTTCAAGTGACCATCGCCAGCAGGGTTGCGATGCGGTCGGCTTCGGCGGCCGGCTTGTCGGTGCGGATTCGGCTGATCCGCGGGAAGCGCATGGCGAGGCCCGACTTGTGGCGCTTGCTCAGGTGGATCGAATCGAACGCGACTTCGAGCACCAGCGTCTTGGCGACCTCGCGCACCGGACCGAAGCGCTGGACGGTGTTTTTGCGGACGAAACTGTCGAGCCATTTCAGCTCCTCGTCGGTGAAGCCGAAATAGGCCTTGCCGACCGGCAGCAGCTCGTTCTCATCGCTCCAGCATCCGAAGGTATAGTCGGAATAATAGCTCGACCGTTTGCCCGAACCGCGCTGGGCGTACATCAGCACGCAGTCGGCGGTCAGCGGATCGCGCTTCCATTTGTACCACAGGCCGGTGCGGCGCCCGGCGAAATAGGGGCTGTCGCGGCGCTTGAGCATCAGCCCTTCGATCGACGCGTCGCGGGCGCGGGTGCGCAAATCTTCCAGCTCATCGAAATCGGCGGCGGGGATCAGCTGGGACAGGTCGAACCGCGCGGGATCGAGCTGGCCGACGAACCGCTCGAGCCGCGCGCGGCGCTCAGTCCACGGCAGCTCGCGCAGATCCTCGTCGCCGTCGAACAGGATGTCGTAGAGCCGAACGAACGCCGGATACTCGCCCTGGATGCGCGCGCTCACGGTCTTGCGGCCCAGTCTTTGCTGTAGCGCGTTGAAGCTCGCCGCCGCTCCGCCGTGCCGGTCCGCGCCCTGGTCCGAGCCGCGCACCAGCAGCTCGCCGTCGAGCACGCCGAGCGTCGCGAATGCGGACGCGATGTCGGGGAAGCTGCCGGAGATGTCGTCGCCGGTGCGGCTGTAGAGGCGGGTCTCGCCGCCGGCATGCACCAATTGCACGCGGATTCCGTCCCATTTCCACTCAGCGGCATAGTCGTCGAGTGACACCTTGATGTCCTCGAGCGGGTGGGCGAGCATGAACGGGCGGAACACCAGCACTTCGCGCACCGTCGGCTGCCCGCCGCGCCCCTCCGCCCAGTCGAACAGCTCGGCGTAAGGCGGCGCCAGCCCGTGCCACACCTCCTCGACCGCATCGACGTCGAGCCCGAACGCATCGGCCAGCGCCAGCTTGGCCAGCCGCGCGCTGATGCCGACCCGCAGCGCGCCGGTCGCCAGCTTGAGCAAGGCAAAGCGGCCCGACGAATCGAGATGGTCGAGCATCGCGGCCAGCACGCGCGGCGCATCGAGCCGGCTCGCGCCGCGCAGCCGCTCGACCGCGTCGGATATCCGGATCGAGCCGTCGTCGAGCTCCGCGGGCTCACCTTCCGGCACCGGCCAGAGCAGTGACACCGTCTCGGCCATGTCGCCGACATAGTCGCGGCTCAGGGCGAGCAGCACCGGATCGACCCGCGCCTCGGCGATCGCTCGGACCGCCGCGCCCTTGACCGCGGGAATGTCGAGCCCGCCGGTCAGAGCGGCGAGCGCCAGGCCGCGGTCGGGGTCCGGGGTTTCCTTGAGGTAATCGCCGATCAGCTTCAATTTGGAGTTGCGCGAGCGCGTGTAGACGAGGTCGTCGAGCAATTGGGAGAAAGCGCGCATCGCGCCGACAATGCGCGAACCGCACCCGCGGTGCCGAAGGGGCTAGTGCAGCCGGGCAGCCAGCGCGGCGAGGATGGTGGTGCAGTCCTTGCTCGACCGGCTGTCGATCGCCTCGTCGATATGCTCGAGGCAGGAGCGCATCGCCACCCGGTGGCCGGGCAGCAGCGCCATTTGCGCCGTGCAGCGGGCGAGGCCTTCCAGGGCGACCATGCCGTGATCGGCGGCCATCTGGCGGATCGCGTCCATTCGCGAGTGGAGGTCGAGCGGCGACAGGCGCGGGCCGCGCTCCTGGATCTCGGCGATGCGCGCGCCGATCTGGCTTCGGACGAGCGCGAGCGGATCAGCGGCCATCGAACCTTGCCTCCCTGTCCCGCAGGAGGATGGCGCATCAAGGTTAAAGCCGCGTTACAACTGCCGGTAGTGGGTCAGTTTGAAATCTGCCGGTAGGTAGCTGGCCTTTTCGGCTCGGCATCTTGCGCCTCAATGAGCGTCGCGATTTCCCAAAGCCTGTCGGTAACGCCAGCGGCCACTGCTGGAGTGACGCGCAGTGTCTTATGGATGCGGACAAAGTTGTAATACATCATGTGAAGCGCAACCGCGTAAGCGTGGTTCTCGACCTTCTTTGAGAAGCCGTTTGTCAGGCGAGTGAACCGGCGCATGTGCATCCGAATGGTCAGGTTCTGACGCTCGACGAAGCTGGTCGAGACGTGATTGATGTCCGGGTCGCCCTCGACGCGGAGCTTGCGGGCACCGCAGCATTCGCCGGGGCCGTAGCGCCGCTCGTTGCTACCGCCGACCGACGCGCCATAGATTTTCACGAGCTGCGCGTAGTCCACGTCAGCCCCAAACGCGCCCTCAACGGCTTCCAGATAGGCCCGGTGTCCGTCGCTGGTCAGCTGAACACGATTGGCAAGACGGCTCCGCAGATCGTCCATGAACCACATCGCGTATTCGCCGTCGCGACCGCCGACCAAGTAAGAAACGATCAGCTTGCTATCGGCGTCGAGCGCGGTTCAGGTCCATGTGCCGCCAGCACCTTCCGGAGCGTCCTTGGCCGTCGCGACGTTGCGTTGCTTAGCGTAGGTGAAGCTCCAAATTTCATCGACCTGAATGCGGGACGCTTTCACGCCGCGAACGTAATGGTCGTGATAGGCGGCGCATGCCTTGCCAGCATCGACCAGCAGCTTGGCGACAGTGTTCTTGCTGGCACCGGTAAGGCGAGTGATCGCCCGGATGCTCATGCCCTCGCAAAGCATGTGGAGGATGTGGGCACGATTTTGGGGTGAGAGCCTGTTCATAGGCTCCTTTAAAATGACCCTTATGCTTGAGTGTTAAGTAAGTGTCAGTTTGCGTTCAGGGCTTGGCGAAAAATCTCGGAAGCACGTCGTCCCGCTGCCGCGCCGTCAAACGCCGGGTCCAGCGGACTTACTGCCTCTATGCTTTTTCGCTGCTTTGCTCGCCGCCGTGCGCGTGCTAACCGTGACCTTACTGTCAGCCGCGAGCGCAACAGCGCTCTTGTTCATAACGGCGACTTCGGCCGTCACTCTTTGGACCAGCGTGCGGCTGCGGCGCGCTGTGCGATTTCCTTACGTCGTTCAGGCGTCAGAGCTTTTGCGCGAGCCCGCCCTCCCTTAAGGCCGCCGCGCCTGCCCATTAGCACAGCAGCGAGATCGCGCCCGTCGTCCATGACGAGACGATCATGCTTATCTCCGGTTGCAATATCCGCAATCAACTTCGCAAGCTGGTTCGGATCGCGTGGGCGACGAAGGCGTTTCGACTCAGACATTGATTGCGACATAATGGCAAATCTTGCCAAAGCAATGCTTGAGCGGATAGGCAGAGTCATTTCTGGGATCAATTGTTGCCGCAAGGCAACCTATTTTCAAACTGACCCACTACCCGACCGCCGCGATGGTTGACAAAAACGGGCGCTCCGGCCAATGAGCGCGCCGATCGAGCGGCGCCGCGCGCGGGCCGCTTTTGTTATTTTCAGCTAGTGGGACCCGCCATGGCCAAGCCGGCAACCGTCAAGATCAAGCTCGTCAGCTCCGCCGACACCGGCTTTTTCTATGTGACCAGGAAGAACCCGCGCAACCAGACCGAGAAGATGGTCTTCAAGAAGTACGACCCGGTGGCGCGCAAGCACGTCGAGTTCAAGGAAGCGAAGATCAAGTAGAATCTTCCTCGCCGCCGGGGTCCTGGGGTCCCGGAGCGTCGACTTCCTCATTGGCCCAGCTTTCCGGTTCGTCGATCTCCGCCGTGTCGTCGATGCCGGCCTTTGCAGGGCTGTCCCTGGCAACGCCGTTCTTTTCGCCGGCGGGCGCCTGTTGCCCTTCCGGCAGCAGGTCCTGGACCGCGGCGACGAACTTCATCACCGAAATCGGCTTGGAAACGTAGGATTGCGCGCCGGCGCCGCGGATCTTCTCCTCGTCGCCCTGCGCGGCGTAAGCGGTGACCGCCATGATCGGCACCTTGCCCAGCTCCTTGTCCGCCCGCAGCAGGCGGATGAGCTCGAGCCCGCTGACGTGGGGCAGCTGGATGTCGGTGATCACCAGGTCGGGGCCGAAGGCGCGCGCCGAGTCGAGCGCCAGCCGGCTGTCGGTGACTGCCTGCGGCTGGTGGCCGTGCGCCGCGAGCAGGTCGCAGAACAGCTTGATGTTGAGGGCATTGTCCTCGACGATCAAAATCTTGGCCAATTCACCTCCCCAGAGCCCCACCGATGGTAAGCCATGAGCGCCGCCGCGACAAATGACCCTTCGGCACTGGCGCTGCGCGCACTCGCGGCGACGTTGGCCGATCAACGGCTCGCGACACGCTTTTTATCCTTGAGCGGCATTCACCCTCCCGATTTGAGACATCGGGCGGCGGACCCCGACGTGCTGGCGGCCCTGCTCAAATTCCTCGAAGCGCATGAGCCGGACCTGGTCGCGATCGCCGAGGAGGTCGGCGTCAAGCCGGAAGCCCTGGTCGCCGCCCGGCGGGAACTCGAGCGATGAGCCAATCCATCCTGTCGGGAAGGCCGCTTCTGATCACCGACTGCGACGAGGTGCTGCTGCACATGGTCGCGCATTTCGCCGAGTGGCTCGACGAGGAGCATGACGTCCATTTCGATCTCGAAAGCGGCCAGTTTGCCGACGCGATGAGCGACCGCCGCACCGGCGAGAGCGTGCCCGTCGACCATATCTGGCCGCTGCTCGACACCTTCTTCCGAAGCGAGATGCACCGCCAGACCCTGGTCCCGGGAGCAATGGAGGCGCTCGCCCGGATCGGCGAAGTCGCCGACATCGTCATCCTGACCAACATCGGCGACGAGGCGCATGGCTGGCGGGTCGAGCAGCTCGCCGGGCACGGCATCGCCCATGAGGTGGTCTGCAACCAGGGCGGGAAGGGCCGGCCGGTGCGCGACATCGTCGAGCGCCACGGCGCCTCGACCAGCCTGTTCATCGACGACCTCGCGGTCCACCACGCATCGGTCGCCAAGCATGCGCCCGACGTCTGGCGACTGCACATGGTCGCCGAGCCGCGGCTCGCGGCGGCGGTGCCGCCGGCCGAGGCGGCGCATGCGCGGATCGACGAGTGGCCGGCGGCGTGCGAGTGGATCCTCGACAGGTTTGAAGGGAAACCATGACCAAGACGATCCTCATCACCGGCGCGACCGCGGGCATCGGCGCGGCCTCGGCGCGGCGTTTCGCGGCCGGCGGCTGGCGGGTGATCGCGACCGGCCGCCGCGGCGACCGGCTGCGCGCCCTGGCCGAAGAGATCGGCGAGGCGTGCCTGCCGCTCGAGCTCGACATTCGCGATTCCGATGCCGCCGCCCGGCTGGCCGAGCTGTCGCCGCCGTGGGGCGAGATCGACCTGCTGCTCAACAACGCCGGGCTCGCGCCGCCGATGGACCCGCTTCAGGATGCCGGGCTCGAGCCGCTCACCAACGTCATCCAGACCAACATTACCGCGCTCGTCGCGCTGACCCGGGCGCTGCTTCCCAAGCTGATCCGGCGCCAGGGCGCGGTGATCAACCTGTCGTCGGTCGCCGCGAGCTATCCCTACCGCGGCGGCGCGGTGTACGGCGCGAGCAAGGCGTTCGTCCGGCAATTCTCGCTCGACCTCAGGTGCGACCTCGCCGGGACCGGCGTGCGAGTCACCTCGATCGAGCCGGGCATGGCCGAGACCGAGTTCACCCTCGTCCGCACGGGCGGCGACCAGGCGGCGTCCGACCAGCTCTACGCGAACATGGAGCCGATGACCGCCGGCGACCTTGCCGAGACCATCTGGTGGATCGCCACCCTGCCGCCCCGCCTCAACATCAACGCGATCGAGCTGATGCCGGTCAGCCAAAGCTTCGCCGGCTTCACCGTGACCCGGGGGGCTTGACCAAGCCGGACGTTGGGTATTGAGGGCGCAGCCATGAGCATTGATCAGCGCCTTGCCGAGCTCGGCATCACCCTTCCGCAGCCCGCCGCCCCGGTCGCGGCCTATGTCCCGGTGGTCATCGCCAACGGGCTCGCCTTCGTCTCGGGGCAGGTGTGCCTCGACGAGAACGGCCAGATGATCGTCGGCAGGCTCGGCGACAATTTGGACGTGGCCGGCGGCCAGAAGGCGGCGCGGGCTTGCGGGGTGATGATCCTCGCCCAGCTCAAGGCGGCGCTCGGCTCGCTCGACCGGGTCGAGCGGATCGTCAAGCTGGGCGTGTTCGTCAATTGCACGCCCGACTTCAAGGACCAGCCGAAGGTCGGCAACGGCGCCAGCGAGCTGATGCAGGACGTGTTCGGGGAGGCAGGGCGCCATGCGCGTGCGGCGGTCGGCGCGCCCGCATTGCCGATGGGAGTCGCCGTCGAGGTCGATGCGGTCGTCGCGGTCCGTCCCTGACCCGCTCGATCCCGGACCGGCGGGCTTCGCGCATCGCGGCCTGCACCATGGCGCCGGCTTTCCCGAAAACAGCCTGATCGCCTTCGCGGCGGCCCTGGAATTGGGGGCCGGGATCGAATGCGACCTGAGGCTGACCGCCGACGACCGGATCGTCGTGTTCCATGACGCCGATGCCTGGCGGCTTTGCGCCAGCCCGATGCGGATCGGCCGTTCGAGCCTCGAAGAGCTTGGCCGGCTCAGGCTGGGCGACGGGCCGATCCCGACGCTTGCCAGCCTCCTCGCCATGGTCGCCGGACGCGTTCCATTGTTGCTCGAGGCCAAGGTCGACGGGGATATCTGGCGCTGGATCCCGGCCATCCGCCGCGCTTTGGCGGGCTATCATGGGCCGGCCGGGGTGATGAGCTTCGATGCGAGGCTGCCGCGCCTCCTGAGGACCAACCTGCCGTCGGTTCGGCGCGGCCTGGTGGTGCGGGAACGCACGGCGTCGCCGCAACGCTGGCTGGCGATTCAGCTGGCATCGCCCAATTTCCTCGCCGTCGAGCGGACCGCGCTCAACAGCCGCTGGGTCGCCCGCGCGCGCCAGCGCATGCCGGTCTACAGCTGGACGATCCGAACGCCCGGGGAGCGGGCGCAAGCGGCGGTTCAGGCCGATGCGCTTATCTGGGAAGCCGATGGCCGACCGTGAAACCGAGCTGATTGCGCGGCTTGCGCCCGGGGTCGCCGGGATCGACGCGTCCGCGTGGGACCGCCTGGCCGGCGGCGACCCATTCCTCAGCCACGCATTCCTGGGCGCGCTCGAGGAATCGGGGAGCGTCGGGCCGGGCACCGGCTGGTCGCCGGCCCCGATCATGATCGAGGACCAGGAAGGAACGCTGCTCGCCGCGTCTCCCGCCTATCTCAAGGTCCACAGCCAGGGCGAATATGTGTTCGACCACGGCTGGGCGGACGCGTTCGAGCGCGCCGGCGGGCAATATTACCCCAAATTGCAAATTGCGGTGCCGTTGACCCCGGTGCCGGGGCCGCGGCTGCTCGGGCCGTGGCCGCAGCAATTGCTCGCCGCGGCCGAGGCGGTGGTTGTGCGGAACGGCCTGTCCTCGGCCCACGCCACCTTCCTCGACGAGGCCGGCGCGGCCGAATGTGAGCGGCGCGGCTGGCTGATCCGCCACGGCATCCAATATCATTGGCTGAACCGCGGCTACGGCACCTTCGACGAGTTCCTGGCCGCGCTGACCAGCCGCAAGCGCAAGGCGATCCGCAAGGAGCGCACGGCCGCGCGCCAGGGCCTGGAGTTCGCGGCCCTCAGCGGCAGCGCCATCGGCGAGGCCGAATGGGATGTGATGTGGGCGTTCTACCAGGACACCGGCAGCCGCAAATGGGGCCGGCCGTACCTGACCCGCGCCTTCTTCGACCGGATCGGCGAGACCATGAGCGACCGGCTGGTGCTGTTCCTCGCTTTTCGTGGCGGCCGCCCGATCGCGGGCGCGCTCAACCTGATCGGTCCGGACACGCTCTACGGCCGTTACTGGGGCGCGCTCGAAGAGGTGCCGTTCCTGCATTTCGAGCTCTGCTATTACCAGGCGATCGAGTGGGCGATCGAACACGGCCTGTCGTCGGTCCAGGCGGGCGCGCAGGGTGAGCACAAGCTCGCCCGCGGCTATCAGCCGGTGATCTCGCGCTCAGGCCATTTCCTCGCCGATCCGGGGCTGCGACAGGCGGTTGCGACGTTCCTCGACGGCGAGCGCCAGGCGATCGCCGCCGAAGCGCAGTGGGAACGCGCGGCGCTGCCCTACCGATCGTCCTCGTCGGCGTAGACGGCGACGCGCCGGCACTTCGCATCGGCGAGGCCGCGGTACATCGCCGCGGTTGTAAAGCCCGACGCCGCATCGCCCGACGGCGCGACCGCGATCAGCCCGCCGGTGCCCCCCAGCGCCTGGATGTCGGCAAGCACTCCATCGACCGCCTGCTGCAGCCCTTCGCCGCCGATCCGCACCCGAGCCGCGACTTCGTGGGCGGCGACCGCGCGGATGAAATATTCGCCGGAGCCGGTCGCCGATACCGCGCACGCCCGATCGTCGGCATAGGTGCCGGCGCCGACCAGCGGCGAATCGCCGATCCGCCCCCAGCGCTTGGCGGTCAGGCCGCCGGTCGACGTCGCCGCCGCGACATGGCCATCGCCGTCGACCGCGACCGCGCCGATGGTCCCGTATTTCATCTCGTCGTCGAAGCCTCCGCCGGCGAGCAGCTCGTCGAGCTGGCGCCGCCGCTCGGGCGTTTCGAACCATCGGTTCTCGACCTGCTCGAGCCCCGCCACGTCGCGGGCGAAGCGGTCCGCATCCTCGCCCGCCAGGAAGACGTGCGGGCCTTGCTCCAGCAGGCGCCGCGCCAGGGCGATCGGCGCCCGCGTGGTGCGCAGGCCGGCGACCGCTCCGGCGCGCCGAGTCCGGCCGTCCATCAGCGCCGCGTCCAGCTCGATGTGGCCGTCGTGGGCGAGGACGCTGCCGCGGCCGGCGTTGAAGCACGGATTTTCCTCGAGCAGACGGGCCGCCGCCTCGACCGCGTCGAGCGCGCTGCCGCCCCGGCCAAGGATTTCTCCTCCGGCGGCCAGCGCTTCGTCGAGCCCGGCGAGCGCGCTCGATTCGAGTTCGCGGTCCATATCGGCGACCCCCATCGCCCCGGCGCCGCCGTGGATCATCAACCGCCATTGTTGCTTCATCGCCCGGCCATAGCCGCTGGCTTTCGCCGATTCCAGTTGACGCGCCCGCCGGAATGATATTATTATGATATCAAATTAAAGGGAGGACGATGTGACAAAGGGTGATGTGATTGCGCTGACGTCGAGCCGCGAGCGAGCGGCCTCGGCCTCGAGCGGGTATGTGATGCTGGTCGTGCTGCTGCTGGCAATCGCGATGCAGATTTACGGCGTCGTCGAACTGGTGAAGGACAATCCGACGGCATTGTCGCTTGCTTCCCTGGCGGTCGGGACGCTGCTGTTGATCCTGGTCTCGCCGGGTTTCTACATGCTGCAGCCCAACCAGGCGACGGCGATCACTCTGTTCGGTGACTTTCGCGGCACAGATCGAACGACGGGTTTGCGCTGGACCTGGCCGTGGATGATCAAGAAGAAAGTCTCGGTCCGCGCCAACAACTTTATCTCCGACCGGATCAAGGTCAACGATTTGCGCGGCAACCCGATCGAGATGGCGGCGCAGATCGTCTGGCGGGTGGTCGACACCGCGCAGGCCCTGTTCGACGTCGACGATTATCACGCGTTCGTGCGAGTCCAGGTCGAAGCGGCGATCCGGACCATCGGCTCGCGCTACCCGTACGACGATTTCGAGCATCTCGAGATCACGCTGCGCGGCAATCATGACGAGGTCGGGGCCGAGCTTCGCAAGGAGCTGCAGGCGCGGCTCGCGGTCGCCGGGATCACCGTCGACGAATGCGGCTTCACCCACCTCGCTTACTCGCAGGAGATCGCCGGCGCGATGCTCCGCCGCCAGCAGGCGCAGGCGGTGGTTGCCGCCCGCAAGACGCTGGTCGAGGGCGCGGTCGGGATGGTCGAGATGGCGCTCGCCATGCTCAGCGAGAAGAATGTCGTCGAATTGGACGACGAGCGGCGCGCGGCGATGGTGTCGAACCTGATGGTCGTGCTGTGCGGCGAGCGCGACACCCAGCCGATCGTCAACACCGGCACTTTGTACACCTAGCGTCGTGGCGGCCGCCGACCGCAAGGCCTACCCGCTGAGGGTCGACCCCGAATTGTGGGCGGCGGTCGAGCGCTGCGCCTCGGCCGACCTGCGCAGCGTCAACAGCCAGGTCGAATGCCTGCTGCGCGAGGCGCTGAAGGCGCGGGGAGTGAAGCTGAAGGCAGCGGTGCCGAGAAAGCGGGGTCGTCCGGCAAGGTCGAAGTAGACTGGCCCGCCTTTGCCTGTGTGGCGCAAGCGCCTATATCGCCCGCCATGTCCTCCATCCGTCCCTGGCGAGATATCGTGCGACGCAAGTCGCGCCAGATCATGGTCGGCAACGTCGCCGTCGGCGGCGACGCGCCGGTGACGGTGCAGACCATGACCAACACGCCGACCAGCGACGCCAGGGCGACCATCGACCAGATCCGCCGCTGCGAGGAAGCCGGCGCCGACATCATCCGCGTGTCGTGCCCGGATGTCGCCAGCACCGCCGCACTCAAGACCATCGTCCGCGAGGCGAACGTGCCGATCGTCGCCGACATCCATTTCCACTACAAGCGCGCGCTCGAGGCCGCCGACGCCGGCGCCGCCTGCCTGCGCATCAACCCCGGCAACATCGGCTCCGAGCAGCGCGTCCGCGAGGTCATCGCCGCGGCCCGCGCCAACGGCTGCGCGATCCGCATCGGGGTCAACGCCGGCAGCCTCGAGAAGGACCTGCTCGAGAAATATGCCGAGCCGTGCCCCGAGGCGCTGGTCGAAAGCGCGATGGACCATATCCGTATCCTCGAGGACCATGGCTTTCGCGATTACAAGGTCGCGGTGAAGGCGTCGGACCTGTTCCTCGCCGTTGCCGCCTACCAGCAGCTCGCCGACCAGGTCGATTGCCCGCTGCACCTCGGCATTACCGAGGCCGGAGGGCTGATCGGCGGCACGGTCAAATCGTCGATCGGCATGGGCGCCCTGCTGTGGGCCGGGATCGGCGACACCATCCGCGTTTCGCTGTCGGCCGAGCCCGAGGAAGAAGTCCGCGTCGGCTACGAGCTTCTGAAAAGCCTCGGCATCCGCAACCGCGGCGTCCGTGTCGTCTCCTGCCCGAGCTGCGCTCGCCAGGGCTTCGACGTCATCCGCACCGTCGAGGCCCTCGAGGAGCGGCTCCAGCATATCCGCACGCCGATGTCGCTGTCGGTGCTGGGCTGCGTCGTCAACGGACCCGGCGAAGCCCGCGAGACCGACATCGGCATCACCGGCGGCGGCAACGGCACCCACATGGTCTATCTGTCGGGCGTCACCGACCACCACATCCGCGACGAGGAGATGATCGACCACATCGTCCGGCTGGTCGAGGCCAAGGCGGCCGAGATCGAAGCCGCCGCGATTCGCGCCGAAACGCTTCACGCCGCCGAGTGAGGCCGCCGCGCCACGACCCGCTGACCGCCTTCTTCGTCGGAGTCGTCGGCATCGCCTTGTTCTCCGCCATGGACGCGGTGATGAAGGGGCTGGTGCTGGCGATCGGCACCTTCGCGACGATGTTCTGGCGCAATTTGATCGGCGTCGGCCTGTCCGGGATCCTCTATCTCGGGCGCGGCGCCGAGTGGCCGTCGCGCTCGACCATGCGGCTGCACATCGGCCGCGGGGCGCTGTCCGCGGTGATGGGCTTCCTGTTCTTCTGGGGGCTCGCCCGGGTGCCGCTCGCCCAGGCGATCGCGCTGGCCTTCATCGCGCCGCTGATCGCGCTCTATCTCGCCGCGGTGATGCTCAAGGAGACCGTCGGGCCACGGACCGTCGGCGCGTCGCTGGTCGCCTTCGCCGGGGTGCTGGTGATCTTCGTCGGCCAGGCGCGGGCCGACCTCGGCCGCGATGCGACCATCGGCAGCATCGCCATCCTGTTCTCCGCGGTCTGCTACGCGCTCAACATCATCCTGATGCGCCGGCAGGCGCTGGCCGCCGGGCCGACCGAGATCGCCTTCTTCCAGAGCCTGATCGTGACAGCGATCCTCGCCGCTTTCATTCCGTTCGCCGGAGTCGGGATTCCGTCCGCAGCCGACTGGCCGTGGATCCTGTTCGCCGCGTTCCTGGCGATCAGCTCGCTGCTGATCCTGTCGTGGGCCTACGCCCGCGCCGAGGCGAGCTATCTCGCCGCGACCGAATATACCGCTTTCCTGTGGGCGGCGCTGTTCGGCTGGCTGGTGTTCCATGAACCGCTGTCGCCGTTCACGCTGGCGGGCGCGGCGATGATCGTCGCCGGCTGCATCCTCGCCGCGCGCAAGCCCGCCGACGCCAGCCCGGCCCTGGAGGCGGCGACCTAGGCGGCGACCTAGGAGGAACCGATGACGTTGATCGTCAGCGCCAGCACGCCGAGGTTGAAAAAGAAGCCGGCGATGCAGTGGAGGGTCGCGATTCGCCGGATGTGCGGTGAGGTGATGGCGACGTCGGCGGTCTGCAGCGCGACCCCCAGCGTAAACGCGAAATAGGCGAAGTCGGCCATGTCGGGCGAGCGGCTTCCGGGGAATTTCAGCCCGGCGTGGTCCTTGCCGCCATCGTCGGACGAATAGAACAGATGGGCGTAGTGCAGCGTGTAGACGGCGTTTCCGAACGTCCACACCAGCACCAGGGTCACCGCGATCAGCACTTTGTCGGCCACGGTCATTCCGCCAGGATTGCCAAGCTGCACGGCGATCACGGCGAGAATCACCAATGTCAGGAGGATGCTGATCGCCAGCAGGATAAGCCGATTGGCGTCGTTCTCCGCCGCGGCACGGCGAAGGTCCGCGATCCCCAGCCGGAACAGCGGCGCGCATGAGATGAGGAACACCAACGCCGCGGCGTCGAATCCCCCGAGCAGGCCGTGCTCGACCCCGAGCCACGCGATGCCGGCAGCCCAGCCGACCGCCAGCACAGCCAGGAACAGCAGGAAGCGCGCCGGCGCCAGGCGGTTGCCGATCGTCTTCACGCTTGGCATGGGTCGACGTTAGCCGAATGCGGCGGTTCGTCCAGCGGCGAAGGACAAGGTCATGGCCTGGCTCTACCTGATCGTCGGCGGCATGTTCGAAATCGGCTTCACCACCGCGCTGCGGTTCGTCGACGGCTTCAGGAACTGGCCGTGGACATTGGCCTTCCTCGCCTCGGTGGCGGTTAGCATGGGGCTGCTCGAGCTGGCCGCGCGCACCATCCCGATGGGCACCGCTTATGCGGTGTGGGGCGGCATCGGCGCCTTGGGCACGGTGGTCGTCGGGATCGCCTGGTTCGACGAGCCGGCGACCCTTGTGCGGGTGATGCTGATCTTCCTGATCGTCGCCGCGATCGCCGGCCTCAGGCTTACCGCCTGACGCGCGCCGGCTGCAGGTGCGGTGCGATCTCGGGGCTTTCCTCGATCGAGCGCAGGAAGCGCGGCGGCGGAAGCGCCCCGCGCGCCTGCTCGAAAGCGTAGCCCAGCCTCAGTATCAGGGCGTCGCTCCACTTCGGGCCGATGAAGCTCAAGCCCACGGGCAGGCCCTTGACCAGGCCCATCGGCACGGTGAGGTGCGGATAGCCGGCAACCGCCGCGAGGCTGCCCGCGCCGCCGCCGGAGATCTGGTCGCCGTTGACCGCGTCGATCTTCCACGCCGGCGGCATGGTCGGCCCGACCAGGGCGTCGAGCTTGTGCAGCTTGAGCAGCCGGTCGATGCCCTGCGCTCCGGCGAGCCGTAGGCTGGTCGCTCGGGCCTTCCTGTAACCAGGGTCCGACAGCCCCTTGGTCGCCTGCGACTTGTTGAAGATGTCCTGCCCGAACAGCGGCATCTCGAGCGCCATGTTGGCTTGGTTGAAGGCAATCACGTCGGCGAGGCTACGCACCGGGATCGGCGCCGGGCTCGACCGAAGATAGTCGTTCAGGCCCGCCTTGAACTCGGTCAGCAGCACGGTGAATTCATTGTCCCCGATGCCCTTGTCGTCGAATTCCTTGATCTCGACCAAGGTCGCGCCTTGCTCGCGCAGAACGGCGAGCGCCGTTTCGAACGCGGCGTCCGTGCCGAAGCCGGCCGCGAAGCGCATCACGCCGAGCCGCGCGCCCTTGAGCGAGCCTGCGTTGAGCGCGGCGGCATAATGTTCCTTGTGCGCGTCGGCCTCGCGGGTCGCCGGATCGGCTGGGTCGCTGCCGGCGATCGCGGCCAGCAGCATCGCCGCCTCGCGCACTGTGGCGGCCATCGGACCGGCCGTGTCCTGGCTGGCGCTGATCGGGATCACATGGGTTCGGCTGACCAGCCCGACGGTCGGCTTCATGCCGACGATGCCGTTGATCGCCGCCGGGCAAGTGATCGACCCGTCGGTCTCGGTGCCGACCGCCACCCGCACCAGACCAGCGGCGACCGCGGCGCCGCTGCCGCTCGACGACCCGCACGGGTTGCGGTCGAGC
>Ga0136621_1000569_pt1 | contig 14589 bp, 12 predicted proteins | sample AntDryUQ445A2306_FD_104673 | JGI IMG/M metagenome (GOLD analysis project Ga0136621, IMG submission 104673) | Polar desert sand microbial communities from Dry Valleys, Antarctica - metaG UQ445A (23.06) | ecosystem: Environmental > Terrestrial > Soil > Desert | place: Antarctica: Dry Valley...
TTTATCAATAGATTGGGAGAAAATAGTTAAAATAAATTCTCAGGTTGTACCAACCCGCATAAAAAAATAATTTTCCTAATTGGATGAAAATATTAGGAACTTATCCTGATAAAAATTATTCTTTTGCAAGATCAGCGCAATGCACAGGTTGTTATTATGAGAAGTGACAATGAAAGTATGCTCCTTGAATTTCAAATATTATAAAATTCCTTTTTTCATTTCCATAACAGCATAACTGGCCGCTCTTGCCGTTAAGGCCATATACAGAAGAGAAGGACTTTGATTCCCGGTACTCGTCATGCAGGCGCCATCTGTAACAAAAACATTTTTGCATTGGTGCATCTGGTTCCACTTATTCAGCAGAGAGGTTTTTGGATCTTTCCCCATCCTGCACCCTCCCATTTCATGAATATCCAGGCCAGGCGCCTGGTGATTATCATCCTGGTTAATATTTTTTACGCCTGCTTTCTGCAACATTTCAGCGCTTTGTTCTAAAAAATCTATTATCATCTTTTCATCATTTTCATCATAATCAACAGAAGTAATTAATAAGGGGATGCCCCATTGGTCCGTCTTATCCTTGCTTAGCCGCACATGATTATTTTCTTTAGGGATCGTTTCACCCTGCATATACATATAAGTCGTCCAGCCACCTGGCTCAGCCATGGTATCTTTATAATTACCACCAATGGTTTCGGGCAACGTCGTTTCATCAACACTTCCGCGGGATGCCCCCATGAAAATTGTATATCCACCTACAAAATCCATATCGTGTTTGTACAGGTTTCTATAATTAGCCAAAATAGGCTCTGTAGGATTTTTTCCGTAGTAATATTTGTCCAGCAGTCCTTCTAACCGACCAGTAACCGAAGCCCTGTAATTATGATGTGCAACATATTTTCCCAATAAGCCATTATCATTTCCCAAGCCATTAGGAAAACGACTGGAAGTGGAATTTAATAAAACAAGATTGCTGTTTAGAGCAGATGCGTTAACAAAAATGATTCGGGCAAAAAATTCGGTTGTTTCTTTGGTATTGCTGTCAATTACCCTTACACCTACAGCTTTTCCCTTTTGCTCATTATAAATGATAGAGTGTACTACAGAAAATGGGCGTACAGACAGGTTACCAGTTTTTTTTGCCCATGGCAAAGTAGAAGAAACGGAACTAAAATATCCACCAAAAGGGCAGCCGCGGCCGCATAGGTTTCGTGCCTGGCACCGGCCTCTGCCTTGTTGAAAATGTATTTCTGTTGGTTGTGTAAGATGGGCCCATCTGGCATGCACCAGGTACCGATCTTTATAATTTTTTTGAATTGCTTTTTGAATATGTGCCTCCCCGCAATTAAAATCAAAAGGAGGCTGAAACTCACCGTCGGGCATAGCGTCTATTCCATCTCTTGTACCGCAAACGCCAATAAATTTTTCAACATGCGAATACCAGGGAGCTATTTCTTCGTAGGTAACCGGCCATTCTATTCCATACCCATAACGTGCAGGTGCAGTAAATTCAAACTTACTCCAACGCTGGCAGGCTCGTCCCCAGGTTAATGATTTACCACCTACCTGGTAACCTCGTATCCAGTCAAAAGGTTTTTCCTGTATGTAGGGATGATCTTTATCCCTGATAAAAAAATGTGCATTATCCTCTCCCAATGCACCTGCTTTGCTGACTATGGGATTTTCTTCTAAAAATTTTTTTGTCATTTGTCCCCTGTGTTGAAATTCCCAGGGTGCTTTTGTTGCAGTTGGATAGTCCTTATTGTGTTCTATATTTCTGCCTCGTTCTAAAACCAGCGTTTTCAATCCATGTTCGCATAACTCTTTTGCGGCCCATCCGCCACTTATTCCGGAACCAATAACTATTGCATCGAAAGTATTGTGCTGCCCTTTGTTTGAATTGATATTTTTTTGAAGCGAATCCGGTGGCATGTGCAAGCTTTTAGAATGATTGCAGCGTTGTTGAAGGTAAATTTTTTTATGCAACTATATGCAGAACTTCGGTAGCGCTAATTTAATTTTCCAATGCTTTTTGATGCTATTAAACCACATAGGCAGATAGAAACATAGGTGTTCGCATAGTTCTATGTTTGTTCTATTGTTCTTTATGTGCCTATGTGGTGCAAACTGATGCACTACCAAAACTTCGGAGAAAATCAGATTTTTGATATCCGCAGAAATGTTTTTATTTTATTCACTAACAAAATAAATATGCAGCCAGTAAGAGTAGCTGTTTTAGGCGCCGGTTTTGTCAGCGAAATACACCTTGAATGTTATAAGAGATTTATTCCGAATGCAGATGTAATTGCCGTTTACACCCGCAACGAGAGTAAAGCAAGATCTTTTGCAGAGAAACATGGCATCGCTCATTGGTACAACAACCTGGATGAGATAATTAATAATTCAGGTTGCGATGTAGTGGACGTTTGCATGCCCAATTTTTTACATGCGGAAGCTACCATTAAAGCAGCACAGGCCGGTAAGCATGTCATTATTGAAAAACCGTTAGCTATTACTTTGGAAGAATGTCATCAAATGATTGATGCCTGCAGGAAAGCGGGCGTAAAATTAATGTATGCAGAAGAACTTTGTTTTGCTCCAAAATATGAAAGAGTACGGCAGATGGTGAAAGAAGGGGCTTTTGGTGAAGTGTATATGCTCAAACAATCTGAAAAACATTCTGGTCCGCATTCCGATTGGTTTTATGATATGGAACTGGCTGGCGGTGGCGTGTTAATGGATATGGGCTGTCATGGGATTGCCTGGTTTCGGTGGATGTTAAACAATGCAAAAGCAACCAGTGTGTATGCCACCATGAAAACAGTTTTGCATAACGAACGTACGCGGGGAGAAGATAATTCCATAGTAATTATTGAATTTGAACCGGGTGTTACCTGCGTATTGGAAAACAGCTGGGCCAAACAGGGCGGCATGGACGATTGCATTGAAGTACATGGTACTGGCGGCGTTGTTTATGCAGACCTTTTCCAGGGCAATGCCTCTATTGCCTATAGTAAAAACGGCTATGGTTATGCCATGGAAAAAGCAGGTACGACAACCGGTTGGACCTTCCCCATTTTTGAAGAGGCTTTTAACCAGGGATATCCGCACGAACTGCAACATTTTATTGAATGTGTTCAGCATAATCAGCAACCGCTCGTTACCGGAGAAGACGGTTTAGCAGTACTTGAAATCATTTATGCTGCCTATGCTTCAGCAGCGCAAGGTAAAAAAATTGAGCTTCCTTTCTATGCAAAAGTAGCTAAGCCAATAGACCTCTGGCTACAGCCACTTGCGTCTAAGGTATAATGTGTGATTAGTAATTTTGAATAAATAAAAAAATTTTACTATTGTCCGGCTAAAAATTTAGATAATAGCCTGAAATCCTTAACTGTAAAGGTTTTCAAGCCCCTCTCCTTTGGAGAGGGGTTGGGGTGAGGTCTTACAAGCTGGCAAAGGGTTTAAGTATTTTGTCGAACAATAATAAAAAATTTAATGGAAATTTTTGTCGCCGATACATATAAACAAATGTCAATGAAAGCAGCGCAGGACGTTATCACCCTGATGCAGGCTTCAAAAAATAAATTATTATGTATTGCTTCCGGGGATACGCCTGCAGGTTTGTATAAAGAGATAGTATCGAAAGTAAAAACTGGTGCGTTGGACGTTAGCGACTGGAAATTTGTAGGTTTAGATGAATGGGCAGGAATGAATGGGCACGATGAAGGCAGTTGCCGCTATCATTTGGATAAACAATTTTTTTTCCCTCTAAAAATCAACAAAGAAAAAATAAGTTTTTTCAATGGCCGTGCAGCTGACCTGGAAAAAGAATGCGCAACTACGGAGGATTTTATAAAACAACATGGAGGAATTACTGTAGCTATACTTGGTATTGGATTAAATGGTCATATCGGTATGAATGAACCCGGAACATCGCCTCTTTTACATTCCCATATTGCGGAAATAGACCCGGAAACACAAGCAGTGGGACAAAAATATTTTACCACACCTCGTCAACTTTCTCATGGTATTACTCTGGGTATTTCTAATCTTATACAAGCACGGCATATAATATTATTAGCAAGTGGTATTAATAAAGCGGCTATTGTAAAAAAGGCATTAGAAGAGGAGATTTCAAAACAATTACCCGTTACCCTTTTACGAGATCATACGGGTTTTAAAATTTATTTGGATGCTGAAGCGGCTCAACTTGTACAGCTTTAATAAAAATTATGATGTCCAAACTTATATTGGTATAAGAATTTAAAATAGCGGCTTACATGATGCCGCTGCATGAAATTTATTTTGCGTTTTATATAAGTAGCTTTATCCCGTCAAAATTTAGTTTCGGCCAGTTCAATCCACACCGGAGCATGATCGCTTGTTTTTTCCCATCCCCGTACGTGACGGTCAACGCCTCCCTTAATAAGTTGCTTGTCAAGTTGTGGACTAAGCAGGAAATGATCAATACGTAAACCCGCATTGCGTTCATACGCATTACGGAAATAATCAAAGAAGGTATAGATCACTTCATTCGGATACAGTTTTCGTATGGCATCAGTCCAACCCTGTTCTACCAGTTTTTTAAAAGCAGAGCGAACTTCCGGCCGGAACAGCGCATCATCCACCCACCGTTCTGGTTTGTACACATCCAGTTCAGTTGGCATAACATTATAATCACCTGCCAGCACTACAGGTTTACCCGATTTAAAAAGTTCCTTTGCATGCGTGGTCAGCCGCTCAAACCAGCCAAGTTTATAATCGAATTTTGGTCCCGGAGCTGGATTGCCATTTGGCAAATAGAGGCAACCTACAAGTATGCCATTAATCATCGCTTCTATATAGCGGCTATGCAAATCCTCGGGATCACCCGGAAGTGCACGACAAATTTCTTCCGGTTTTCCATTCCGTGAAAGGATAGCTACACCATTCCAACTTTTTTGTCCATGCCAGATGGCATTATAACCTGCGTCCTTTATTGCTTGTTCCGGAAACTTTTCTTCCGGTGCCTTCAACTCCTGTAGACAAACAACATCAGGCGATGTCTCAGCCAGCCAACGTAGCAGCACAGGTAATCGACTGCTGATTCCATTTACATTATAGGTTGCAATTTTCATATCTGTAATTAATTCATTCTGCTAATTAATTTATTCCGCCCTTTCGTGTGGGTGGAGTTTGTTTTGGCCATGTTCCTGGTTCGCCTGTTCTTGCATTTACAGGCAATACAATTTTTTCACGGGAAGTTATTGCAGGATCTTCACTTGCCATGTAAGCTAATATGGCCGTTAAAATTGCATTGCTGCGTACATCATCAAACACAATCTTATCATAAGTATCGCGGTTGGTATGCCAGGTATAGCTTCCATAACTCCAGCTAATAGAGCTTAGTGAAAATGCAGGAACCCCGGCAGCTACAAAGGAGGCATAGTCCGATCCGCCACCACCAGGCGTTCCCGGGAAATTAGTTACGATAGGTTGCCTGATAGCAGTTGGAACTTTTGTTAACCATCGTCCTAAAAAATCGTACGAATGCAAAAATCCCTGGCCCGAAAGATTGACCACTCTTCCGGTTCCATTATCCTGGTTAAATAGAGCCTGGATGTTTTTTATTATTTCCGGGTGGTCTTCTACAAAAGCCCGCGAGCCGTTCAGGCCCTGCTCTTCGCTACCCCAATGACCAACTAAAATGGTGCGTTTTGGATTAGGATATACTTTTTTCAATATCCGCATGGCTTCCATCATAACGAGTGTTCCTGTTGCATTATCGGTTGCACCCGTGCCGCCATCCCATGAATCGAAGTGTGCAGAGAGCATCACATATTCATTTGGCGTCTCCGTTCCTTTTATTTCTGCAATTGTATTGAAGGTTGGCACCGTACCCAGTTCTTTTGAATCGGCACGTACACTAATCTTTGGTCTCTGTCCTGATTCTGTGAGCCTGTATAACAGGCCATAATCTTCCAATGCAATATCAACGGTGGGAATTTTTTTTGTATTGGCGCCAAAGATTTTATTTACGCCAAAACCATTGCTCCAGTTACTCATAATAATACCCACAGCACCTGCATTTTCAAGTGCGGCTGCTAAGGTGCGGGAAGTAAGACCGGTTTTACTGATGCGTTTGGTCCAGGCTTCTCTTTGTTCTGTACGATCTTTCTTCATTTTTTCTACAGATTCTTTGGTGCCAAATTCCTCCCAGTTATAATCGGGCCGGCCTGTAGGTTGGTTCATGGAGATAAGTACAAACTTTCCTTTTACTGAAGGTAGCCATTGTAAAAATGATAATGAATCGGCAACATCGGCAATGATAATTGTTTCTGCAGTAATGTTTTTTCCTCCGGTGGAAGGGCTCCATGCCAGTTGTGTCCCTTCCAAACTTTTGATGCGGGGATAAACCATATCAATATGCGATACACCTCTTTCCCATCCACGCCATTCACCCCATTTTTCATTACGCGCAGTAATGGCCCAGCTATTATATTTTGCTATAGCCCAATCATGGGATTGTTTCATTTGCGGTGTACCCACTAACCGGGGACCTATCATATCAACTAATTCATGCGCAAGTTTTTCCAGTTGCGAATTTTCAGTTGCTTCTTTCACAATGCTTTCTACAACCGGGTCTTTTGTTTGTGCTATGGTAATACTAGCAGTAAATAAAAGGGTTGTAAAAATGAAAATTTTTATTGTTCTCATGATGCTTAGGTTTTTCATTGTGTAATTTATAACATCATGAATAAATGCAGGGCGAATTTTAAAAGAGAAAAGGACGTTGGATTTATATTGTAAATGATTGCGAATTGAAGATTTTAATCAGTACAGTATTGCCTAACAGTAATATGAATTTTGTCTTTAATCCAAATGAGGTTCAAATGATTGATGATTATGGTCCGGTATATCCAACTTTTAGCATTAAAGCCGATTGGGGCGTTCTTGAAGTAAAAAAAGGGGGTATTTTCATGCAAGATTGGATGAAGGTTTATTTGCCATTATCTGCGTCCCTTGATACTAATAATTCCAATTTTGAAAACGATGGCTGGCAATTACAATTAAAACAAGGCTGGAAGATTAAAGAAAGCAAGCGAAAGGGTGATTATGAAGTTGTAAAGGAATAATCAACCAGGATAGCAGTCAGGTACTAAGAAAAAATAAAAAGATATTTGTTGTTAGCAGCAACCCTACCAGCGGACATTTTGATATTGGTCTGACAAAACAAAACCTCAACAACCTACCGCACATTTTGACACACTTGCAAGGCACACAAAAGCCTGACACAGAAGCTAACCTTGCAAAAGAGCCAAAATTCTCCAAACGCACAAACAACTTTTCTCAACATGAACTCTGATTTTACTTCGCTGCGGCTATCTATAAAATAACAATTTACTTTTTCTGTTTTCCTTACTTTTGCCTTTCATGCAAAAATGCCTGCAAAAAATATTGTTGTTTATTGCCGTTATCACGGTAGCAGGTCATAGCATCATTCCACATTTCCATCACGAAGCAGAACAGGTTGTTGAAAAGCATCATCATGACGATGAGGAAGACGACCATCATGGTATATTTTCCTTTGCACAATTAGATGAAGACTTTGTTCCTGCCAAATTGCAATTATCAGGTTTAGAACTTCCTGTTGTTTACCTGTTAACCCCTGTAATTTCTTACCATTTAGAAATTATTACCAACAACTCAAAAACACATTTTGGGTGTTATCGGCAGTTCCCCCCACCCAATAGTTATTTATCCAAACTTCCTGCAAGAGCTCCCCCTGTTTTAATTGCTGCATAATTGTACATTATAGCAGCCGCAACTCTATTGCTACAACTTTCAATTTCATTATTAGCAATTATGCAAATTATAAACACATGGCTTGCTCCATAATGTTATTCATTACCGCCTGGCAATGATTATCTATAGTGAGTTCCATTAAGTAAAAAGACATAAAAACAAACACATGAAAAAGATACTTTTCAGTGCATTGCTTTGCATTGCAACGGTCATTATGATTAGTTGCGGCAATAATGCAGAAACCAAAACGCATACACACGATGATGTTTCAACTCATGGTGAGCATGATACAACCAAACCTAAACAGGAGGAGTTTACAATAGGTGATACCACGCATAAAGACACAACTGAACATAGCCATAAGGATGGCAAAAAGCATTCTCATTAAAGCTCAAATACAAAACGATATGAAACAATATTTTGTAGCCTTACTTTTTATAGCCGGTATAATGGCTTGTAATAACAAGGCATCAAATGAACAGGTGAGCGAAGAAGAAGGTTTACAGCCAGTTTCTTATACTCTTTATACAGCCAAATCAGAAATCTTTGTAGAATTCAAACCTTTGGTTGTTGGCAGCACATCAAAGTTTGCGGCTCACCTCACCAAGCTTGGTAAAAACTTTCTGCCTTATACAGAAGGCACAGTAACTGTATCCTTGTTACTTAATAACAAAGGATTAAAAAATACAGCTACAGCACCAAGCTCACCGGGTATTTTTCGTTTGGCATTACAGCCAACGCAGGCAGGAATGGGAAAACTTGTTTTTGATATTCAAACTAAGGATTTTACAGACCAGGTAATCATTGACAGCGTGGTAGTTTATGCTGATGAAAAAACAGCTATTGCCGCACAACCTATAGAGACAGGAGGCAACGACATATCTTACCTGAAAGAACAGGCTTGGAAAGTAGAATTTGCCAATGCCCCGGTACAAAGGGAAACCATGTATGATGTTGTAAAGGCTACAGGTGAGATATTATCAGCACCCGGAGATGAAGTAACCATAGCAGCCAAATCAAACGGAGTAGTAAAGTTTTCTGGCAATACAAATGTTACCGGTTCAGCAGTTCGCTCCGGGCAAACAATGTTTACAATAACAGGTGGTGAAATACCGGTTGAAAATGTCGGTGCAGCCAAGCAATCTGCAAGGGCAGAACTTACTACAGCGCAAGCCGAATACAATAGGGCAAGTGAATTGATTAAAGACAAGCTCATAACGCAGGGTGAATTTCAGGCTGCTAAACTTCGTTACCGGAATGCGCAAATTGCTTTGAGCAATCTTAACAGGAACTATAGTGCAGGCGGTAAAAGCCTTTTATCTCCCATCAACGGATTTATCAAAAGCGTATTGGTAAGTGAAGGTCAGTTTGTATCAGCAGGACAGCCGTTAGCAACCATCACTAAAAACCAAAAGCTGCTATTAAGAGCCGATGTATCACTAAAAGATGCAGATAGAATAAGCAGCATTCAGGAAGCAAATTTTACCATCATACAAAACAAACTTACCTACAACACAACCAACCTGAATGGAAGATTGATTTCAATTGCAAAAACGACAGGAGATAACACTCCATTCATTCCTGTACACTTTCAAATAGATGCAAGACCCGGCATTCTTCCTGGTTCTTTTGCAGAAGTTTATTTAAAGACAGTTCCTATTTACAACACATTAATAATTCCGACATCAGCATTAGTTGAGGAACAAGGGATTTTTTACGTGTATGTACAAACTGAAGGTGAAAGTTTTCAAAAGAGAGAACTAAAACTGGGTGCAAATGATGGCGAAAAAGTGCAGGTACTTTCAGGTGTGAATGAAAGGGAGAGAATAGTAACCAAAGGTGCATATCAAATAAAATTATCACAGGCAAGCGGCGCATTACCGGCTCATGGTCATGAGCACTAAAATTAAAAGAGATGTTAAACCGGATAATACAGTTTTCATTACATAACAGGTTACTTGTTATGGCAGCATCAACCCTGCTGTTATTTCTCGGTGCATACACTGCTTCAAACATGGAAGTGGATGTGTTCCCGGACTTAACAGCGCCTACCGTTGTAGTGCTTACAGAAGCTCATGGTATGGCTCCTGAAGAAGTAGAACGCCTTGTAACTTTTCCTGTGGAAACAGCAGTGAATGGTGCAGGAAATGTAAGACGGGTAAGGTCTTCTTCATCAGCAGGTATCTCTATAGTTTGGGTGGAGTTTAATTGGGGTACAGAAATATACAGGGCAAGGCAGATAGTCAGTGAGAAAATGAGTGTTGTGGCTAATCAGTTACCATTCGGGGTAAGTGCTCCTGTTATGGCTCCGCAATCTTCCATAATGGGAGAAATAATGTTGATTAGCGTTACAGGTACAGCAACAAATAAAATGGATGTTCGTACCATCTCTGATTGGAACATTCGTCCATTGCTTTTATCCATCGGTGGCGTATCACAGGTGGTAGTTATTGGTGGTGAGTTTAAACAGTTTCAAATATTGGCTTCACCGCAAAAGATGAATTACTATAACATATCACTCAATGAATTATTAAAGGCATCAGAAGAAGCTAACCAAAATGCGGCAGGAGGTTTTATGAGTGAATACAGCAACGAATATATTGTAAGAGGAATAGGAAGAACGAATGATTTGAATGAATTAGGAAGGTCTGTAATCAAAACAGTAAATGGAGTACCTATAAAAATTGAGGACGTTGCAGAAATAAAAATTGGTTCAGCTATTAAAATTGGTGATGGTTCATTAAAAGGTAATCCTGCCGTGATAATGACGGTAATGAAACAACCGGGTACAAATACTTTAAAACTAACTGATAGAATTGATAAAGCGCTTTTTGAACTAAAGAAAACATTGCCACAGGATTTACAGATAAACACTCAAATATTCAGGCAGGCAGACTTTATTAATGCATCTATTGGCAACATCCAAAAAACATTATGGGAAGGCTCTTTATTTGTTGTCATCATCTTGTTTTTATTCCTGATGAACTGGAGACCAACAGTTATTTCATTAGTAGCTATTCCTGTTTCATTGCTTACGGCAATTCTTGTGTTAAAATGGTTTGGCTTTACCATAAATACCATGAGTTTAGGAGGTATGGCAATTGCCATAGGCGCTTTGGTAGATGATGCAATTATTGATGTAGAGAATGTTTTCAGAAGATTGAAGCAGGATGCAGCCAAACCACCGGAAGAACGACAAAATAAATTAGAAGTTATTTTTAATGCCTCGGTTGAAATAAGAACATCAATCATTAATGCAACATTTATTATTATTACCGCATTTGTTCCCTTGTTCTTTTTATCGGGAATGGAAGGCAGATTATTAGCCCCGCTTGGTATAGCTTTTATCGTTTCCCTTTTTGCTTCACTAATTATCGCCATCACATTAACTCCAGTATTATGCAGTTACTTATTGACAAATGAAAAAATGTTGCAGAAGCAACATAAAGAAAGCTGGTTAGTTCGTAAGCTGAATGCAGTTTATGAAAGAACACTTATAAGGGCAATGAAACATAAGAAACCAATCATTGCCACAGCTATTGCTTTATTCATTGGGGCAATGTTACTATTTACAACTCTAGGAAGAAGTTTTTTACCGGAGTTCAACGAGGGTTCATTAGTGGTAAGTGTTACCAGTCTGCCAGGCATTTCATTAGAAGAAAGTAATAAGATAGGAGCTAATGTTGAAAAGACATTACTTACTATACCGGAGGTAAGAATAACAACAAGAAGAACAGGCAGGGCAGAATTAGACGAACATGCGCAGGGCGTAAATGCTTCAGAAATAGATGCGCCATTTGTTTTGAAAGACAGGGACAGGGAGGAATTTATGAAGGAGGTAAGAGAAAAGTTAGCAGGCGTTTCAGGAGCTAACATTACCATAGGTCAGCCTATCGGTCATAGAATAGACCACATGCTTTCCGGTACTAGAGCCAACATAGCCATTAAGATTTTTGGAACTGATTTAAGTACACTGTTTACACTGTCCAATCAAATAAAAACCAGTATTGAAGGCACAGAAGGTTTGGTTGATTTAAGTGTAGAGCAGCAGGTACAAATACCACAGGTGCAGATAAAAGCCAACAGGGATATGCTAAGTAAATATGGCATTACTATTGGCGAGTTTGCCGAGTTTACAGACGTTGCCTTTGCAGGTGAAAAAGTTTCAGAAGTTTATGAAGGCAGCCAGCGTTTTGATATGGTATTACGTTTTGATGAAAGCAATAGGGGCAATCTGGAAAGAATAAGTAACACTTTAATTGATGCAGGAGATGGTCAGAAGATACCATTAAACTATGTGGCAAATATTGTTTCAACAACAGGTCCTAATACAATCAACAGGGAAAACGTTCAGCGCAAAACAGTTGTATCAGCAAACGTTGCAGGTCGTGACCAAAAAAGTGTAGTGGATGAAATAAGGCAAAAAATTGAAAGCAATCTTAAACTGCCGGAAGGTTACAGGATAGAATACGGCGGTCAGTTTGAAGCAGAAGCGGAAGCATCAAAAACGTTAGTGGTTACATCACTGCTTGCTTTGTTTGTAATCTTCTTCTTGCTATACCAGGAGTTTAAAAACATAAAAATATCTTCCATCATTTTATTGAACCTGCCATTAGCTTTAATTGGTGGCGTACTAAGTGTATGGCTAACATCGGGTATGCTAAGCATTCCTGCAATCATTGGTTTTATTACACTATTTGGAATAGCAACAAGAAATGGTATCCTGCTGGTTTCCCAGTATCAAACATTAACTAAAGAAGGGTTGTCTTTATATGATACAATCATACAAGGTTCAAAAGACAGGTTAAGCCCCATTCTTATGACAGCATTGACCGCAGGCTTGGCACTTATTCCTTTGGCTATGGGTGGCGAATTACCAGGCAATGAAATACAAAGCCCGATGGCTAAAGTAATCTTAGGCGGTTTATTGAGTTCAACATTACTCAACTTGTTTGTTGTTCCGGTGGTGTATTATTTGGCAAACAGAAAATCAGAAAAGAAATGAAACAACTATCAATAATTATAATCGGTTGCCTATTGGTATTGCAAGGCTTTTCCCAATCCGATGTGAACAGCGTATTAAAAGAAGTGGAAGCAAACAACAAAGCCATACAATCAAACAAAAAGTATTGGGAAGCAAAAAAGGCAGAATACAAGACAGGCTTAACACCATACGATCCACAAGTTGAATATGATTATTTATTTGGCACGCCTGTCGGTGCAGGCAATCAAAGAGATTTTAGTGTAACACAGCGTTTAGATTTTCCAACTACTTATAAAAGAAAGAGAGAACTATCCAGCCAGCAAATCACCCAAACCGAACTACAGCAAAAAGTTTACCGGCAGGATATTTTGCTACAAGCCAAATTGGTTACGCTTCAAATCATTTATTTAAATAAGAAACGTGCAGAGCTAAACCGAAGGTTAGTAAATACACAACAATTAGTGCAGGATTATCAGAAGAAATTAGACAAGGGAGATGTTATAATATTAGATGTTAACAAAGCAAAGCTGCAATTGCTAAACATCAATAATGAAGTAGCCTTAAACAACAATGAAATACAGGTTGCCACAACGAGGCACACAGAATTAAATGGAGGTCAATCAATACAGGTACGTGACACCACTTATCCTATTACTAATGACGTTCCCGATTTTGAAACCTTAGATAGTTTGATTGAAGCCAACGACCCGATACTAAAAGTGTATGAACAGGAAAAGGAAATAATGCAAAGGCAAATAGGAGTTCAGAAATCATTGAACCTTCCAAAGATTGAAACAGGCTATCATTCACAAGGCATCTTAGGGCAGAGTTACAAAGGCATTCATGCAGGCATCACAATTCCTTTATGGGAAAACAAGAACAGATTAAAGGCAGCACAGGCAAACCTTGACTATGCAACTACCAATGCACAGACCCACATCATTGAACACAGACTTGAAAACAAAGGTTACTACGACCAGTTACCAGTACGTTTGAAAGCCATGCAAGACTATAAAGATTTATTGGCGACACTCAACAACACAGAACTTTTAAATAAAGCATTACGATTAGGTCAGATAACCATCATCCAATATTTTCAGGAAGAGAGTTATTACTTTTCAGCTTACGATAAGTATTTGCAAATGGAATGGGAATATCAGCAGGCAATAGCGAAGTTGTATAAGTACCAACTTTAATTCACGACGTTATGCTTTTCCCTAATTACGTTTTTAGAAGAAATCCCTACACACAAAAGCACACACATTTGCAGGCGCACATTGCCTTGACACAGACCTAACCTGCAAAAGAGTATGCTTTTCTCCTATGGGGGCAGTCATCACTACAGGTTGACACAAGGGCTTTCGTGACACACGCTGACAGAAGGGTATGCTGCTAACATATAAGGATTAAACGAAGCTTTGTGCAGCATGGGTTCAGTGATTAAACGCATCTTGCGGCGCAAAGGTTACCTGGGCCCCAATTGGTCTTGGATTTTCTTCAAGAAACTTCAATATTTCTACAATTTTTTTAATCTCTTTATTAGGTAGTCTTGATAATTCTTTTTCTGCGGTTTGAGTCAACAATACACTGTATGATTTCATTTCAGCTTGCCCTTTTTCTTCAGTTGTTTCATCACTTCATTCAAAGGTTTTCTTACTTCTTTTTTTCTTGATTCAGCAATGATTCCGTCAATCAAATCTTCCATTTCATCATCAAATTTTTCCAGCAGTTTTATATCTATCTGACCAGCTAACTTTTTATTGCTTCATCTGTAACGTAACTAACACCCTTCATAATAATTAAGATTTGTTATCTACAAA
>Ga0136621_1000570_pt1 | contig 14577 bp, 12 predicted proteins | sample AntDryUQ445A2306_FD_104673 | JGI IMG/M metagenome (GOLD analysis project Ga0136621, IMG submission 104673) | Polar desert sand microbial communities from Dry Valleys, Antarctica - metaG UQ445A (23.06) | ecosystem: Environmental > Terrestrial > Soil > Desert | place: Antarctica: Dry Valley...
AGGGCCTGATGATGGACTTCCAGCTGACGCTGCCGACGATCCTCAAGCGCGCGGAGACGTATTTCCCGCACCAGGAGGTCGTCACGCGGATGCCCGACCGGAGCTTCCACCGGTACTCGTTCGCGGACTTCGGCCGGCGCGCAAGGCAGCTGGCGGTCGCACTAAAAAGCCTCGGCCTCGAGCCAGGCTCGCGGGTCGCAACGCTCGCGTGGAACCACTACCAGCACCTTGAGGCGTACCTCGGAATCCCGTGCGGCGGCTACGTGCTGCACACGCTGAACCTGCGCCTGCACCCGTCGGACCTCGGCTACATCGCAACGCACGCCGGCGACAGCGCGGTCATCGTCGACAAGAGCCTGCTGCCGCTCTGGGAGCAATTCGCCGACCAGACGCCAATCGAGCATGTCTTCGTCGTCGAGGACTCCTACGAGGAGCTGCTCGCGGGCGCCGACCCGAACGACTACGAGGACCCGGGTCTTCAAGAGGACACGGCAGCGGCGATGTGCTACACGAGCGGCACGACCGGAATGCCGAAGGGAGTTCTCTACTCGCATCGGTCGACCGTCCTGCACACGCTCGGGCAGGCGCTCGCGGCGCCGCTCGGACTGCACGTGACGGAGAGGGAGACGTTCCTCCCGGTGGTGCCGATGTTCCACGCAAACGCGTGGGGCTACCCCTACACGTGCCTTATGGTCGGCGCGAAGATCGTGTTCCCGGGGCCGTTTCTCGATCCCGAGTCGCTGCTCGACGACTTCGAGCAGGAGGCTGTGACGATCACCGCCGGCGTGCCGACGATCTGGATGGGCATCCTCGGGATGCTCGACAAGGAGCCCGACCGGTGGGAACTGTCCAAGCTGCACTCGATGCTCGTCGGCGGCTCCGCGGCGCCGCGCGCGATGATCGCGGGCTTCCGACAGCGGCACGGCAAGACGGTCGTGCACGGCTGGGGCATGACCGAGACGTCGCCGCTCGCGACCGCGTCCGATTTCGTCGGCGAGTTCCACCACGCCGATGAGGAGACGCAACTCGATGTCGTCGCAATGCAGGGCCTGCCGCTGCCCTTCGTCGAGCTGCGCGCGAAGGACGACGGGGGCAACGAGATCCCGTGGGACGGCGAGGCGATGGGCGAGCTCGAGGTGCGTGGTCCCTGGGTCGCCGCCGGCTACTACGAGACGCCCGAGCAGGCAGAGCGCTGGACCGACGACGGCTGGTTCAAGACGGGCGACATCGCGTCCTTCCATCCGAAGGGGTACGTGATGATCAAGGATCGTTCCAAGGACGTGATCAAGTCGGGCGGCGAGTGGATCTCCTCGGTCGACCTCGAGAATGCGCTCATGGCACACCCGGCCATCGCCGAGGCGGCCGTGATCGCGATGCCGCACGAGAAGTGGGACGAACGACCGCTCGCGGTCTGCGTCCTGCGCGAGGGCACGAGCGCGACCCCGGACGAGCTACGCGAGTTCATCGCGCCCAACTTCGCGAAGTGGTGGCTGCCCGACGCATTCGAGTTCGTGCAGGAGATCCCGAAGACGGCGGTCGGCAAGTTTCGCAAGACGGCGCTCCGGGAGCAGTTCGCGAAAGAGCCCACCTCGGCGTAGTGGAGATCCGCGGCAAGACATTCCTCGTCACGGGCGGCCGCTCCGGCCTCGGCGAGGCGACCGCCAAGCTGCTCGAGTCCGAGGGCGCTCGCGTCGTGATCGCCGACTTGCCGGAGACGGACGTCACCGACGCGGAGGCGGTGCGCGCGCTCGTGGAGTCGTGCGACGCGCTGCACGGGGCTGTCAATTGCGCTGGGATCGGCGGCGGCGCGCGCGTGATCGGCTTCCCGCTCGACCGCTTCCGTCGGGTCGTCGAGGTAAACCTGATCGGCACCTTCAACGTGATCGCGGCCGCGGCGGAGAAGATGGCCGCCGGCGAGCCCGACGAGGAGGGGACGCGCGGGGTGATCGTGAACACGGCCTCCAACGCGGCGTTCGACGGCCAGATCGGTCAGGCGGCCTACGCCGCGTCCAAGGCCGGCGTCGCCGGCATGACGCTCCCGGTCGCGCGCGACCTGGCGTCGAAGGGGATCCGCGTCGTCACCATCGCCCCCGGCCCCTCTGACACCCCGATGCTCGGGCCTATGCGGGCCGACATCCGCGCGAGCCTCGAGGCGCAGATTCCCTTCCCCAAGCGGCTCGGGCGGGCGGAGGAGTTCGCCGCCCTCGTCAAGCACATCATCGAGAACGAGTACCTGAACGGCGAGGTGATTCGCCTTGACGGCGCCTTGCGTATGGCGCCGCGCTAGACCTACCCGAAGGAGACAGATGGCTGACTACGTGAAGGTCGAGCAGGAGGGCGCCGTTGCCGTCGTCACGCTCGACCACCCGCCCGTGAATGCGCTCTCCTCCCAGCTGCTCGAGGAGCTCGAGGCTGAGTACGACCGGCTCGACACGGCCGACGAGACGCGCGTGATCGTGATCCGAGGCGCCGGCGAGAAGGCCTTCGTCGCGGGTGCAGACATCTCGGAGTTCCCTGCGTTGAGGGAAGCGGCCATCGAGGCCGCGGAAGGTGGCTCGGCCCGCGGGATCCAGAAGCTTGCCCTGCGGATGGAGGGCGGGCACACACCCGTCATCGCCGAGATCCACGGTTACTGCCTGGGCGGGGGCCTCGAGCTCGCGATGGCCTGCGACATCCGCGTCGCCGCGGAGGACGCACAGCTCGGTCAGCCGGAGATCAAGCTCGGGCTGATCCCGGGCGGCGGCGGCACGCAGCGGCTACCGCGGCTCGTCGGGCACGGCCGCGCGCTCTACCTCAACTTGACCGGTGATCCGATCTCGGGCGCGCAGGCCTACCAGTGGGGTCTCGTCGAGCGGGCGGTGCCGCGGGAGGGGTTGCACGATGCGGCGATGGAGATCGCGGGGACGCTTGCAGAGCGCTCGCCGCACTCGATGGCGGTGATCAAGCAGCTGGCCGCCGAGACTCGCGACCTGCCGCTGGCCGAGGGGATGCAAAAGGAGGCCGAAGGTTTCATGCGCTGCATCAGCAGCGAGGACGGCGCCGAGGGCGTGATGGCGTTCCTCGAAAAGCGCACGCCGCAGTTCACCGGGCGCTGATGCGGGCAGCAGTCCTCCACGAGATCGGCCGGCCGCTCTCACTGGAGGACGTGCCCGAGCCGGACGTGTCCGAGGGACTGTCCCTGGTGGCTGTGCGTGCCGCCGGGGTCAATTTCGCCGACGCGCTGATTCAGAACGGCAACTACCCGCAGCCTCCGAAGCTGCCGACCATCCTCGGCAACGAGGTCGCCGGCGAGATCGACGGGCGTCGTGTGCTCGCGTTCGTTCGCCAGGCCGGCGGGGGTTTCGCCGAGCGGGTGGCAGTCGACGATGCCTGGGTCTTCGACCTCCCCGACGGGGCAAGCTACTCCGAAGGCGCGGCCTTCCTGACCACGTACCTGACCGCATGGATCCCACTCATGCGTCAGATCCGCCTGCACGCGCAGTCCCGGGTGCTCGTGACCGCTGCGGCCGGCGGCGTCGGCACGGCGGCGATCCAGGTCGCTCGCTTCGCGGGCACACGAGTCACGGCCGCCGCGGGCTCGAAGGAGAAGCTGGAGCTCGCTACCTCGCTCGGCGCGGAACGGACGGTGTCCTACGAGGAGATCGGCGAGCTCGACGATATCGACGCGGCCTTCGACCTGGTCGGCGGGCCGGTCTTCGCCTCCTGCCTTCGCTCGCTACGCCCGTTGGGCGTGGCGATCGCGATCGGCTTCGCCGGTGGCGCCTGGGAGACGGTCGACCCCGCCCGGCTCGTGGGCCGCAACGTCGGCGTCCAGGGCTTCTATCTCGGCCGGCTGATGAGTCTCCGGCCGGAGCTCGTTCGGGAGGAAGTCGCGGAGCTGCTCACACTCTGGCGTCGTGGGGCCTTCCGGCCGGTCGTCGGGTCTGAGTTTCGCCTCGAGCAAGCAAGTGAGGCACTCGAGCTGATCGCATCACGCGGGTCGACGGGCAAGGTCGTCCTGGTTGTCTGAGAAACACTTCCCTGAGACCGCGCTCGTGACGGGCTCGGCTGGAGGGATCGGTTGCGCAATTGTCGCCGCGCTCGAGGACGACGGCGCCGTCGTCTGCGGCCTCGACCTTGTCGACGGGTTCGACGTCTCGAACGCCGAGGCGTGGAAGGAGATCGAGCCTGCGGATCTTGTCTGCCTGAATGCAGGAGTGCTCTCGTCAGGAGACGGCACTCTCGCCGACTACCGACGCATCATCGGCGTCAACGTGGACGGCGTCGTGCTCGGGGTCCAGGCGCTCGCGCCGAAGATGCGCGCGGGCAGCGTCTTCGTCGTCACCGCATCGCTCGCAGGGCTCATCCCGATGCCATCCGACCCGCTCTACGTGCTGACCAAGCACGCCGTCGTCGGCTACGCCCGCTCGATGGCCCCCGTGCTCGCGCCACGCGGGATCCGGATCAACCTGATCTGCCCAGGGATCGTGAGGACGCCGATGACCGAAAGCGCGCAGCTCGAGCTCGACGCGGCCGGGTTCCCACTGATGCGGCCGGAACAGATCGCCGACGCGGTGCTGATGGCGGCACGGAGCCCTGAGACCGGTCAAGCCTGGGTCTGCCAGCCTGGCCGAGACCCGCTGCCCTTCCGCTTCCCGAACGTCCCCGGCCCACGCGTTGAGGGAGCGAAGGGCATGGTTCCGCAGCTCTGAAACAGGGACAGTCCCTGGGACGCGGCCACTGGGGCCAGGTCTCGTAGGATCGCCGGCATGAAGCTTGGCCTGCAGCTCGGGTACGACGATCCCGTCGGCTCCGTCGCACTCGCGCAGGAGGCGGATCGGCTCGGCTTCCACTCGGTCTGGACATCCGAGGCCTGGGGCGCCGACGCCGTCACCGTCGCGAGCTGGATCGCGGCAACCACGGATCAGATCGGAATTGGCACCGCGATCATGCAGATGCCGGCGCGCACCCCGGCGGCGACCGCGATGACGGTCGCGACCCTCGACCAACTGAGCGGCGGACGCGTCCTGCTCGGGCTCGGCACCTCCGGCCCACAGGTCGTCGAAGGGTGGCACGGCGTGCCGTGGGGCAAGCCACTCGGCCGGACGCGGGAGTACCTCGAGATCGTGCGAGCCGCCCTGCGACGCGAGACAATCGAGCACCACGGCGCCCATTACGACATCCCCTACGCCGGCGAGGACGCGACCGGGCTCGGCAAGCCGTTGAAGCTGATCCTGAAGCCGTTTCGCCGCGAGGTTCCGATCTACCTCGCCGCGATCGGGCCGAAGAACGTCGCGCTCGCCGCCGAGATCGCCGACGGCTGGCTGCCCATCTTCTTCTCCCCGGATCGCTATCGCGACGTCCACGGCCCGTCGCTCGCGACTGCCCGCGAGGACTTCCAGGTCGCGCCGCTCTGCCCGGTGCTGGTCGACGACGACGTCCAGGCGTGCCGCGACATGCTGAAGCCGATGCTCGCCCTCTACGTCGGGGGAATGGGTGCCCGCGGGAAGAATTTCTACAACTCGCTCACGCAGCGCTACGGATACGAGACCGCGGCGGCGGAGATCCAGGAGCTGTACCTCGGTGGACGTAAAGGCGACGCGGCCATGGCCGTGCCGGACGAGCTCGTCGACGAGATCGCTCTCGTGGGGCCGAAGGAGCGGATTGCCGAGCGGCTGCAGGCCTGGCGCGAGGCCGGAATCTCGACCCTGATCGTGCAGACGAAGCAGCAGGAGGCGCTTCAGACCATGGCGGAGCTCGTCCTGTGAGGGATGCGTTCGCGGCGGCGCTCGGCGCCCCGGTGAAGCGGGCGGTGCTGCTCGCGGGAGGGGCGTCAAAGGAAGCTTGGGCCGTCGACTCTGCCGGCCGGGAGCTGCTGATCCGCCGCGCCGCTGGCGGCGTCATCCACCAGGGGACGCTGACGCTCGAGCAGGAGTTCGAGGTGTTGCGCGCCGCCCACGAGGCAGGCGTCAAGGTGCCCGAGCCGATTTCCTACCTCGGCGACGTCGAGGGACGCGAGGCCTTCGTGATGGCGCGCGTCAAGGGAGAGACGATCGGGCGGCGGATCGTCAAGGAGCCGCCGCCAGGCCTGGAGCTCCAGCTCGCGGAAGAGCTTGCGAAGATCCATGCGATCCCGCGCGAGCGTCTGCAGTTCCTCGAGACCGTCGACCCGGTCGCGCGCTTCTGCGACGAACTCGACTCCGTGGGCGAGCCGCACCCGGCAATCGAGCTCGGGCTGAGCTGGGTGAAGGAGCGCCTGCCGGCCAACCGCGACCCGGTGGTGGCCCACGGCGACTGGCGCATCGGGAACATCGCCGTCGACGGGGATGGGATCGTCGCCGTGCTCGACTGGGAGTTCGCGCACATTGCCGATCCGATCGAAGACCTTGCCTGGCCGCTCGTGCGCGCCTGGCGCTTCGGCGCCGACGACCGCCACCTCGGGGGCATCGCCGACCTCGAGCCGTACGTCGAGCGCTACGCAGAATTGACCGGACGAACGGTTACTCCGGAGGAGCTGCTCGTGTGGGAGGTCTTCGGCAACGTGAAGTGGGCGATCGGCTGCCTAACGCAGTCGCGGCGGCACCTGAACGGCCAGGAGCGGTCTGTGGAGCTCGCGGTGCTCGGGCGCCTCGCGGCCGAGATGGAGTACGAGCTCCTGAACCTCATCGATCATGCTGCATGACCGGCCGACACCGCAGGAACTGGCGGAGGCCGTCCGCGAGTTCCTCCAAGCGGAAATTCTGCCGATCCTCGACGACCACCGGCTGAGGTTCCGCACGCTGGTCGCGATCAATGGTCTCGGCATTGCAGAACGCGAGCTTCAGGCCACCAGCCCACCCCGCGATGAGGACTGGGAGCTTGCCCGCCGGATCCGCGCCGGAGACGTCCCTGAGAACTCGATCGCGCTTCTGAAGCAGCAGGTGGCCGCGAAGCTACGCGTCTCGAATCCTTCCCACCTCGCCAAGTACGAGTGAGTACGTGAGTGGGCCGGCGCCGGCTCTACCTCATGCGGCACGCCGAGGTCTCGTACGTGGACGAGGCGGGCGCGCCCGTCAATCCGGAGCAGGTGCCGCTGACGGCGACCGGGCGAGAGCAGGCCGAGGCTGCCCGGCGCGGGCTCGCCGACGTCACCTTCGACCTTGTCTTGGCGAGCGGCCTGCCCCGCACGATCGAGACGGCGGAGCTCGTTGCGCCCGGCCACGAGGTCGAGTCCTGGCCGGAGCTCGCCGAGTGGCGCGGCGGCCGGCTCGACGCGATCCCGCGGGAGGAGCTCGAGCAGGCGTTCGTCGGCGCGCTGCGCGTCACCGACGAGGCGGCGCGGTTCCTCGGCGGTGAGTCGCTCGGGGAGGCGCTCGACCGCGTCCACCCAGCGCTCGAGCGCCTGCTGGCGCGGGAATGGGACGCCGTCCTGGCGGTCCTCCACGGCGGCGTCAACCGCATCGTCCTCTCCTACGCCCTCTCGGGCGACCGCACGTACTTCGGCACGTTCGAGCAGGCGCCGGCGTGCATCAACCTGCTCGATCTCGGCGACGACGGCTGGATCGTCCGCACCGTCAACTACGTCCCGTACGACCCGCTCCACCCCGCGCGCGAGACGACGATGGAGCACCTCTGGTCTCAGTTCCAGGGCTGGAGGAACGCCCGCTGACGAGGCGCCGAGCCGGCTACGTGACGTCGACCTGGATGGTGTGGTGCCCACTGGCCCCGTTGGGCGCGACGTCCGTCCGCTCGGCGGTTTGAGTCTCGCCCGTGCCGTCCGTCGCCCGAACGGCGATCACGTATCGCCCAGGTGCGGCGTCCCACAGCATGAACCACTGACGCCAGCAGTCGTCGTTCAGAGGTGCTGCGAGCGTCGCCTCCTGCCACGGCTCTCCATCGACCCTGACCTCGACGCGCTCGATCCCGCGCGTCGGGGCCCAGGCGACGCCCGCGATGACCTGGCGCGACGCAACATCGATCCGGGACTGCGTCTTGATCGGCCCCTCCTTGGACCAGCCGCGGGGGATCCAGTACCCGTCGACCTCGTCGAAGCTCGTCAGCTCGATCGCGGCGAGCCATTTCGTCGCGGATACGTACCCGTACAGCCCGGGCACGATCAGACGCGCCGGGAAGCCGTGCGACGCCGGAAGCGGCTCGCCATTCATCGCCACCGCGACCATCGCGTCCCTGCCGTCCAGCGCCACCGCGGTCGGAAAGCCGGCAGTGAAGCCGTCGACCGATCGCCCGAGGACCTGCGTCGCGTCGCGGCGGGGGCCCGCTCGCTCCAAGAGGGCAGCCAGGGGCACGCCCTGCCACCGAGCGTTGCCGGCCAGGTCTCCCCCGATCTCGTTCGAGACGCACGCCAGCGTCACGTCCGCTTCGATCTGGGGCATTGCCATCAGCTCGGCATAGGTGAGAGCGAAGGGCCTCGCGACGGCCCCCTCCACCCGCAGCGACCAATTCGCCGGGTCGACCTGCGGCACGATCAGCGCCGTGTCGATCCGGTAGAACACGTCGTTCGGAACGTAAAGCGGCGTGAGCCCGGGGATGTCGAGCGCTGCGCCCGCTGGGGGTGCCGGCGCTCGACGAGCCGGACGGGGAATGCGGATCGCCTGCCGGATCGCCTCGATGCGCTTCCGGGACGCGAGCAGGCGCCCACCATAGGCGCCCGCGCTGCCAACGAGGACGGCGGCGGCCGCGAAGCCGAGGAAGCGCCGGCGGTCGGCAAGCCCTCCGCCCACCTGGCTCTGCGGCTGCGAAACCGGTTCCGCCGCCACACTGGGCAGCGCCACACTGAACACCGCAACCCTGGGCAGCGCCGCCCTGAGCAGCAGCCAGAGCCCGAGAATGCCGGCGCCCGCGGCGATGAGCCCAGCCACGATCGAGCCTGCCCCTTCCACCTGGGGGTCGGCGAGAGCGGCCGCAACGCCGACCCCAACCATCGCGGCGAGACCGGCCGCGCCGACAGCGAAACGCCGCGCGCCGAGGATGCCGAGCGCGGCGCCGAGAAGCCCTGAGACGACGACGATGTTGGCGATCAGGAACGGCTTGTCGTTGCTACCGAGCGTCGAGATCACAGCCCGCTCGAGCCAACCGGGCACGATGTCGATGACGACGTCGCCGACGGAGACGACCAGAGACCGGCCATCGGGCACCACCGCTGCGGCGAGCTCGGCCATGCCCAGCGTCACGCCCGTGGCAAGCAATCCCGCCAGCGCGGCATATCCACGCCTCACCGAGCCGTGCTGCGAGTCCATCCCGTCAGGCTAGCCGCCGCCGACTCACGCGCACCTTAAGAAAGGAGTAACGAGAGCGGCTACGCCGGTAGGGCCATCTACTGCAGTCGCTCCACGATCATCGCCATACCCTGGCCGCCGCCGACGCACATCGTCTCGAGTCCGATCGTGCGGTCCATCGCCTCGAGGTCGTTCAGCAGCGTGCACATGATCCGCGCGCCGGTCATGCCATAGGGGTGGCCCAGCGCGATCGCTCCGCCGTGCGGGTTCAGCTTGTCGGAGAACGGGTCAACGCCGACCTCGCGGCAGACCGGAATGACCTGCGCCGCGAAGGCCTCGTTCAGCTCCATCACGTCGACGTCGTCGATCGTCATGCCGGCTTGCTGGAGCACCCGGCGGACGGCCTCGATGGGGCCGACGCCCATGATCTCCGGGTCGAGCGCCGAGACCGACGATGCGATGATGCGTGCGCGCGGCTTGACGCCGAGCTCGCGGGCCCGCTCGCCCGACATGATCACGAGTGCGGCCGCACCGTCGTTCAGCGGGCATGAGTTCCCAGCCGTCACTTTCCCGTCCGGCTTGAAGGCGGGCTCGAGCTGCTGCAGCTTCTCCAGGGTCGAGGATGCCCGGGGCCCGTCATCCGCGTCGACGACCGCTCCATCGGCCTTCGTGTAGGGCGTCAGCTCGCGCGCGAAGTGCCCGGACGACTGCGCGGCAACAGCCCGCTCCTGCGACTGCTGCGCGAACCGGTCCATCTCGTCTCGCGACACGTCAAACTGTTCGGCGACATTCTCCGCGGTCAGACCCATCGGGATGTAGACGTTCGCCACCGCGCCCTCGCCGACGAGCCGCGGATGCAGCTCCTCGGAGGTCTTGGGATAGCCGTTCACCTGGGAGATCGACTCGACCCCCGCCGCCACGAACACGTCACCCTCACCCGCTTTCACGGCATGGAAGGCCATACGCGTGCTCTGCAGCGACGAGGCGCAGAAGCGGTTGACCGTCGTGCCGGGTACCGACTCGGGCAGCCCCGCCAGGAGCACTGCGCGCCGGGCGAGATTCATTCCCTGCTTCTGCTCGGGGAAACCGCACCCGACCGTTACGTCCACGATCTCGGCCGGGTCGAGCCCCTCCACCCGCGCAACCGCCTCCCGGATCGCGAAGGCGAGCAGGTCGTCGGGTCGCTCGTCGACGAACGAGCCCTTCCCGGCACGGCCGATCGGCGTACGGACGGCGGCGGCGATCACGGCTTCTGGCATCGGAAGGCTCCTTCGTTCTCTAGGTGAATGCGCTCTCGCCGGTCAGCGCGCGACCGACGATCAGTGTCTGGATCTGGCTCGTTCCCTCGTACAGGGTCGTAACGCGCGCGTCGCGCAAATATTTCGCGACGGGGTACTCGTCCACGTAGCCGTAGCCGCCGAGCACCTGCACGGCGGCGTTCGCGGCCCGCACGGCGGCCTCGCTCGCGTACCACTTGGCCACTGCTGCCTCGGTCGTGTACGGGCGGCCCACGTCGGCGAGCGCCGCAGCCTTCCAGGTCAGGAGGCGGGCAGCCTCGGTCTCGACGTGCATCTCCGCGAGCAGCTGCTGGACGAGCTGGAACGCAGCGATCTGCCGTCCGAACGCCTGCCGGTCGCCCGCATAGGCGAGACAGGCATCGAGGCAGCCCTGCGCGATGCCTACACAGCCGGCGGCGAGCGAGATGCGGCCGTTGTCGAGCGCCGACATCGCCACCTTGAACCCCTGGCCCTCCTCCCCGAGCCGCGCCGAGTCAGGCACCCGGACACCGTCGAGCGAAAGCTCGGCCGTGTCCTGGGCACGCAACCCGAGCTTGCCCTTCATCGGTGTCGCAGCGAAGCCCTCCGACTCGGTAGGCACCAGGAAGGCGGTGATCCCGCGCGGACCCTCGCCGCCGCTGCGGGCGAACACGATCGCGGTTTTCGCCCACGATCCCAGCGTGATGAAGACCTTCGAGCCCGAAAGCACCCATTCGTCACCCTCCCCGCCTGACACCCGCTGGGCTCGCGTCGCCAGCGCGGCCGCGTCCGAGCCGCAGCCGGGCTCCGTCAGCGCGTAGCAGCCGAGACCGTCACCGCTCGCGAGGAGCGGCAGAAGCTCGCGTTGCTGCTCGTCACTCCCCCACCTCGCGACCGTCTTGCCGTAGAGGCCGTTCGAGACCGAGACGATGCCCCGGACGGAGGAGTCCGCCCGGCCGAGCTCCTCGCAGAGCAGGCAGTACGCGACCGAGTCGAGGCCCCCACCGCCGAGCTCGTCGGGGAGCGCGGCCGCGAGAAAGCCCGCTTCCGCAAGCGTGTGGACGAGCGCGCGCGGCAGCTCCTCGGCCTCGTCCCATTCACGCGCGTGCGGCGCGAGCTCACGCTCGCACAGCTCGCGCGCCGTCGAACGGATCAGCTCCTGGTCGGGCGTGAGCGTGAAGTCCATAGACGAACCGGGGCCGGCAAACTGCCGGCCCCGGACCCTACAGCGTTACGAGCAGTCGCTAGCCGCGTGGGCGGCCGTCGACGAGCTTGCCGGTGAGCGTCCAGCCGCCGTTCGAGAACCGCTGCATCGACTGCTGCGAGATGATGAAGCGATCGGTGGGCGACGTGTTCAGGCGAATCCCTGGAAGTGCGAAGGGGTTCGTCTCGTTGAAGCTCGTGAGCGCCCTCATCAGACCCACACGGGTGGGGTTGCGCCCCGCCTTGTACATGGCTCTGACGAACGTGTGCGCCTTGGCGAAGCCGTAGAGGTTCAGTCCGTCGGTGATGCGGCCGCGCGGGTTGTACTTCGCCATCAGCCGCTTGTACAGGTTCACCGCCGCATCGTCGTTCCACGTCGGCGATGCCGGGTCCTTCAGGTACGCGGCGCTGATCGAGCCGTTGACGGTGTCGGCGCTCGACGCTGCGACGGCCGTCGTCATGAAGGTGTCGGTCGCGGAGACCGAGTTCACGTAGATCTGCGCCGGCTTCCACCCGAGCGCACGGATGATCGCGTACGTCTGGATCGTCGGCCGCGGCGTCACCAAGATGACCAGCGTGTCCGCCCCGGAGGCCTTTAGTTTCGCGAGTTGCGAGGACGGGCTCGGTGCCGTCACCTCGAAGGCCTCCTCCGCCACGATCTGCCGCTTCACGTTCGCGGTGCCGAGCGCCGACTTGAAGCCAACCAGGTAGTCCTTCCCGTAGCTGTCGTTCTGGTACAGGACTGCGATCTTCGCGTTCTGCTTGGTCTGCCGAATGTCCGCCCCGTACAGCCTGCCTTCCGCGATGTAGTCCGGCTGCCAGCCGATCGTCCACGGGTACTCCTTGTACGCCGTGCCGAAGTGGCTCGCGCCGGTGGAGACGAGGACGTGCGGCACCTTCGCCTGGTTCAGGATCGGCCGGATTGCGTCGTTGACCTCCGTGCCGAGCGAGCCGACGACGGCGAAGACCTTGTCCTCCTGGATCAGCTTGCGGGTCAACTGAACGGAGTTGACGGGGTTGTAGCCGTCGTCGTAGTAGTTGAAGACGATCTGGCGGCCGTAAATGCCGCGCTTCCCATCCGGGCCGCGACGCGCGTTGATGTAGCTGAAGTACGCCTTCATGGACTGGGGGATGGGCGCGTAGCTCGATGCCGGACCCGTGAGCGGGTACGTCCCCCCGATCTTGATCGTCCGTGCCGTGATACCCGGCGCCTGCTCCGCAACGTCCGCCTTGGCGAATGCCGCGGGAATCGCGAGTACCAGCGCGCCTAAAAGTGCCAGCCCAGCGAGTGAGACCCTACGCATGAACCACTCCTTCATTGACAAAGGAAAACGGCCGCTTTTCGGCCGACCTTACTCTTATCCAAGTAGTTAAGACAACGGCGCCGCCCGGAAGTTAGGCAGCTCGGCCGGTTCGGTGACGGGCGCACGGCACGCGAAGCGCTCGCACAGGTAGACAGCAGTCCGACCACCGATCAACCCCTTGCCGGCCAGCAGCGGGATGCGGTCGGCGGGTCCCACGGCAACGACCGTCTCGGGCTGCCAGGGCCGGAGCGCGGCGCGAGCGACCTCCGTCTCGACATCTCCGACAACCGCCAGCTCTCGAGGCGGGCTGAACCAGAGCTGGAGCGCGCAAAGCGACCACCCGAACGCGGACGGCGCTCGCTCGAGCGCGGGGCGCAGGAGCCGGAACACCGAGACCGCCCGGCGCTCGAGCTCCTCATCCCCGTAGATCCGCGAGAGACGCAGCAGCACGTGGGCCAGCATCGAGTTTCCCGAGGGGATGGGATGATCGTCGAGCGGCTTCGACCGTGCCACGAGCGGATCCCGCTCGCGATCTGCCAGGAAGAAGCCGCCGCGCTCGTCGTCACCGAACAGCTCCACCGCCAGCCGGGCGAGGCGGCTCGATTCCTCGAGCCAGCGCAGTTCCCCAGTAGCGACGTGGAGCTCGAGCAAACCGTGCGCGACATTCGCGTAGTCGTCGAGGAAGCCGGGTCCACTCGAACGATCTCCGCGGTAGCTGCGGAGGAGGTACCCCTGCTCGTCGGAAAGCCGCGTGAGCAGGAACTCCCCCACCTCGCGACCCTGCTCGACCCAGTCGCGGCGCTCGAGCCGGCGCCCCGCCTCGGCGAGCGCCGCGAGCGCGAGGCCGTTCCAGGAGGCGATCGCCTTGTCGTCGCGGAGCGGCTTCTCGCGCAGCTCCCGCTGCTCGAAGAGCCGCAGCCGTAGCTCGCCGTCGAGCTCGCCGCGAAGAATCGAGCGGCCGTGCTCGAACGGCTCGAGCAGCTCCGAGGGCACGCCGTCCTCCTGCGTCCAGGTGAACGTCAGCCCTTCGACGCCGTTCGTGTCGGCATCCTGGGCAGAGGCGAAACCGCCGCCGTCTTCGAGCCAGAGCTCTCGGCGCATGTACTCGACCGTCTCCTCGACGATCTCGCGATAGCGCGTTGTGCCCGTGACGAGCCATGCGTGCAGGTAGGCCGGGACAAGCAGCGCGTTGTCGTAGAGCATCTTCTCGAAGTGCGGAACGAGCCAGCGCTCGTCGACCGAGTAGCGATGGAAGCCGCCGCCGAGCAGGTCGTACATGCCCCCGAGCGCCATGCCGTCGAGGGTCGTGATCGCCATCTGGAGCGCATCGTCGTCGCCCGTCCGGAGATGGTGTCGGAGCAGGAACTCGAGCACCGGCGCGGGTGGGAACTTGGGCGCACGCCCCCAACCGCCCCACTGCGGGTCGAAGCCTTCTCGCAGGCCGCGCGCTGCCCCGGCGAGCAGAGCATCGGTGAGCGGGTCCGCGGAAGGTTGGAGCGTGCTCGAGTGCCGCACGGCCTCGACGAGTTGCTCCGCCGAGCGGATCACGTCGGCGGCGCAACTCGTCGAGGCCGTGCGGCACTCGAGCACGCTGCAACCTTCGACAGACCCGCTCACGGA